>Ga0180301_10002053_pt1 | contig 15828 bp, 23 predicted proteins | sample GuaBasSediGuay16_FD_121797 | JGI IMG/M metagenome (GOLD analysis project Ga0180301, IMG submission 121797) | Subseafloor sediment microbial communities from Guaymas Basin, Gulf of California, Mexico - Guay16, Core 4569-2, 12-15 cm | ecosystem: Environmental > Aquatic > Marine > Hydrothermal...
AAAAGATACAGTATTTTTAGCTCTGGCAGGTTCACATAATGATATTAAACAATACTTAAAAAAGTTTAAATAAAAAAGATAAATCTGTAAATAATCTCTTTCCCCTAATCAATTTTATTTTTTTATCTCTTATTTCTCAAAATCCAGCAATTTTGAAAGGGAAATATTAAAAGCTTTGGCAAGTTTTTCTAAGGTATCTATTTTAATATTGGGAGGATTTTTACCTTCTATACGTTGGAGATATTTATAATCAATATCTGCCAGCTGAGAAAGCCTTTCCTGAGTATAGCCATATTTCTTCCTTAATTTTTTAATCCTCTTTGCTAACTTCATTCTTATTACCTTCCCCATATGTAATTAATCTTACTTCAAATTTAAATCCTTGACACCTAACTGCAGTTAGGTGTATAATTTTTCAATGATTATAGATGCTTCTTTTTATATGTGGAATAAAGATCCGCCTTTTCTACTTTTCTACTTTTTCAATTAGAAATAGGTTGATATACTCAAAATCAATTAAATTAATAAACGAGGGGGTAAAAGATGATAAGAAGAACAGGGGTATTAGTAATCTGTATTATATTTGTAGGAATGATAAGTGTTTCTGCACAGACTTTACCAAAACATATTTGGGAATTAGGAACTGAAATATCACATATCAAATATGAAGAGCCCGGTGTAATGGAAGAAGAAGGTATGATGTATGGAATAGCAGGGTCTTATACCTATCGTAATAGTATTATGTTGAAAGTAGAAGGGAGATTTGCTTATGGGCAGGTAGATTATAAGAATTCAGGGACGCTGGATAATATAGACGATTATATTTTAGAATTTAGAGGCTTAGGAGGTCATGATTTCTCTATATTCACAGCGTCTACACTCACACCTTATATAGGAATTGGATATAGATATTTAAATGATGATATGAGTGGAAGGATTACTTCAACAGGAGCTCTTGGCTATGAAAGAGAATCAAATTATATCTATAGCCCAATAGGCGTTGAAATTATTACCCCTCTAAAGAATGGTTGGTCTGTTGGAGCAATGTTAGAATATGATATTTTCTGGTGGGGGAAACAAATATCTCATCTTACCGATGTTCCTGGTTATCTTGAAGACGCTGAAAATCGTCAGAAGAGAGGTTATGGTGTAAGAGGTTGCATAAAATTCCAGAAGAAAGGCGAAAAGTTAGATTTTGTAATAGAGCCCTTTATTAGATACTGGAATATTAAAAAGTCAGAAGAGACACAAGTAAGCCACATATTAGGTACCGTTACTGTTTACGAACCAAAAAATAATTCTACAGAATACGGGATCAGATTTACCCTAAAATTTTAAGGAAAATTAGAAGTTCTGAAGATAGGAACTATGAGAGAAGAAGATATAAAGAGAATTGCTATCTGCTTAATAAACCATAGACCTTTCTATCACCCTCAAGTTTATCCTGAGATTATTGGAAGTTTAGATTATGATATCTTTAAAGATTGCTGGTATGAGAATATAAGAGAAAATGAAATTGTATTTTTTGAGAATTTAAAAAGATGGGGCATTTATCATTCTCCCTCTGAAAATTTAGTTGTTCTCAAGCCTGATAATCAAATTTTAAAGAGAGAATTAATAAATACTTTTTATAATTTCAAAAATAGATGTAGAGATAGAAGTAAATTTTTAAAATATCTGCATGAAGTTGAAGTAAAGGAGAACAGTGAATTATTTAGAAAAGCCTTAATATTTCTATGTAGGAGCAGAGCAAGATATGATAGCAAAGGAGTAAGAATAGATGATTCAGATTGCTCTTTATTAAAGGTAGATGAGAGCGAGTTAAAAAGCATTCTTTCTCGCTTTGTAGCTAAATATGGTTTAGCTATTTTTGAAAGACAACCTTACGAGGGTATCTATAAATTACCTTTATTTGTAGATTTTCATTATATCTCCGATTTTTTATGTTCTTATGAAGGAGAAGAGCTAATGGATTTTATTAAGAATTTACCGGAGAAAGAATTAAATGTCTTTAATGTTATATTTGAAGACCAGCTAAAATGGAAGAAACTGTTAGATGAAAAAGAAGAAATATGGCATTAAAAGAAGAAGAAAAAGAAGGAGCAAAGATAGAGAAGTTAGAAAATAAAGTAAAAGGGATAGATGAGGAAATAAGAAAGGTTAAAGAAGAGTTAAAGAAGAAGCTGAAAACTCCTGCTCAGAAAAGATTTATTACCAATACAGAAAGAATAGCTGAAATTCTTAATATCTCTAAAGGAGAATGTTCGGATATTGTTTTAAATCTTAAATTAAAAGGTCTTTTTGCTACACCAAATTATTCTTCAGAAGGCTTAAATTGGTGTGAAGTATCTCCAAGAGTGATGCAGAAATGCGAAAAAGAGATGTCATGAGGAAGGGAAAAAGATGAGAAGCCAAATTTTATTATTGGCAATATCCCTATTTCTTCTTAATGGATGTGCGGTAGTAATGTCAGCTAGAAAACAAGGAACAAGCCTAACTGCTATTCAAAGATGTAAGACAAGAGGATGTATATTATCTAAGCCTGGTGTTGAAATATTATCAACTAAAGAAGAAAATGACCAATTAATTGAAGAGTATAAAATTAATGTGGAAAGATTCGGAGTTCTTCGGGCGATTGGACATGGAGTTTTAGATGTGGGAACATGGGGGTTATGGGAGGTGATTGGAACGCCCACAGAAGGAGCAATAGATACTAAATATGTTACTATAAGAGTTTATTATTCTAAAGAAGGAAGCATACAGAAAATAGAAAAGATAGAGTAGCATGAGGTTTATTTTAATTTTCTTAATATTCTTTATTAATGGATGTGCCACCATTTCTTATCTACCATCTACTTCTCAGAAATTTCTACCTACCCAATCAGTAGAAATTCTTTGGGAAAAACCGCAAAGGCCTTATATTGAGCTTGGTCAAATAAGTGTAGAAAGTGCAGATTATTCAGAGGAAACTTTATTTAAGAAACTCAAACAAAAAGCTATGGAGATAGGTGCGGATGCCGTTATTATCCGTTCTACAAAGCCATATACAAAAACAATGGGAAGTTGGCTATTTGTAGGTAGCTCTACTATCCGAAGGATAGAAGCCTTAGCAATAAAGTGGGAGTCTGAAGAGATCAATAAATAAAAAATAATTTTCCTTGCATTTTTTAAAACCTGTAGTATAAATAAAGTAGAAGGCGGGGATTTGATGGTCAGCTTGCCCCGGCTTTACAGGGTGCTAAAGAGGCCAAAGTTAAACTTATTTTAACATCTTAAGTTCTCTGTTTTAAGGTTTTTTATTTAAAGGCTTGCTATCAAATCCCTCCAAAAATATAAAAAATATTTTGGGATAAAAACAAAAATAAATTCCAGTTTAATCCTTCTTTAAGCACAATGAGAGAGATTACTTATGATGAGGAATTCTGGGGGATGGAAGATTTTGTTGATGAAAAAACTGATAAATTCCTAAAAAAACAGGAACTTTAAAATAAAGATGAAATGTAAATTCTGTGGAAATCATATACCCATATCTTTGCCACCCTATATGAGGGCTTACTTGAATGAAAAAACAGGTAGATGGGAACCTAAAGATGGAATTTGTATGTGCCATAGGGATATGTATGAGTTTATGGTTATTGGTTTAATCAATAAAAGAAATAAAAAAGAGGGAAGGCCTTTATTTACTAAAGAAGAAGTAGAAGAGTTATATAGAAAAGAGACTAAAGAAATATGGAGAAAAATAGAAAAAGGTTGTTAAAATGTTCCTTCTTTAATAGGAACTGTGCGAGCATAAAAAATTTTTTCTCTAACTATTTTTATTATAAAAATATAAGAAAAGTAATAAATAAAGAGCGAATAGCAATTCTTCTTATTTTTTTATTTTTTCTCTTCCTTAATTGTTTTGCCTATAGGGAGGATTATCCTCCTTTTCCATTTAAAAGTGAACAAAATTTAAAATTCTTAAAGGCTTCAAAAATTATAGAAGATGAAGGGAAAGTAATGGTTGATAATAATATAACCGTTGAATCCTTAAGAATTGAAGAGGAAGGCTTTATATACCAGGTAACAATTGCGGTGGATAAAAAAATTATATTTAAAAATTCTTTAAAATGGGTTTATGGAATCTATTATGCTGATTTGGATAATAATGATTATAAAGACTTTATTATATTCTCAAGCTACGGTGGTTGTGGTTTAGCAGCTTTTATAAGTAAAGTAGATATATTATTTCAGACTAATCAAAAAGAATTTTCCCACCTTACATACGATACCTATCAAGCTGATTTAAAGGATTTTGTTGACTTGGACAATGATGGTAAATATGAAATAATTTATACAGATTTTTATTATGGTAGAAAACATAACTATTGGGTTTATAGTATATATGAAATCAGGAATGATAGGATACAGTTAGCCAATGATAAATATAATAATTTTCCAAAATTTATCTGGTACACATATAAACCTAACGATAAAGATTCTAAAAAAATAACTACCGAAGAAAAATCAGATTATTTATCTAAATTAAATCTATACTACAAATTTAATACCAATAATATTTTTTAAAAAATAAAAGTTTCTATTGATAGATAGATTTTAGACGAAGGTAGGTACCTATACTCCCCTCGTAAAGTCTTTTTATAATTATATCCAAAGTAAAAAATCTATCCTTTTGAGAAGAAAAATATATACTTTTTTGGTGCTGTTTTAAAATATTAAATATTTCTTGTTTTTTATGTTTAAAAGAGTTATCTAAAGATAGTTGAGAATAGTGTTTTAATTTTTTAAATTTAGGCAATATTACCCCTTCTTTATCAATATAACCATTTTTTATTAAATTATTAAATAATTTATCTTCATTAATTTTTAATCCAGAAAAGTCCGATTTTGTAATAGCAGTTTTTTAGCTTCTGATAATAATTTTTCTAATCTGTGCATTAATCTGGTTTCAGTAAGGTTCTCTACCTCAGGATAATATTTTATAATATATGAAATTGCCTCTTTTAATTCGTTAAATTCCTCATCAGGTATTTTTTCCTTGTTTACTATTTTCTTAAAAGAATATATTAGCATAGCAAGGATAGTTTTTATAAATGTTTTCTTCTTTCTTTCGGGATCCAATTTATCTTGCAGATACTTTTCTAAGATTAACCCTGCTTCTATCAATTCTTTTTTTCTTCGTCTTCCTTTTATTTTTTCTTTTGGAAGATAGGAATATTCAAAAAGACCCTCGGTATATTCAAATCCTTTTTCTGCTTCCCTTTTCCTAATTTTATTATAAATTTCTTTTAATTTATTAGATATTTCTTCTAATTCTTGAGGAGAGAATAGAGGTTTTTAACCCACAGAAAATATATATTGCCAACGTAATTACCCGGAATTATAATAATTCAAAAAATTATAAAAGAAAAATGAAAGACGAATATAAGGAACTTAAAAAAATTCGGTTTAAAATTAAAAATATTCTTAATAGAGAATCTAAGGAATCATTAAAAAGTTCCATAGGAAAAAAATTAAAGAGAGAACTAGAAAAATTTGTGTATTCACATCATTGTGTAATATCATCTTGTATAGATTCTCTTGAATTATTTATTAGAGAAAATATGACTTCTAAGGGATTAGAGAAATATAAAGATAAGTTTTACCAAATAATAGAAAAAAATTTAATCAATTTTATGGATGATTATAAAAAATTAGGGTGCGAGAAAGCTATAAATAATTTTTATTTTAATGCTCGTTTAGATTGCGAAGAAATATGGGAAGAGGAGGGGGAAGAAATAAGAGGAATACACAGAAGAAAAGGAATCCCTAAGGGAATAGAGTTAGTTAAAATGGTAGAGGAATTGAGAAAAATATTTAAGGGATTATTTAGATTTAGAAGGAATTCTACTATTCCATATTCTACCCTATTAGAAAAAGTTCTACCCTCAACTTTGAAGGATAAAGTTTCTACTGAGAAATGGGAAAATTTCATTGATCAAGCGAAATATTTTCTGCGTCGTGGAAATCTTCAAGAAGCGATTTTTGAAATTATTTCTCTTTTTTATTCTTCTTCACCTGAAACAATTAGAAAAGAATATTATCTTAACAGAAAATATTTCCTTCTCTTTAATAAAAAGAAATAAGGTATATCTCTCTTTTTTATCCTCTTTTCATTCATAAAATTTTAAAATTCCTATCTTATTTAACCCTTTCTGTTTCTTTAAGTTCCATAAAATCAATTTTTATATTCATATTCAAAATTAATAAAATCCATAAAATAATTGTAATGAAAGAATTGCTTCTAAAAAAGATGTTATTTATTAAGATTTTACAGGATCGCCCCATTCGTTACTATCCTGATATTGCAAAAGCTTTGGGTTCTGTAAAAGCGGGAGTTTTCATCAGTCAAATTCTGTATTGGACTGGAAAAGGGAAAATCAAAGAGGGGTGGATTTATAAAACACAAAACGAAATGTATGAAGAAACAGCTCTTTCTCGTCGTGAGCAGGAAAATGCCAGAAAAATTGCAAGAAAACTTAGCATATTAGAGGAAAAGAAAGAGGGTATTCCTCAAAGGCTTTATTTTAGGATTAATTTTGAGAAATTGGGGGAAGTGCTTCTATCTTACTATCAAAATAATAAAAATGCACAAAACCGACATACTTGTTTGTTCAGAAAAAACAAACAGTATGCTCCAAAAGAACATTCTTTATATTCAAAGAATACTCAAGAGAATACTCAAAAAAATAAGCTATACCTTAAAAAGAAAGCTCTATTAAAAGCTTTTAAAAAAATAGGAGTAAGTCAGAATATTATTGATAACTACAAATGATTGCTGGGAGCGGTCTAAATATAAACCTAATGGTTTATTAAAATATAGGCTAATTAACGCATTGCAATGGTTTTCATTTAAATTGGCAACGGATTAATAATAGAAAGGGATATGAGAGGAGAGAAAAAATTAGAAAAAAAGTGTGAGTTTTGCGGAAGAGAATTTATTCCAAAACGCTATTGGCAAAGGTTTTGTTCATCTAAATGTAGATGGAGATACTGGGAAAGGAATCACCCTCGTATCAGTATTGAAGAGTATGAGGAACTAAATAAGCTAAGGAAAAAGATAAATGAGAGCAGATAATTCCAAAGAAAGGAAATATTTAGATTATGCGATTTGTCCTGTATGTGGATTAACTCATTGTGAGATTCGGTATCTTGGAGGGATAAAGATAAAAGGATATGGAAGGATGGGGGCAAAAAAGACTGATTTTTGGGAAAAATTAAATAAGGAGTACGATTTCAATAAGCCTTTTGGAGTAAAGATTTCTACAGGAAAAGCAGGTTGGAAGGATTGGAGATATATAAAACCCGAGGAAAATTCTAAATTGTTTTCTTTAGTTAAATCTATATTTTTAAAAGCAATAAAATCCTGGCTAAAAAAGAAATGGATTAATAAAAAGGAAATAGAAAAAATCCTCAAAGAATAAATTATTTTTCTAAAAAGATAGAAATTTAAGGAATTCAATAAATTAAACATTTATTTAGTCTAAACATTGAGTTAAAATAATTGTGGAGCGTAGATTTGTTGGAATTAAATATCTTTCAGAATATTTAGGAATCCCTAAAGGGACTTTATATGTTTGGACTTGTTATAAGAAAATACCTCATTTTAAAATAGGAAGAATAGTAAAATTTGACTTAAAAGAAATAGAAAAATGGCTTAAAGATAAAAAAGTTGAAGAAATAAGTTGACAACCCATTCTAATATGATAAACTATCTAAAGTATGAAAAAAGAGAAAAGATATTTTATAAAGGATTTAGAAAAAATATTAGGTGTGCATAGAAAAACTTATTTCTATTGGGAAAAAACCGGCAAAGTTCCTAAGGCTAAGAGAACCCCGATGGGAAATTACCGTTACTGGACAGAGAAAGATATAGAATATCTAAAAAAACTCTTAAGGGGACAATAAATGGGAGTATTTTTTAAGAAAGGTAATTGGTATATAGATTATCGTCTTCCTAATGGCAGAAGGATTAGACAAAAGATAGGTTCAAGTAAGAAATTGGCGGAGAATGTCTTACGTAAGAGAAAATTAGAGATTGCTGAAAATAAATTTTTAGATATAAAGAAAAACCCGCCTATTAAATTTGAAGATTTTGCTCAAGAGTTTTTAGAGATATATTCTAAACCTAATAAAAAGTCCTGGGAGAGTGATTTCCACCATCTAAAAAGGCTTAAATCTTTCTTTAGAGGAAAGTTTCTCTATCAGATAACCCCTAAAGATATAGAGGAATTTAAAGCTATAAGAGTAAGACAGGTTAAACCTGCCACGGTTAATAGAGAGTTGGCTACATTAAAGACTATGTTTAATAAAGCGGTTGAGTGGGGAAAATTTCAAAATAGCCCGGCAAAGAATGTTAAGTTTCTTAAAGAAGATAATAAAAGGTTAAGATACTTAGAGAGAGAAGAAATTAAACGCCTAATTGAGGCTTGCCCACCAGATTTAAGGCCGATAGTAATAATTGCTCTTAATACAGGAATGAGAAAGGGAGAAATATTAAATCTTAAATGGCATAATATTGATTTTAAAAGAGGGATTATTTATCTCTTAGATACTAAGAATGGAGAAAAGAGAGAGGTCTATATGAATGATACTGTGAAAAGGACTTTAATTAGAGTTCGTAAACATCCAGATAGCCCCTATGTTTTTTGTAGAAAAGATGGTAAGCCAATTAAAGATATTAGAAAGTCCTTCTTTACAGCCCTTAAAAAAGCGGGTATAATGAATTTTCGTTTCCATGATTTAAGGCATACTTTTGCCTCCCAATTGGTAATGAATGGAGTAGATTTAAAGACTGTTCAGGAGTTAATGGGGCATAAGGATATAAGAATGACTTTAAGATATTCTCATCTTTCTGCTGATTATAAGAGGCGGGCGGTAGAGGTTCTTGATAAGAGATTGGACACTTTTTGGACACCAGAAGAAGAGATTAAAGAGGCGGTAAAATTTGTCAATTCAGAAGTTATTGATAATAAAGAAGTTATAACTCGGGAGGTGGCGCAGTCTGGATTAGCGCACTTGAATGGGGTTCAAGGGGTCGCGGGTTCAAATCCCGCCCTCCCGATGCTATTTGATAATGTAAAAACTTAGCGATAGAAGCAAAATCTCATCGTTATGTGGAGGGCCTAATACATTTTTGGAAGCAATAAGCCCTTTGGGCTAATCCTGATTTTATCAGGATATTGCTTTCAAATCCCGCCCTCCCGATGCTATTTGATAATGTAAAAACTTAGCGATAGAAGCAAAATCTCATCGTTATTTGGAGGGCCTAATACATTTTTGGAAGCAATAAGCCCTTTGGGCTAATCCTGATTTATTTAGGATATTGCTTTCAAATTTTGCCCTCCCGATTCTTTGTAAAGGGAATATAAAAATATAATAAATTTAAAGAGGAAGAATGGAGGGAAGAATGGAAGAAAATTATAAAGGGCCAGAGAGAAGAAAATATCCAAGAATTCCTGCCACCTTTGTATTAAACTATCGAATAAAAGAGATTCCTGATGATTATGACTTAACCCAAAGTAAAAATGTAAGTCAAGGAGGAATACTTATTACTACCAATCAGTACTTTGAGAAAGGTGTTCATTTAGAGATAACTATAAGGTTTCCTTTCCTTCCAGGAAAAGTTCAGCTTATTGGGGAGGTAGTAAGTTGCAAAGAAAAAGTGAAGGGTTTAATTTATGATACTAGGATAAAATTTGTCAATCTAGATCCTTCTATCTCGGAGAAAATTGGAGAGTATCTCCAAAGATTTTCAAAGAAATGATAAAAAGGATTGGTATTTTAGGATTAGGAGTTGTAGGGGAAGCGGTAGTAAAGACACTTCTCCGGTATAAGCACTTAATTAAGAAAAGAACATCTCTTAAGATAGAAGTAAGAAAGGTTTGTGATATAAAGAAAGAAAAAAAGAAACTTGTCTCTCGATGGAATATCCCTTTTACTACAGATCCTTATGAGGTTATCGAAGATTCTACAATTGATATCGTCGTGGAATTAATTGGAGGTATAAATCCTGCTAGAAAGTATTTACTTTCAGCTCTTAAAAAAGGCAAAGATATCGTTACCGCTAATAAAGCTTTATTAGCTCAATGCGGGGAAGAGATATTTTCCACTGCAGCGATGTTAAATAGAAATATAGGATTTGAGGCTTCTGTTTGTGGAGCTATTCCTATAATAAAGAGTATATCTGAAGGATTAGTGAGTTGTCAGATTAATAAACTATACGGCATTCTTAATGGAACTACTAATTACATTCTTTATAAGATGCATAAGGACAAAGTTAAATTCAAAGATGCTTTAAAGGAAGCTCAAAAGAAAGGTTTTGCTGAGCGCCTTCCTCAGTTAGATTTAGAAGGGATAGATGCTCTTCATAAATTGTGTATCTTAACCTATCTCTCTTTCGGGAGATGGCCTCTAATTGGAGACATCTATGTGGAGGGCATTTCCCAAATTACTCCTTTAGATATTGTATATGCGGAGGAGCTTTCTTATCGAATAAAACTTTTAGCTATTGCTAAGAAAGAAAACAAAAAACTTTCCTTAAGAGTTCATCCTACTTTAGTAAGAAGGGATCACCCTCTGTGCGAGGTAAATTATGCCTTCAACGCTGTATGGTTAGATACTTATCCTGCAGGCCAGTTACTCTTTTATGGAGAAGGAGCAGGAGGAGTACCCACCTCTAGTGCGGTAGTAGCTGATATTGTAGGAGTTTCTTTGGGAAGATGTTTGCCACAGATAAAGAAGGAAGATGTACAGTTTGAAGACATAAATAACCTAAAAACTCGCTACTATATAAGATTTATGGCTTGTGATAAACCTGGAGTTTTAGCTAAGATATCTAAAATTTTAGCTTCTTTTAAGATAAGTATTGCTTCGGTTACTCAGAAGGAAAGGAGTCGAGGTCAGTTTGTTCCTATTGTTATGCTTACTCATGAGGCTAGGGAAATAGATTTAAAGCGAGCTCTTAAAAAGATAGATAAGCTAGAAATAATTTATCCCCCTTCTCAGCTTATAAGGATTGAAGATTTATGAGATTAGAAAACTATCAGGGAGTTATCCTTCGTTATAAAAAATACTTACCCATTACTTCTAAGACTCCAGTAATTACTCTCCTGGAAGGCAATACTCCTTTAATTTTAGGAGAGAAGATTTCTCATGTTTTAGGTAGAAATTTTAAAGTTTATCTTAAGTATGAAGGAGCTAACCCTACCGGTTCTTTTAAAGATAGAGGAATGACAGTTGCTGTATCTAAAGCGAAGGAGGAAGGTTGTAGAGCAGTTATATGTGCTTCCACAGGAAATACTTCAGCTTCAGCAGCTGCTTACAGCGCTAGAGCTAATTTAAAGTGTATTGTAGTTATTCCTAGCGGAGCAATAGCTTTAGGGAAACTAGCACAAGCCCTCATTCATAATGCGGTAGTAATTGCTATAAAAGGTAATTTTGATCACGCTCTTTCTTTGGTAAGAGAGATATCTTCTAATTATCCAGTGAGACTGGTGAATTCTTTGAATCCTCATCGTATCGAAGGACAGAAGACTGCTTCATATGAAATATGTGATGTTTTAGGCAATGCACCTCATTTTCATATCCTTCCTGTAGGTAATGCTGGGAATATCACCGCTTACTGGAAAGGGTATAAGGAGTACTACGCTTACAAAAAAATTACCCATCTTCCTCGGATGTTGGGATTTCAAGCAAAGGGAGCTGCCCCTATTGTGAAGGGATTTCCTATAAGGAAACCCAAGACAGTAGCTACAGCCATAAGAATTGGAAATCCTGCTAGTTGGGAAAAAGCAGTTGAAGCAAAAATTGAATCAAAAGGCTTGATTGATATGGTTTCTGATAGAGAGATAATTTCTGCTTACCGGTTTTTAGCTAAGGAGGAAGGAGTATTTGTGGAACCAGCTTCGGCAGCTTCTGTGGCGGGGTTGTTCAAATTACAAAAGTCAGGTTATTTTGATAGATATAAAACGCAAAAAATTACTATAGTTTGCACTCTTACCGGAAGTGGTTTAAAAGATCCTCAAATTGCGGTAAAAAAAGTACGCCCTCCAAAAGTAGTAGAACCTACGGTTAAAGCAGTGCTCAGAGAAGCAAAGATATAATTTCTATGAAAAACTTATATCGAGAAATTTGTTTTTCTTTGAGAGAAATTGTAAATAAGAGGTTTGGAAAACTTCCTATTTTGCCTCCTTGGGGAGAAATCCCCCCTCAAGCTTCTTTCGGTGACTTTTCTACTATGGTAGCTTTAAAGATAGGCTCTTATCTTAAAAAAGGCCCTTTTTCCATTGCTTGTATCCTCAAGGAGGAATTAGAGAAGAGACTAAAAGGCATAGAGAAGATAGAAATAGTGAAGCCAGGATTTATTAACTTATTCTTTGCTCGCAAAACTCTTTTAGATTCTCTAAAAGTTATTTTGAAAAAAAAGGAGAATTATTTTTCCTTTAGAGAGAAAAGAAGGGTGCTTATAGAGTTTGTGAGTGCAATCCCCACTGGTCCTTTATCTATTGCTCACGGAAGGCAAGCAGTAGTAGGAGATATTGTTGCTAATGTTTTAGAATTTTTTGGTAATAGAGTGGTTAGAGAATACTACTTAAATGACGTAGGTAGACAGATTGATTTACTTATTACCTCAGTAGAAGAAAGAATGAAAGAGATAGAAGGTAAAGCTTTTTCTCTTCCTCAGGATGGTTACTGGGGTGATTACGTGAAGGATATTGCTAAAGAGGCTATTAAAAAGCGTCCCAAGAACTTAAAGGGATTTGTGCTTTCCTATATTTTGAATGAGATAAAAAAAGACCTTAAAAAATTAGGAGTAAGATTTGAGAGGTGGGTGAGTCAAAAAGAATTGATAAATAAAGGAAAAGTAGAGAAAGTTATTGCTCTTTTAGAGAGAAAAGGTTTGGCATATGTTAAAGATGGAGCATTGTGGTTTCCTTCTACCAAATTTGGTGATGATAAAGATAGAGTTTTGAGGAAAAGTGACGGAGAATTTACCTATTTTGCCTCTGATATTGCTTATCATAAGGATAAAGTAGAGAGAGGTTTTGATAAGTTAATAAATTTATGGGGGCCAGACCATCACGGCTATATTAAGCGAGTAAAGATTTCTTTAAAGGCCTTAGGCTTTAAAGAAGATATATTAGATATTCTTATTATCCAGTTAGTAAAAATAAAAACAAAAGAAAGAATGTCTAGGCGCAGAGGTACAGCGATTTCTCTTTCGGAATTAGTAGAAGATGTAGGAAAAGATGCTGCTCGGTTTTACTACACCAGTCGTAAAAATTCTTCTCATTTGGAGTTTGATATAGATAAGGCTAAAGAGGCTTCATTTGAGAATCCTCTTTACTATATTCAGTATGCTCATGCTCGCATCTGTAGCATATTCAGAAAGAAAGGGAAGAGGAAACTTGAGCCCTGTTGGATAGATTTTTTAAAGGACGAAAAAGAACTGCTTATAATTAGGAAGATTCTTCAACTATCTTATTGTTTAGAAAGAGTTTACTATACTTTTGAGCCCGTGTTCTTAATTGAATATCTAAAAGATATGGCTAACCACTTCCATAAGTTTTATGAAGAGAGAAAGGTTTTAGGAGAAGATGAAAAAGTAACAAGGGCAAGGTTAGCTCTTTTAGAAGGAGTGAGGATTGTTTTAAGTTGTGGTCTTAAACTTTTAGGTATAGAACCAGCAAGGAGAATGTAGGTGGAAAAAAATTGGATAGTAAAGAACTTTTCTCCTCAAGCTTTTGCACTAAGTAAAAAGTACGATATTAATCCTATCTTAGTTCAACTTCTTATTAACCGAAATATAAAAGAGGAAGAGTTTTTATCTTTTTTAAATCCCCGAGTAGATAACTTATTTTCTCCCTTTCTTCTTCCTGATATAGATAAAGCTATAGAACGAATAAGAAAAGCTATAGAGAGGAAAGAACGAGTATATATTTTGGGAGATTACGATGTCGATGGTATCACTTCTTTAGTTATTTTTTATGAGTATATAAAGAACTTCCCCTTGCAGTTTTCTTTTTATATTCCTCATCGTATCCACGAAGGATATGGTTTAACTAAAAAGGTATTGGAGAAAGTCAAAAATGATGGGGCTACTCTTTTGATTTGCTTCGACTGTGGGACTAACTCTTACCAAGAAGCGCAGCTAGCTAAAGCTTTAGGGATAGATGTTATTGTAATTGACCATCATGCTCCCAGGGAGGGGTTAAATGACGATTTTTATGCCTTCATAAATCCTAAAAAGAAAGGAGTCGATTATCCTTTTAAAGAGTTGACCAGTGCAGGGTTAGCTTTCAAAGTAATTTGGGCTCTAGGAAGAAGTTTCCCTTTTAATCTTTTAGACTTAGTGGCTTTAGCTACTGTATGCGATGTTGTCCCTCTTAAAGGAGAAAACAGAATCTTTCTTTCTGAAGGGATTAAGTGGTTAAGAGGCAATCACCGTCCGGCAATTTCTGCTCTTTGTGAGTCAGCAAAGGTAAGTCCTAAGAATATCGAGCCTTACCATATAGGATATATCTTAGGGCCAAGGATTAATGCCTGTGGTAGAGTTTCCGATGCTAAGAAGATTCTAGATTTTTTTCTTTGCTATGATAGTAAACAGTTAAGAGACTCAGCCAAGATAATTGAGGATTACAATCGCCAACGAAAAGCTATAGAAAGTGAAATTTTAAGAGAAGCAGAGGAGATAGTGGAAAGAGAGTTAAAAGAGGATTTTACTTTGGTCCTCTATCGAGATGGTTGGCATCCAGGAGTTTTGGGTATAGTTGCTTCTAAACTCGCAGAAAGATTTTGGCGTCCTACCTTAGTTATAGGAATTGAGGGTAATAAAGGTAAAGGTTCTGGACGTTCTATTCCAGAAGTCCATATCATAGAAGTTTTGGAAGAATGTAAAGAGCTTCTTTCCACTTATGGAGGTCATAAAAAAGCTGCTGGGATAGAGATTTTAAAGGAGAATTTGGAACCGTTCAGATATAAGTTTAATGAAATAGTAAAAAGAAGGATGGGTGGTAAAAAACCCTCACCTAACTTAGAAGTAGATTTAGAGTTACCATTTAGGTATATAAGTGTTAAATTAGTTCAAGAGTTAGAGAGATTAAAACCTTTTGGCGAGGAGAATTCCTATCCTTTGTTTTTAGCTAGAAAAGTCCATCTCAAAAGCTCTCCTAAAAAAGTAAACAACTTTTTTGGAAGAAAGATAAAGCTTTATAATTTTTGGATAACTGATGGCACCTATACCTACGAGGCAGTTTTATCCGAAAACAATCAATTTTTGGACCTTTTAAATTATGGCACATCCTTGGATATAGTTTACTCTTTAGAGAGAGATTCTTACTATAACAACGTTAGATTGGTAATTAGGGACGTTAGGATTTCTTGACCTTCTTAGGAAGGTTGAAGAGACCTTTCTTTATACATTTAGTACAAACGAGAATTTTTCTTGTCTTCCCGCCAATAACTACTTTTTTCCTTTGAAGGTTAGGGAAAAAGCGACGCTTAGTAATTCCTGTAGTCTTTTTACCTACGCCTCCCTTTTTCTTAGCTAGACCTCGACGAGTTATAGAGTGTCCAGTAATGGAACCTTTTCCACATATTTCACAGTACTTTGCCATAGGCGGTTAGTATACCCAGAGAAGTTATTTTTGTCAAGGGTAATATAATCTGGAGTTCCCCCCAAATTTTTAGGTCAATAAGGGAAATAGAAATAACTGTTTTTCTCTAGCTGATTCCTTTCTTTTACTTCACAGCCACTTCCATCTTGTATTAAATAGAATTCTAAATATT
>Ga0180301_10002054_pt1 | contig 15819 bp, 10 predicted proteins | sample GuaBasSediGuay16_FD_121797 | JGI IMG/M metagenome (GOLD analysis project Ga0180301, IMG submission 121797) | Subseafloor sediment microbial communities from Guaymas Basin, Gulf of California, Mexico - Guay16, Core 4569-2, 12-15 cm | ecosystem: Environmental > Aquatic > Marine > Hydrothermal...
CGCCCTCGGCTGTCTGCTCCGATTTGACGTCGGGCCTGGTCTTTGCCTTGGCGCTCTCGGCAACCTCCGCCTCGGCAACTGCGACGTCTGAATCGTCCCGGACATCCGCCGGATCCGCGACTTTGGCCACGGCAGCATTCTCGTCCGGCTTTTTTACGGAAATCTTCTTCGCTTGCTTCTTTTTCTTTGTTGTCGCCATATGCCTTTCTCAAACAAATCCAGATCAACCACGCATGTGGTTTTAACGCCTTATCATACCGGGAATTCGCTGACCCCCGGCGCTTTCTTGCAACAGTCGCAGGCTCTCATCATCGCTTAAATTTTGTCTAAGCTTTTCCTTGACCACCTCGGCGCGACGGCTTTCAATCACTTCCAACGCATCCGCTAATCGCTCGGCAAAATTGCCTTTCAGTCTCCCGCTTGCCTCGAGTTCGACGACTATATTACCGCCTTCTTCAGATGCGATGCGCGCCAAGACCTCGGCAAGCGAGGCAGCCGGGTTTTCTGCAAGGGCCGAAAAAATCCCTTCGGCAATCTCCCTGTAAACCGCAATGTCAAAATCCTCGGCCTTGATTCTTCCGGCGGCATCACCAAACAGTTGCGGCTCATTAAGAAGCACCCTCAGTATCTCCCTTTGCGCCTCGGCTTCTTTGCCGTATCCGGCGCCCACACTTATCACCTTTTGATTCCTTACCGCAAGCGTCCGGCCTCTGCTCGTCGACCTTGCATATCTTTCGAGTTGCCGGCGCGTCTCCTGTTCGCTGAGGCCTATGATTCCAGAGAGCTTTGTCCCGATCAACCCCTCTGCGACCGGATCGCGCCCGCCTGCGGCAACGGCCGTGGCGACCGTTCGCAGGTACTCTTCTGTAATTCGGCGTCTGTCGGCAAGCGTATCGCTCTCCGAAAGACCCGCCTGGAGCCTCTGCCATTTATATTCCATAACGTCAATACTGTCGGCAACAAGCCGTTTGAAGGCTTCGGCGCCTTGGCTCAAAATAAAGTCGCACGGATCGTTGCCCTGACCGACAAAGGTCAGTTTAATATCGATTCGCTGCGCCAGGCACACTTCCAAAGCCCTGTTGGCCGCTTCCATGCCCGCGGCGTCGTTGTCGAACACAAGCACAATGCGTTTGGCGTAGCGCCTCAGCGTCTTTGCATGTCCCTGGGTAAAGCTCGTTCCCAGGGCCGCGACAACGCTGGTGCAGCCGGCCTGATGCGCGATAATCACATCGGTGTAACCTTCGACCACAACCGCCGTGCCGTCGGCGACGATACTGTGCCGCGCCTTGTCCAGCCCGTACAACGAGTTACTCTTGTCAAAGAGAGCCGTTGCCGGCGAGTTCATCTACTCTGCCGGATCGTCCGCCAGGGTCCGGCCCCCAAAGGCGATCACACGCCCGGTCACATCAAAAATCGGAAACATCAGCCGATTGCGAAACTTGTCGTACAAACCGCCCTGCTCACGCAAGACCGCTAATCCGGAATCGATAAGCAGCCTGTCGGCAATTCCCTTCGCCCGCGCCGCCTTCAGCAGGTTGTCCCAACTTTCAGCGGCAAAACCGATACCCCACTCGCCGGCGGTATCGGCGCTTATCTGACGCGACGCCACATACTTACGGGCATCGGCGCCTGTCTGTTCATCAAAAAGCTGCTTCTGCCAGAACTTCTGAGCCCAGGCATTGGCCCTTGCAATTTGTGCGGGGTCGCTCCCGCCGGCCTCTGCCTGCCTGGGTCGCGACCGTTGCGGCAGTTGGATTCCCGCCCGCTCGGCCAGCCGTTCAATCGCCTGGGGAAACGTCAGCCCCTCGCGCAATTGAATAAACTTGAACACATCGCCGCCTGCCCCGCAGGCAAAACATTTGAAGATCTGTTTGGCCGGGTTGACATACATACTCGGCTTGTGGTCGGCGTGAAACGGACACAACCCCACAAATTCCTTGCCTTTGCGGTCAAGGCTCAAGTGCTCCGATACTACTTCAACAATATCGGTTGCCTGCTGTATTCGAACTACAATGTTATTATCGAACCTTACTGACACTCCCGCTCCGTCTTTTCTTTCTGTTCAACACGGCTCTAAATATCGCTCCCGTCGCCCTCCCTGGCTTGCGGCGTCAAAAATCTCGATACGCTCTCCCTTCAATACTGCTCAATGGACATCTTCATGCAAGAATAAGGAAAGCAGATGGATACTAAAGTATAGGGTAAATCAGTGAAAAGTCAAGTCGCCCCTAAAAAACCGCCTGTTATCACTGAAAAAGGGGTTTTTCTGTAACATAGACACTTGGTGTAATAAGACACATCCTCAGCCGCAGAGCCCCTGCAGGTCGCACATTTTGATCTCATCGAGCCTGTTGACGACCATTTCGGCATACGGCCCCAAATGCCCGGCATCGTATGTATTCGTCACCGCAATCGTGTGCATGCCGGCTCTTGTTGCGGCTTGCAGCCCCCAGTGCGAGTCCTCAATCACCACACATTGGCCGGCCAAAATCCGCTCCTTGCCGCCGTCATTTAGCCGCCTCAGTGCAAGTTTGAACCCTTCAGGATGCGGTTTGCCTTTCTTGACATCGTCTGCCGTCACGACCGGATCAAAGCGGCTTTCCAGGGGTGTGCCCTCCAGAATGAGATCGATGTCGTTCCGTGTCGCCCCGGAACAGACGGCAATCGGAATGCCGTGCCGCCGCAACATGTCCACAAAGTTCAAAACGCCGTCAATGATGACCGCCTCGGCGACGGCGATGTCGTCAAATACCCTGGTCTTGCGCCGAACCAACTCCTGGACCGTCGCTTCATCCCAACCCATACGATAGTCCCGGTTCACCGCCCGAACATTCTCATAGTCCGTAAAGCCTAAGTATTTTTCCCAGTGCTCTTCCTTCGACACACACAACCCATACAGACCAAATGCCTTGTTCATAGCCCGGTAATGCAAAAGCTCCGAATCGGCAAGCACCCCGTCAAAATCAAATATCACAGCGCCTAACATGGTCTCAAATCTCTATGAATCTTCTCCGAGTTTCTCCAATTTACAGACCCACTCATTGAAATGGGGACACTCATCCCGGATACTGCTCAAACCAATCTTTCCTGCCGCCACGGTTCCGTCGATAACCTTCTTGTAGTCCGGACAGATTGCCAGTATCCGCTTTGAAGGAGCGGTTTGCTCGTTATCGTTTATTTCCTCAGGGCACGAAAATGCTTCTCGTATGGCCACAAACCGGTCGGACAAATCCCTCCTTCCGAGAGATTCGGACAATCTATTCGGATCGGAAAACAGAATCGCCTCAAACTCATGCATCTGCACATAGGGAATAAACCGAACAGGATCGAACGAATCACCCATAAGCTGTTGAACATCGGCCAACAAGGCCTGCTCCACCACTCTTGCCTTTTCGCCTGTATCACTATGGCTATTGGCTTGGCTTCTCCCGGGCCAATCCGTCGGCATACCATAGAAGTCAACCAGCGTAGTACAAAAAAGACCGCGATCTTCCTTCAGGGAATTACCAATTTCTTTACGTGCTCGCTGATAACGGAAACTGCCGCCCCTGCCACGTAATAATATTGGATATATATGCACGCCTCGATTAGTCAGATGCGGAGCAATTACCTTATTGACAAACGATTCCTCTGTCTGCCCTTCCACAAGAACGCGGACTCTATTCATGCCCCGGCCTCCCGCCAAAGATGTTCTTCCGCCAGAGTTCGCCAAGGCTGTAGTCCTGGAGCCAATCCTTCAGTTTGTCCGCATTCAATCGCTTAAAAACGGATTCCCCTTTATCCCTCTCAACTACAATGATGTCGTCCGGCTCAAAATGATCGATCAAGGTCGCCGACTGAGTGGAGACAATGACCTGCGTCTGATGAGACGCTTTCTTGAACATCTCCGCCAGTAAAGTCAAGGCATACGGATGAAGCCCCAACTCCGGCTCATCAAACAACATGATCTTCGGGGCATCCGGCTGAAGCAGGGCGGTTGCAAGACAAATGAACCTGAGAGTGCCGTCGGATAGTTGATTCGGGCCAAACGGGTAATCCGTGTGCTTCTGCCGCCATTCCAATAAGATATCGTCACTATCTTCCTCTTGGCGCAACAGGAAATCATCGAAAAACGGCGCCGCCAACTGAACTACCTCACGAATCTTCCGGTAACTCTCCGGAGACTTCTTTCTGACTCGAAGCAAAAACGCAGCTAAATTACCTGCATCAGCCCGCAAATACTCATTGTCCCTCTTGGAGCGTATTCGCCTGACCTCCGCCAGGGCCGTGGTGTCATGGAAATGATATACCACCCAATCCCTTATCACACCTCTCGATAGTCCGCTAAAATATTCAAGCCGCTCATCTCTATTGCGCCCGTACATGTTCCCTATCGTCTCGAAATTGTACTTCAATTCGCCTTCAGCAAGTGGCTTCAATGAAAAGGTGAATTTATGGGTCTCGCCGCAGCAAATCTGCGCATCAATAGACCGCGTAAACTTCGGTCCTAAGTAGAAATACTGGTCGCTTCTCCCCTGCTCTTTCACATAGTTCTGAAAAACCTTTCTTTCGCAGAACTCTTCCTCAAAGGCCAGCCTGAACAGTTCAAAGAAGTTGACGAAATTGCTTTTCCCCGCGCCGTTGGCTCCGATCATGATATTGAGGTTTCCCAGTGGGAAATCCTCGATGCATCGAATGGATTTGAATCCTCTGATTGTCAGTTTGTCGATGGGTTTTCCCATGTCGCACCGTCCTTTTTATTTGAATAATCCTTCGCAAAGTATAGGAAGACCCTCCAATACCGTCAAGGGCAATTCTCAAAACCATGTGTCTCGGGATCGCCGGTTTTATACGTGTCAGGGTGTGCGATGGAGTCTTAGGCGGGCCTTTAGGCGTATTTCCTGTATGCTGCAGTACAGGACGGGTACTACTAACATGGTGAGCACTTCGATTGTCATTCCGCCGAAGGACGGTATCGCCATGGGGACCATTACGTCTGAGCCTCTTCCTGTTGACGTTAGAATTGGCAGCAGGGCTAATATCGTCGTTGCGGTAGTCATCAGGCATGCGCGTACGCGGCGCTTGCCGGCTAAGACCGTCGCCTGGCGAATCTGCTCGGGCGTAACGTGCTCATGCTCCCTGAAGGATTGCTCCAGATAAGTCGCCATAACAACACCGTCGTCGGAGGCTATTCCAAACAAGGCTAAGAAACCTACCCAGACGGCTACACTTAAGTTTATCGGGTGTATCTGGAAGAGATTCTGCATGTTGACTCCGAACACGTCGAAGTCAAGAAACCACGGCTGGCTGTAAAACCATATCATCAAAAAGCCGCCCGACCACGCCACAAGAATGCCGCTGAAGACCAACGATGTGGTGGCGACCGATTTGAACTGGAAATACAGAATCAGGAAAATGATGAACAAAGCCAGCGGCAACACGACCGCAAGGGTTTTTTGAGATCGTATCTGGTTTTCATAGTTGCCCGCAAAAGTATAGCTTACACCGGGCGGTAAAACAAATTGGCCCGAGTCGATCTTTTCCTGCAGATACCGCTGACACTGTTCAACTACATCCACCTCCGCGTTGCCCGGCTTCATGTCAAAAAGAACATACCCCGTCAAAAACGTATCTTCGCTTTTGATGACCTGCGGCCCCCTGACATAAGAGAGTTCTGCTACCTCCGTAATCGGTATTTGTACGCCGTCGGACGCCGGGACAAGTATCCTCTCGATCATTTCGATCTGATCTCTCAATTCTCGCTGATAGCGTACACGGACAGGGAACCGATCACGTCCTTCAACCGTAGTGGTGACATTTCTGCCTCCAATGGCGATCTCGACAACATCCTGAAAGGCGCGCATCGGCACTCCGTAACGGGCAAGCGCCTTGCGGTCGGGGGTGATCTCCAGATAAGGCTTGCCTACGATGCGGTCGGCGAATACGGCGGCCGGCTCGACAGTGTCGACTTCCTTGAGAAGTCGTTCGACATCAATTCCGACTTTTTCGATAATTTCGAGGGTAGGCCCTTTGATTTTGACCCCCATCGGCGCCCGCATGCCGCTTTGAAGCATTACAATCCTTGCGGCAATGGGCTGTAGTTTCGGGGCTGATGTCGTCCCCTTGATCTCGGCGGCTTTTACAATCTCCCGCCAGATGTCATCTGGAGTTTTAATATGGTCTCTCCATTGCCTGAAAGGCCTTCCATGTGAATCGGGTATAAGTTCACCGAATTCGTCACGGACAAAACTTTCTGTCTTCTTATTATACTTGAATTTCACCCGACGGCCGTCCTTGCCGGTTATGTATTCCGGTTTATAGTTGACCACCGTTTCGACCATCGATACCGGCGCCGGGTCCAGCGGAGTTTCTGCTCGGCCGATCTTGCCCACAACAGTGTCGACTTCGGGGATGCTGTGTATCGCCATGTCCTGCTTGCTGAGCACATCCATCGCTTCACCGATTGAGGCGTGGACCATGGTCGTCGGCATAAAGAGAAAGGACCCCTCATCCAGGGGGGGCATGAATTCCTTGCCGAGTCCGGGAAACGCTTCCGTCGCCTTTACCCACAGCGTGGTGTTTTTGACCCTTTCAGCGCCAATACCGACCTTGTCGGCCGCTTTGGGAATGCCGCCAAACACAGTGCCGAAACCAAGCCAGACAGCCCCCCCAAGAACGAGCAGCAGGCAGGGTATTGACAAAAATGCGATCTTGTGGCGCAGGCACCAGCCAAGAATTTGGGGGTAGAAATGCTGGAACACCCTGAAAAATGTCAGCAGGGAACCGATCAATAATGCCACAAAAATGAAGTTCCGGAAAAATCCAAGCTCAGGGCCTATCGGTTCCCAATGCTCTGTAATCAGCACGCCGACAAACAGTACGGCCAGCGCGCTTGCGACCCATGGTCCGAAACGTTTTATGTTCTCGGGAATATAGTCGGAAGCCAGATAATAACTGCCAAAAAGCAAAAGCGCAATACCCGCCCACCAACTCAAGAGGAGGCCTGCAATGACTCCGACGAGGACAACCGCGGCGTGCAGAATAATTTTAATCTTTCTGCCGGAGATAGAGACTTTGGTGCAGAACAGAATATGAGCAGCAGGGGGTATTATCGTCAACGCCACAATGACCGAGGAGATTAGTGCGAAGGTCTTAGTGAAGGCAAGAGGTTTAAAGAGCTTGCCTTCGGCGCCTATCATCCAAAAGACCGGCAGAAAACTGACAACCGTTGTTAACACCGCGGTCAATATGGCGCTGCCAACTTCACTTGCGGCGCGGTGGATCACTTCCAGCCTGTTTTCGGCTGGATCCGCCTCGTCGAGATGGCGCAGAATGTTCTCGCAGATCACGATTCCCATGTCCACCATTGTGCCTATAGCGATTGCAATGCCGGAAAGTGCGACGATATTGGCGTCCACGCCGAAAAACTTCATCGCGATAAAGCACATCAGCACCGCCAACGGCAGCAGGCCGCTGATCAGGATTGAGCTTCTCAGGTGCATCACCATCAGGATGACGACGATAATCGTAATGAGAATCTCTTCGGTAAGCGCCGTTAAAAGCGTGCCTAATGTTTCGTAGATCAGCCCTGTCCGATCGTAAAAAGGTATAATGTTGACCTGGCTTATTGTCGCCCACTGCGGCCAATCGTCGACAGGAGTCTGGCGAAGGTGATTCAGCCATGCATCCTGATTGATTTCGGAACTGTTGTATGCAACAAAGCCGTGTTCTTTGCCGAACTGTCTCAGTTGATCGGCGGTTACCTGAGAGAAATCGAAATGAACTTTAGACGGCAGGCCCGGGGCGATTTCAGTGATCTTCTTTTTGACGTTCTTAATCACCGCCAATGGGTTGTCGCCATAGCGAGCCACGACTACACCGCCTGCGGCTTCTGCGCCTTCCTTGTCCAATGCTCCACGTCTCAGAGCCGGACCAAGCGAAACTACGGCTACGTCTTTTATCAGAACAGGAACGTTATCAACGACTTTAATGACGCTCTCTTCGATGTCGGAGACTTGCTTTATAAATCCTATACCGCGCACGAAATACTCGACCCTGTTCAATTCTATGGTCTTGGCGCCGACATCGATATTCGATGATTTGACGGCACGGTAAACATCGGCGTAGCTTACACCGTAGGCCCGCATGGCGTCGGGATCCACGTCAATCTGGTATTCCCGAACAAAGCCGCCGACAGAAGCCACCTCGCTGACGCCGTCGGCCGACAGAAGAGCATACCGGACATACCAATCCTGTATGGTGCGCAACTCTTCGAGATCCCATCCACCGGAGGGATTGCCGTCCGGATCGCGTCCCTCTAACGTGTACCAGAAAATCTGGCCCAGAGCTGTGGCGTCCGGCCCAAGCGCAGGTCGAGTATTTTCCGGCAAAGTCCCTGCCGGGAGACTGTTGAGCTTCTCCAGAATTCGTGAGCGCGACCAATAGAACTCAACATTCTCCTTGAAGATTATGTATATGGAGCTAAATCCGAAAAACGAGTAGCTTCGGATGGTCTTGACGCCCGGCACGCCAAGCAGCGATACCGTCAGAGGATAAGATATCTGATCTTCCACATCCTGGGGCGAACGTCCCATCCATTCCGTGAAAACAATCTGCTGGTTTTCGCCTATATCGGGGATCGCATCGACGGGCACGGGCTTGCGAATAAGCCCGCCTGCTTCCCAGTCAAAAGGCGCAACTATTATGCCCCAGAAAATCACAAATATGACGAGCAATCCGACAACAAGCTTGTTAGTCAGACAAAAACGGAGGAGCTTTCCCATCAGGGATTTTTGCTCGGCGGTTTGTTCCAAAGAATGTTCTTCAACCATATTACTTGTCGTTCTATTCCCAGATTTCTTTTATGCCGATAACTTCCTTTACGCCGCCGCACTGCAGCATCACCTGTCCAAAATACGGATTGCGTGTTTCCTCGTTGTCTTGCAGCCAGTCAGCTCCCGTGTTGTCGAATGCCATCGGACAGTTCAGTATGTAGAAAGGTCCCTGGCTTGTGGAGCCGAAGTGCTTAGCCACTTTCGCTATCTGCTGCGACAATAGATGGAAGCTCTCGCGAAACGATTTTATATCTCCATTGTCGGATGACTCGGTGAGAATCCGGTCCAATTCCGCCGCCGCGGCCATCCAGGTGTCATGGTTCCGGCCGGCTAAAAGGTTCATGTCCACAGTCTTAAGTGAACTCAGTGTCTCTTTGGCGGATCCAGCCGCCAATTGAACGTTGTCGTCTGAGAGAGCCTGCTGAACTTTGAAATAACCCTCGAAAACCTTTGCCAACTGAATACGGAAATCATCGCTTATACTTGATTTGGGGTCGTCGGAGGGCCTACGAACCAGGCCGAACCTGGCTTTCATAGAGCTTACGTTTTCCGTCAGAGATTTGGCCGCCGCCTTTGCATCCTTGAGCGTTTTGGCCTCTGCACCTTCAACAGCATCGTTACCGAGTCTCATCCGGTATTCCATCCACAGCATGTGCGGATGGCCGATCAACAGTTTCATATCGACGCTCTCGATAGCCTGGTCAAACTCAGCAAAGGCGGCTCGAATTTCCGGAATATCCTCGCTGTCGACAGCCTCCTTAACCGCCTCGGCTTTGGCAAGCACAGCTTCAATCTGGTATTTGGACAATGCAGGCAACTCAACGTCGCGTTCGGCCGCTCCGCCTGCTCCTTCCGGAGTCATCATACTTGGCTTGGCCATAATCTGAAGGCTGCTGTCAATCTTGAACTGCCCCTTGACAACAACAAGTTCGCCTTCCTTCAGGCCTCGGCGGACAAGATAGTAATCGCCTGCCCTGGGTCCCAGGGCAATTTCCCGCCCCTCGAAAGTCGGCTTTTCAGCATCCGGGACCTGCACATATACAATCGCACGAGTACCCGTCACCAAGGCGGCAGTGACGGGTATGACCAGTGGTTTTCCAACTAAAGCGGCGCCATTACTCACATAGCCTAATGACTCAGTCGTCACCAGCGGCATTTGGCAGATATCGCACTTGCCTGAATTTTCTTTGATAATCTCCGGGTGCATCGGACAGATCCATTTGCCGACTAAACGTGCATCCATGATTCGGCCGCCTTTGGCTACCTGGGATCGAACGACTGCCTTGACAAACATACTCGGCTTTAATTTCCCGTCGGGATTTTTGACATTCACACGAATTTTTACCGTTCTGGTTCTGTCATTCAGTATGGGATCAATGAAGCTTATCGTACCTTTGAAAAGCCGGCCCGGGTAGGACACAGTCGTAAACTCGACGTCCTGGCCGTAGCGCAGCCATTCAAGGTCGGATTCATAAGCATCCAGTTTCACCCACACTTCCGACAGATCGGCAATCGTGTAGATTTTCGTACCCGTCTCGACGTACATCCCTTCAAGGGCATTTTTGTGAATAACTATGCCGCTTGTCGGGGCGTAAATGGTCATGTGGTCTGTAACCCGGCCGGTTTTTTCAATTTCAGCGATTTGTTCGGGATTTAATCCCCAAAGCCTCAGCTTTTCGCGGGCCGCTTTTGCCGTCGCCTCGGTAATCCGGCGCATGATATCCGATTCGCTGCGTGAGATACTTTTGACCGCCTGGGAGGCCTGGAGTAGTTCTTCCTGGGCGCCGATCAACTCCGGACTGTACAGGTAGACCATGTGGTCGCCTTTGTTGACAGGTACTCCCGTGTAGTCAACATACAGCCGATCGAGCCTGCCCGGTATCCAGGCGGTTATGTATGCAAGATTTGTTTCATCGTAATCCACCTTGCCCACCATCCGAACAACAGCATCGACGAATTTTCGTTCTACCGGCGCAACTTCAATATCCATCAGCTCCTTAGCCGCTTCGCTGACGGTTAGCTGCCGCATTCCCCCATGGCCGGCATCCTCTTCGGCCAGGAGAATCAGAGACATATTACAGATCGGACACAGCCCCGGCTTTGGCAGGCGAACCTGCGGATGCATCGAACAGGTCCAGATTTCCGGACCGGCGTCGGCCTTGGCGCCAGTTTCATCGTGATCGTGTTCGGCGGGCGCCTCGCCCAATCCGCCCAACCAGTAGCCCGCCAAAAGCACCGCAATCAAAACCAGAGGCACTCTGAACCGCTTGACGAATCCGACGAATGCACCGACGATTTTTTCTTTAGGAACTCGCATATACATATCATCCTGAAACTTTAATGAAAGATCAGCACCAAAAACGCATGCGCCGCTCCGCACGCAAGTGTTAAAACAGCCAATCGTTTATGCCATCTGAGCAAAACGGCCGGCTTCCGTCGACGGAAAAACCCCGCCAAAGCCGTCGCTGACAACATCACCAGCGTTGTCAGCCCCATCGGCTTGACAAACTGTGCGGCATTTATGCCGCTGTGGCCGCCGTGCCCCTCCACGTCGGCCAACTGCGGCAGCGACCCAATAGTGTCGGCGGCCTGTGCATCCGGCCCTATGCCGCCGGCAAGCAGAATCACTCCCACCACTACCCCGATCAGCAGACACCCGCTGGTCGTATATCGGCGTTCCTTGCACGTCGCATTCATTGTTCTCATGGTCTACTCCATAGTCTTCAGTTTCCGGTCACCTCCACTATCTAACGTCCAGGCGGCTGCTTTTGTTCCCCACCGGCGCGATTTGGCTGCCGACTAACATCTCCAGTCTTGCCAAAGCCTGCGACCGGTCCGCAAATGCCCGCTCCAGGGAAAGGCCGAATTCCAGCAGGATCCTCTGGGCGTCCACAAGGTCCGTAAACGTGCCCTTTGCCGCACGAAAATCCGCTTCGGTCACCTTCAGTGCCTCTTCGGCCTTGGGCAGTAGCGTATCGCGATACAGGCCGATCTTGCGCTCGCCGTCCCGGAACCGATAAAGCGCCGTCTTCAACTGCCGGCTCAACGAGTTGGCCGTTTCGGTTCGATCTCGCCTGGCTGCGTTATATCGGGCCCGGGCCTGCCGGACGCCGGCGCTGTACTTCCGGCTCCAGATCGGCAGATTCACCGACACCGAAGCCACAACCGGGTCCTTACCGTCGTCCTTTGGACGGCCCACGATCGACTCGTCCGTGTCGATGACGCTTACGCCTAACGTCACATCCGGATAGTAGTCCTTCTTTGCCAGTTCAATACTGCGTTGCTGCCGGGCTATTTCAAAGTCAATCGCCTGCAACTGCGGATTGGCTTGGACCAGCCTGGCCAACAGTTTGGCATCGGCGACTTCAACCTGCTCGATCCGTATCTCCGCCGGGGCGGGGATGTGCGCATCGATGGGGCGATTCAGCGCGGCGTTGAGCCGGGCGACGGTCGGCTGCTTGAGATCAACCAGGCTCAGATAGCGGTCCTCGAGTTTGCCCAATTCGACCTGTGCACGAATAACATCCGGATGCGACGCCGCGGCCGCCTTGTAACGACTCCGGGCCACGCCCTCCAGATGCTCTAACAAAGTCATGTTGTCCTTTGTGATTGCGATACTCTTTGCAAGGTAGTAATACTCGTAATAAGCGTCCTTCACCTCGAAGAAGAGTTTCAGCTTAACCGCTTCGTATCGCTTCTGCGCCGCACCGGCCGCTGCCGCGGCGACATCGCCTCGCAGGTTGAGCTTGCCGAACCATGGAAAAACCTGCGAAATGCCAAAACTCTGACGCTGCGGGCCGGTACGCGTTTCCACTTCCTGAATGAAATAGCGGTAATTAAACCGCGGATCGGGCAGCGCCTTGACTTGCGGAACCTCCTCCAGCGCCGCCTTCCACCGGTTAAACGCCGCCTCTAATCCCGGATTATTCAAAGCCGCATACGCAAGGTAATCCGAAAGCCCCGACGATTCGGTCAGTTCCGGAAGCCCCGGCTCGGCAGGCTCATCCGGCGCCCTAAGGGCAAAGGCGCCGGTGTAGCCGGCCGGCAGTTCCCGCCGGGCGGGCTCGTATCCGCTCTGCGGCCCGGAACAGCCCGAAAAGAACAAAACAAGCAACATCCCTGACAATGTTAGCGATTTGCGTCTGGTCATTTTTGCACCTTGCTGAAACAAGTGGCAGTCTAACCGGAACAGTCCAAAGGCGGCATATCCATACAATACAGATACTCGACCAAAATCAGCCTGTCAATCACAAAAAGGGCCGGGATTCTTAATCACCGGATGATCCCGGTCCCCCCGCATGCCCCGGATTTGAGCATCTACCCAAACTATTTTTCTCTAAACCCGCATTTCCCAGGTAAACATTGACAAACGAACTGAATTATGATAGTATAGAGCTTATAGAGGCCGTTCAAGCTGGTTTTATTGTTCTGACCTGGAGGGCCAGATTTTGAGTATCTTTAATTCGTCGAGGTCTTCCGGGGCAAACCCAGGTGCTGCGATTCAGATTAAACTTCGGAAACAACAATATTGCGGTCTTTTATGGAGCTTCAAAAATAGAAAAACGAACAGGTTTCACATTAATTGAACTATTAGTGGTGGTTGCGATCATCGCATTGCTGTTGGCGATCATTCTACCGTCGTTAAAAAAGGCAAAGGATTATGCAAAGCGTATAATCTGCACGAGCAATGCGCGTCAAACCGGCCTTGCCATACGGCTTTATGCCCACGACAATGACAATAAGGTCATGCCCCAGTGCAATGCTGGAGGAAACAAATACACAGGTAATCCGAATAATTATCCTCCGGCCGATAGTTATTTTGCTTACCGCAAAATCCTTGCTACGGGTGAGATGATTCCCTTCCATTTGGCCGTTCTCTACGAAACAGGACTGATTGAAAACCCGGAGATTTTTTACTGCCCGGCCCAGCCCATAACGGATGTGTTTAACTATGACTATTATACGAAAAAGGGTCGGATTGAGTGGGGATCTGACGCTATAGCACCTAATTCGAACGGTAACTGGTATGTTCGGACCTCCTATCAGTACTGGAACGGCTGCGAGCAGCGGCTGGATCGGATTGGAGGTTTCAAGCCGCTCGTCTTTGACAGTATATCCCAATGGGATCACGTGCCTCACCGCAAAAGCGGTCCGGGTTCGATGCCGCAGGGTCTGACAGTGCTCTATGTGGATGGGCATGTTTCGTTTGTCAATGATGAGGATCTTTTTACAGCATACACATGGAACGGCAACAATTACCCGGGCGCTCCGGGCAATGATAGGGTTGCCTTTAGACGGATTTTGAAGGTGATGGAGGGGCATTAATAAGACATCCCTTGGAAATTGCCCGACGCTCGTTCAAATGGGAAATCTCAGATTAATGACATGAATACAGACTTGTATTGCAGGTCTTTTTTGCTTATCATATATGGCATTGGTTGCGATATAGTCATTTATCGCGCATAGGATGATTCAGATGAAAACGGCACAATTTGTGGTACTGGCTGCGGTTCTGGCGGCCGCACTGATTTGCGAATCGGCCTTTTGCCGGGTCAAACTTGTAACCGTCAAGACAACCGCCGCCGGCGCCGCCGGCTATGAAGCCCTCAAGGCAAACAAATCGTCCGGCATGATAAAGGCTTCTCCGAAGACCGAAGTCGAAATGCAGTATGAGATAATCCGGCGCGATCTGCAAAATCGCAAACGCATAATCGGTCATGCCGACCAGACGTTCAACCGGCAGTCCCTGATTCTGGATTCCGACCGCGACTGTCTCGACGTCATCCTGCGTCGAACCGCCGCTCTGCTCGACGATCTCGTAAAGACGCCTGCTGGTCCGGATTTGACGCAGCCGGCGGCCGAGTTGAAGAAACTGCACGCTCAAGCCGTGGGCGTCGAGTTGGAAGCCACTGAAGAACGTTTTGAATTGTTCGAGAAAGCCTGCAAGCTGCGCCGCAGGATCGCTTTTTCGAATCCGCTGCTCGATTTTGACAAGATACTCTTCATCAAGCGCCATCGCTCCGGCTTCAACCACATGTGCGATCAATACTACGGCGTCAACACCAAACCCGGCGGGGGCATCTGCGTATTGACCGATCCTTTCGGCGACGCCCCGCAGCTTACCGATGTACTCGCCGATTCGGTCGTTCAGCGAGGTCGGCTCAAAGGCCAAAAGCTCACCGGCGGCTCCTTCCTTTCGCCGGACCTGTCCTGGGACGGCAAAACGATTGTTTTTGCATACGTCGAGTGCACCGGCGACACCGCCCACCGATATCACACCGACCCGTCCCGCGGCCACTGGGATCCGGGGCGATGTTACCATATCTTCAAGGTAAATGTCGATGGCTCTGGTCTTGAGCAGCTTACCGACGGCACGTGGAATGATTTCGACCCGTGCTGGCTGCCCAACGGCCGGGTCGCGATGATCTCCGAGCGGCGCGGCGGATACCTCCGCTGCGGCAGGGTGTGTCCCACCTACACGCTGTATGACATGAAAGCCGACGGCACGGACATTCGCTGTCTGAGCGTCCACGAGACCAACGAGTGGCATCCGAGCGTGACCAATGACGGCATGATCGTCTATACCCGGTGGGATTACGTGGACCGGCACGGCTGCACCGCCCATCTGCCGTGGATAACCACCCCCGACGGGCGCGATGCGCGGGCGATACACGGCAATTTCGCACCGCGAGAACTGCGTGCCGATATGGAGCTGGATGTCCGGGCGATTGGCGGCTCCAACCGCTTTGTCGCCACCGGCGCCCCGCATCACGGCCAGGCCTTCGGCTCGCTGGTCATATTCGACCCGCGAATCGAAGATAACGACGCCATGGCCCCGGTAAAGCGCCTCACGCCCGAAGTCGATTTCCCCGAGACCCAGGGCGGCGCACAGGTCTACGGCACGGCCTGGCCGCTCAGCGAAAAGTACTATCTCTGCGTGTATGACGCCGGCATGAAAAAAGGAATGGGCAGGCAGGGCCAAAGGTTTGTCCGCGGCAACTACGGC
>Ga0180301_10002055_pt1 | contig 15818 bp, 17 predicted proteins | sample GuaBasSediGuay16_FD_121797 | JGI IMG/M metagenome (GOLD analysis project Ga0180301, IMG submission 121797) | Subseafloor sediment microbial communities from Guaymas Basin, Gulf of California, Mexico - Guay16, Core 4569-2, 12-15 cm | ecosystem: Environmental > Aquatic > Marine > Hydrothermal...
CCATCTGAATCTGCTAGGTTTAGATATTTTTCTGCTACACCAAATGCTGCACAAACAGCACCATAATTTTCAGGATAAACAGCAACAACATCCATAGCCTTAAGAACAACATCACCAAGTAACCAGCTAGCCATACACCAAGCTACAGGTTTACCCTCCTGCATAGCCTTAACATTTTCAGCATAAGCTTGGTCAACCTTAGCCCTAAGAGGCCTCATAGCCTCTAAACGCCTAATAACTCTCTTCCTTTCACCAGACAAAATTTAAAACACTCCCAAAAGAGAGAATCTCTTTAAGCTTAATGTTTTCATAAGCTAAGTTATTTAAATTAATAAGGTTTATCCTGCTTTCTCCCACTTATCACAACTCCACCCAAAAGCTTTATCCGTTACATCTTGTGAAGTTAGAAGGCAAAATCCTCTACGATTATGAAATTCAAAATATTTACAATTTGCACACATTTTTACCTCAGACATTTTTAAACACCCTTAACTAAAATTTAAGTTTACTACATAAAAGTTACCGCTAAAGGATAATATAAACATTTAATTAATTATAATCAAATTCCTACTCCTACCTGACATACAACATTTTTTAAACCTTCATCTTTTAGGATACTATAAGCTTTTTTCAACTTTTCTATGCTAGGTTTAGCCATGTTTCTTCTTCTGAATGCAGGCATATAAGGAATAATTGTTACCTTTATATCCTCGCTTAACATCCTTAACTTACAACCTACTTCTTGAAACTCTTCAAAAGAAATAAGCTCCTCATTGTATGGTAAACCAACAACGACATCAACTCTTCCAACATCTAGAGTATGTTTTACTGCCTTCCATGCCCTATTAAAAAATCTTTCAGCAAGACCCTTATTTACTAAACCAGTAATTTTCATGAAGGTTTCCAATCTTGCAGCCTTAATATCGATAGTAATAGCATCCATACCACTATAGGTAAGCTCATCTAAATATTCTGATGTTAAAAGTGACCCGTTTGTATCAACATGAACCTTAATAGTTTCACTATAAACTTTTTCACTTAAACTTTTTATCTCCCTTACAAGATTTAAAAGCCACTTCTTGTTTAACGTAGGTTCCCCGCCTGTAATTGCGATTTGTTTAGCTCCCCAGAAAACAGCTTGGCTAGTTAATGCTTTTGCTGTTTCCTTTGCGGTTAATGGTACCCCTCTTGAATTGTAAACTGCTAACCAATTAAAGCATTGGGGGCATCTAAAATTACAGCCACAAACAATACATACAACTTCAGGTTGGCTGTAAGCAATACCTTTTGGTGTTATGGTTAATGGGGTTTCTTCAACCTTACTAATTTTTTGAATAGATCTTAAAGGTTCATAGTTAAATGTTAACCTAATTTCCATATTTTCCTCTACTCTTGTTATGCAGCCTCTTTTTAATTCCTCATTAATCATCACAATACAATTCCAACATCCGCCAGTACAGCATAAAAATTCCTCATCAATTCCTCTTAAACTCTGAAACTTAAACCCTAGAAACTCTAAAGCCTTTTTAACTGTTATATTCTCCGGAACATAAAATTTTTCACCATCAACTTTTATCCCAATTTCCCTAAAATTTTCTTTTTGCTTAAGCTTTACAGCATCATAGGGGCATAAAAGATAACAAACACCACAACCACTACATGGGCCAAAACCCATGCATGGTGTAAACTTTTCACAATAATCACATTCTAAACATAAATCTGCATTTTTTTCAGCAATATAAAACATTATTCTACAACCTGTACGCTTAACCTAATTATCTATTTTTTATTTTTATTGTATTTAACAGTGTGGGGGTAAACATTAAATAGCAATCTCTTGACAATAACTAATCAGGAAAGTATAATAATGGGGGTTTCTTTTTTGAGCTGGGAAAGAAAACCAGTTAAGGGTAAGATTAAGTGGAAGTATGGTGAAGAGAGAACATTTGTATTTGATGGTAAAGAGTATAAGGTTCCCTTAGGTGAACTTGAGCTTCACCCATCTCTCGGATACTGGTTAGCTGAAGCATTAGTAGAGCATGGTGTTGATACTGTTTTTGGTGTTGTTGGTGGGCATATATTTCAGATTCATGATTGGGTTTCCAGGCTTGGGATACATTGGGTTACTGTCCGTCATGAGCAGGATGCAGTTTATGCTGCTGAGGCTTATGCTAAAGCTAAAAGAAAACCAGGAATTGTTATTGTAACTGCAGGCCCAGGTTTAGCTAATACTTTTCCAGCAGTACATCAAAATAAGATGGCTGAAGCTCCAATAATAATTATTTCTGGTGGGCATGAGTTTGAGCATGATAAGCTTTATACTACTATTCAAGAAAATGTTTCTGAAAGCTTTTATCCGGTTGTAAAGCTTTACCTAAGAATTGTTCATCCAAGCCAAGCTAAACAATTTATAGCCAGAGCATTTAAAGAAGCCTTAACACCACCATACGGAACTGTTCTATTAGAAGTGTCAGTTTCAGCATTAATTACTCCATGTCCACCAAAATACCCGTACTTAACAAGCTTTGGAGTTTATGGTATACATGCAAACTACATTGAAAATTGGAGAAAGGATAGAGTATCTGAACCATATACTTGGGGTCCAAATCCAAAACTTTTAGAAAAGGCTGTTAAACTCCTTTTTGAGGCTAAAGCTCCAGTTATGCTTCTTGGTAATGAAGTTTACTGGGATGATGCTGGCCCAGAAATTGCTGAATTTTGTGAAATGGCTAAGATTCCAGTAAGTTGCAGAAGACTTGCAAGGGGATGTATAAATGAGAAAAGCCCCATACATTTTGGTTCAAGAGCTTATCCACCTGTTTTTGAAAGAGCTGACCTTGTAACACTTGTAGGTACAAAGATAGGCTTCTTTGATGGTTGGGGGGCTGGTTGGCGTAGATGTATACAGGTTACAAATCATCCCGTACATTTATGGACCTGGCTTCCAACGGAAGTTGAAGTTTTAGGGAATATTAAGGTAACATTTGAGCAGATGCTTAAATATGCAAAAGAAAATAAACTTGAACCTCCACCTGAGAGAGAAGAATGGTTTAAAGCTGTACGTGGATTTGAAGCTACCCAACGTGAAAGAGCTATTGGTAGGGCTAAGAAATATAGCAATCTAGCACCCCTACATCCAGCATGGTTCTGCTATGTTTTATCAGAATATCTTGATAAAAGATACAACCAAGAAAATCCAATAATAGTTGATGGATACTGTCTATCAGATTTTTACCCAATCTACAGTAGACCAACAACACCTGGACCCTACTTAGATGCATCTGAGCAAGCTGGTGTTGGTCACGGCTTAGGTATGGTATTAGGGCTTCATCTAGCAAATCCTGAAAAATTAAAGAAGTCTCCTGCTGTTGTTCTACTTGGAGATGCTGGTGTTGGTATTGCAGGATTCGAGATAGAAACAGCTGTTAGAGAAAGGGTTTCAGCGGTATACGTTATATGGAATAATGATGGATGGGCTGCTGGTGCTAAAGGCCAAGTTTACTCAACTTCAAGAGGTAAGCAGTGGGATGTTGCTGGCCCAGCTAACATTGAATATGGGCTTACAGAATTTGTGAAAAATATTAGATATGATAAAATGTTTGAACAAGTTGGGGCTCATGGTGAGTGGCTTACAGAGCCATCTGAAGAGAAGATTGTTGAAGTTTTAAGTCGAGCTTTTGATGCTGCCGAGAAAGGTAAACCTGCAGTTGTAAATGTTGATGCTGAACCAACGGTAGACCATAGGGAGCTAGGTTATAGCTTTATGTATTGCCTTCTATGGACTCATATACCATGGGATGAACTTCCAAGAAGACATAAAGCTATAAGAAGAAGCACGCTATCAGCAATGTTTGCATTTGATAAGTATGGTATTCCTGCTATGAAAATGCCTGACCCATGGGAACCAATAAGCGAGGATGAGATAAGGTCAGATTAAAATAAAACAAAAAAAATTATTTTTTGTATTCATAAAATCCTTTACCTGTTTTCTTGCCAAGCTCACCTTTTTTAACCATTTCTCTCAGTAAGGGGTCTGGTTCATATTCATCCCAGCCTGTTTCAGCTTTACGTTTTTCTAGAACTTCAACAATTTTATCTATTCCATATTCGTCAGCCATCTCTAAAGGTCCTTTAGGGTAACCCATTCCAAGCTTCATACCTTTATCTATATCCTCCTTTGAAGCTATCCCGTTTCTTATAAGCCATGCAGCTTCATTTATTGCTGGAGCTATAATTCTTACAGGATCAACTTTACCTGCAAGTTCTTTTGGTATTTCAGGTTTAACGTATTTTCCAGGTCCAGGGTAGGTGTAGTATCCTTTACTACTTTTAACACCAAGCTCCCCCTTTTCAAACTTTTCTCTACTAAGTGGGCATGGATGCATATTAAATCCTCTTTCAAGTAGGGCTTTAGAAGCTAATGCACCAACATCTAAACCTATAAAATCGCTTAACTCAAAAAGACCCATAGGAAAACCTAAAAGATATCTTGCTGTAGCATCAACTTCAGCTATTGAAGCTTCACCATTATAAACTATCCATGCAGCTTCATTAAAAACCCTAGCATTAAGTCTATTACCAATAAATCCAGGTACATCCTTGTACACAATTACAGGCTCCTTACCAAACTTTCTTGAAAGTTTGACAGTAATATCTAAGGTTTCATCACTTGTTTTTTCACCTTTAATAACCTCTACAAGAGGCATAAGCTGAGGAGGATTTGAAAAATGCATACCAATAACTTTTTCTTCTCTTTTTGTAGCTTTAGCAATTTCAGTTATAGGTAAAGTACTTGTATTTGTTGCAAGAATTGCTTTTTGAGGAGCAAGCTTATCCATCTCATTAAAAACCTTCTTTTTTAACTCAATATCCTCAGGTACTGCTTCAATAACAAAATCTACATTTTCAGCAGCCTCCGCAAAATTTGTTGTTGGATGAATACGTTTAAGAACATCCTCAGGTTTTTCTTGAATAACCTTTTTCTCATAAAACTTTCCAAGGCTCCAACTAATTTTTCCCATAGCATTTTTTAAAATATCCTCTGAAACATCTAGCATGCTTACAGTATATCCTGCCATAGCTGCAAGCTGAGCTATACCATGCCCCATAGTTCCAGAACCAATAACAGTAATTTTTTTAATTTCTTCAAATTTTAAACTCAACTTTTTCACCCAAATATTACAGAAATTTCATTAAAAATTAAGGTAGTAAAAGAATATAAAGATAAGGAATAAAAATAAGATACAAAGGTGAAGTATGAATTGGCTGAAGCAATTAAACCCTTCAAAGATGGAGTTTTCCTGGAAGGTTCAATAGAAAAAGGTGCTCCAACACTTGTTGGAAGTAAATGTAAAAAATGTGGAAAAATATTTTTCCCTAAAAAGAAGGTTTGCCCAAATTGTTTAAGTTTTGGTGAGATGGAGGATATACCTTTAAGTCGTAAAGGAAAACTTTACACTTATACAATAGCTTATGTAGGGCCTTTAATAGATAAGCTTCCATATGCTTTTGGCTTTATAGACCTTCCTGAGGGGGTTAGGATTTTCTCACTTTTAACAGAGAATAACCCTGAAAAACTTAGGGTTGGAATGGAAATGGAAGTTGTTGCTGAAAAAATAAAAAAGGTTACTGATGGAAGTGAAGCTATAGTTTACATGTTTAAACCTGTTGAAAGTTAAAGCTATCTTCCCTTCCATTGTGCTGGCCTTTTTTCTAGGAAAGCTTTTGCCCCCTCTTTAAAATCTTCAGTCTGAGCTAATACTATACTTTCCCTAGCTGCAGTTTCAATATCATCAATTCTAAATTGCCTGTATAGGGTTTTTCTCATTGTTGTTATTCCTAAAGGTGCTACTCGCCTAATCTTACTTACCATCTCCATTACTGCTTCTTCAAGTTTTTCTGGTGGAACAACCTTGTTAATTAAACCTACTTTTTCAGCTTCTTTAGCATCTATAGGTTCAGCTGTGTACATCATTTCAGCAGCTTTCTTTCTTCCCATAATTAAAGGAGCTATAACTGCATGCAATGGAGGCCATGCACCTATTAATCCTTCAGGTTGACAAAATCTTGCATTTTCAGAGGCGATTGCAAGGTCACATAATTCAACAATCTCACAACCGCCACCATATGCAAGACCATTAACAGCTGCAATAATAGGCTTACTAAATCTCAAAATTTTTAATATTGTTTCACCCATTTTAGAGAAATACTTTATTGCGTCTGAAGGGCTTAATAGTTGGCTAAGCTCACTTATATCATCCCCAGCACAAAAAGCTCTTCCTTTTCCAGTTAAAACTACAACACGTACTTCATCATCATTTTCAGCTAAATCTAAAGCTTCACTTATTTCTCTCCACGTTATTGAATGTAGTGCGTTAAGTTTTTCTGGCCTATTTAAAATTATCCATGCTGAACTATTCCTTTTTTCATATACAATATGCTCAAACTTTTTCTCGCTCACCTAAACTTTACCTCCTTAAAATATGAATAGTGCAGCATCCAGCATCTCCGTGGGAAAAGTTCCCCATACAGTGAGCTAAACCTATTTCAGCATTTTTAACCTGTCTTTTTCCAGCTTCTCCTCTAAGCTGCCAAACAATTTCACATATTTGAGCTACTCCTGTAGCTCCAACTGGATGTCCTTTAGCAAGTAAGCCTCCGCATGGATTAACAGGTATTCTTCCACCAATTTCTGTTTCACCTTCCTCGATAAGTTTTCCTCCTTCACCTTTTTTGCAGAAGCCTAAATCCTCATAATGAACAATTTCTGCTATAGTAAAACAATCATGAACACATGCAACATCAACATCTTTAGGCTCAATCTTAGCCATCCTATAAGCCTTTTCAACAGCTCTAATTGTAGCATTAAATCTTGTTATATCAGTATCTTCTGCGAAAATTCCTGAGGTTTGAGCTGCTCCAACCACCCAGATAGGTGTATCTGTATATTTTCTTGCAACATCCTCAGAAGCTAAAATTGCTGCAGCTGCTCCATCACTAAATGGGCAGCAATCAAGAAGAGTTAAAGGATATGCTATCATACGTGAATTTAAAACTTGTTCAACAGTAACTTCTCTTGGATAATGTGCATGAGGATTCATTGTTGCATTTTTATGGTTCTTAACTGAAACCATTGCTAGATGCTCCCTCTTTGTCCCATATTGTGACATATGCCTTAATGCTATCATTGCAAAAACACCTGGAAATGTTACACCCATATTCCCCTCAAGCTCAAGGTCAGTTCCCGCAACCATCATTTTAAGAGCATCAGCTGTTGAAGTTACTGGAAATCTCATTTTCTCTATACCTAGAGCTATAGCAACATCATAATATCCTGCAGCAACCATTAAGTATGCGTTTCTAAAAGCATCAGCAGAAGATGCACAACCATTCTCAACTCTTGTTATAGGTATGCCTACAATTCCAACCTGCTTTAATGCTAAATTTCCTGCAAGCGGGCCTTGAGCCATTCCTCCGCCGGCAGCAGTTCCACAGTATGCAGCTTCAATCTCCTTAGGGTCAATTCCTGCATCTGTAAGAGCTTTCCAGCATGCTTCTTCCCCTAACTCTTTAACTCCAGGAATAACAGGGAAATCTCCAAACTTAGTCATACCAACACCAATAACAGCAACTTTTCTCAAACAAAACACCTCAATATAATAAAACATTTAATATTGGGTTAAGCTAAGTACCTAAATTATTAGTATATCTGAGTCATTAATAAAAGGTTTCAAGTTTAGCTAGATTCTAAGTTGTAAACAAACGGTGCTTGAGCTTTTAAGCTGATAAGTTGCTAATTAGTGTTGAGTGTGATTTTATGAGTCAAAGCTGGAGTTTGTTAAGATTTTCTGGTATAATTGCTATCATTATAGGCTGGATTACAATATTTTTGACTGCTTTTCTTCATCCATGGTTCTCACTTGAGAAAAAATGCCTTAAGTGATTTAGGAGCTTTAAATGTGCCTGATAATTATATATTTAATTTTGGGCTTATGTTATCTTCAATTCCAATATTTCTTTATGGCTTATATCTTGCTAAAAATCTTAATAAGCTTGGTTGTACTGGGGGAGTTTTCCTAGTTATAGCTTCAGTTAGCCTTTTCCTTATAGGATTATATCCTGAGGGCACTTATCCACACCTATTTGTTTCAGTTGAATTTTTTGTGTCAGTATTGGTAGCAAGTTTAATCATAAGCTTATCACTGCTAACATTAGGGTTTAAAAAGCATGGTTTATCAGGATTAACATTAACCTGGATATGTATAATCTTAGCTTTAACTGTCCCATGGCCCTCCATAGGTACATTAGAGGTTGAAGTTCTACTTTTTATCACAATTTGGCTTATAGTAATGCTTCACTACCACCTTACAACAGGAAAATAAAAGACTCCTCTTTAATACTAGCAAAATACTTTAAAATTAAAATTTTATCTTAAGGGTTAAAATCTGAAATGGTTTCACTTGAATATCCTCTACAATTTCCACCTCTTTTTCTTCCATAATGTTTGATGCAAAAATTTTTTTAGGTGTCTTAAAAAAGGTAGGCTTAAACTTCACACTTTCACCAGCAGTTTCATAGCATCTTAAAATGATGCAATCCCCATCTTCAGATTGCTTTAAACATGAAAGTACAACATTCTCTGGAAGACTTAAAAATGAAAAGCTATCTCCAGGTAGCTGTTTTCTTTTTTGCTTTGTTTTTCTGCCAATAGTATAGTGTACCAAAATTGGAGGGTTTATAAAGCTTAAAGCCTTAATCCAAACTTTGCTTTCCCTCCAATCTCCTTGATGGTAAAGTAAGGCAAACTTAAACCTATAAGTTTTTTTAATTTCTAATGCATCTTGAACAGGAACTATTGGACCTTTATCTCCATGTGAAACCATATTTACTGACCTTAAAAGTGTAAGGTAAATGTTGTTTTTATTCACCTGGTGTCCAGGTATCCCCCAAGTGGAGATGGTAACTCCTTGTTTCCTGTTTCCATATTCAAGCCAATCCTCCATCGGAAAATCTTTTACTTCCTTTTCTCGTTTAATAACTCCAAAAGCTGTATTTGCAAAATAATCTCCATCAAAGTTTACATCAAATCTTGCTCTGACCCTAACATGGGGAAAACTGTTTTTAAGTTTTAATGCATATTCAACCCAAGGAATGTTGTTAAAAACAGTAATTTCCTTCTCTATATCTATTAAGCTTTGACGATAAAATTCTACACCATAATGTTCTCTAAGCCTGTAAGGCCAAAAACAGCCATAAACTTTTTCTTTAAGCCTAATTTTTTTGCAGAGTTTTCCTTCCTCAACTCTAAAATCTTCAACTTTAAAAACAGGTTTATTAGGTGAAGTATCTCCTTCTGCTCCAATAACTCCAACTAAATCTTTTGAAATATCTCTATGAGTATAAACACTCCCAACCTCGTTCTCCAATTCTAGTGTAAGATCCTTTACAATTTCATTTCCTTCTTTATCGAAGATTCGGCATTTACCATTAAACATGTTAACTTCAACTTTAATATAGGGATTTTCGATTGAAGTTTTTCCATAAATTATCCTTCTCTTACCAGCTTTAGTATTTGTTTGGCTTTTTAAAATCTTGTAAACTTTGTATCCTAGTGGTGGGATGTCCGCAGTAAACCCGATTTTAATTCTCCTAAGCCAGCCGTCTTTATCTCTATCCTCCCTAACTATCTCATAATCCGAACCTTTAATAGCCACTCCCTTAACCTTTTCACTCCCCTTAAACTCTAATTCTCCTTCCACGTAGCTTTTTACGTTAAAACTGTTAGGATTAAAAATAATAAACGCTTCTCCATCAAGATCTATTTTAGATGCTATATAATCTAATGAATCCTCCAGTATACTTGTAAGAGTTCCTTTTAACCATCTAAAATGCTCCTTTACTTCCTCAAAAACTTCATCAATTGATGTTCCAGTTATCACATCATGGAAAGCTATGAAAAGAATTCTTCTCCATGCTTCCTCAAATTTTTGTTTAGGATAAGGTTTACCTAAAAGCCAAGCAATTGTTGAAAATTTTTCTGCATTTAAAATTAGATTTTTGACCTTAAAGTATTCAAGCTTAATCCACATCCTAGTACTCCAAACACCCTCAAAAATTCTTTCACCACCATACATTTCACCTTCTATTATCTCTAGCTTATCTCCTTCCTTTTCCACAGCTTGGAAAAATTCCTCAGGGGGGGCTATTTTAACCTCATAATGTTCTGAATATCTTTTATTAAAATCCTCTATAGTTTTTAATACCCACTCTGGAAATGGGCAACTACCTACTCCACAAGGCATAAGAACATTCTTTGTTGCAGCACAACTTTTTAATTCTTCAACATTCTCCTTAAAGTATTCTGCAAAAAGTCCAACATGGTAACTATGTTTTGATGGAAAATAATGAGTTAAAATTTTAGTCCCATCTAAACCTTTCCACCAAAACTCGCTTTTATGGTCTTTTCTTTCAAAACCTCTACCAAAAGCCAGCCACCTATATCCTGCATCTTTATATATCTGTGGAATTTGAGCATTTAATCCAAAGGAATCTGTAATCCAACCAACTTTAACATCTAAACCAAACTTTTTCTTAACATACCTTTTACCATACAAAATTTCTCTAACAAAAACCTCTCCACCAGGTAAAAATGAGTCAGCCATAAGGTATTGACCATCAATAACCTTAATGCAGCCTTCCTTAACACATTCACTAATTTTTTTAAACAATTCAGGTTCTCTATTTTCAATTTCCATAAACTGGTATGTATCTTCAATTCCAAACTTAAATTCTGGAAAGAGGGAGCAAAGCGCAATAACCTGCCTAAAAATTCTTAGGTTAATGTAGGAATAGTCTTCCCTTTCAAATTTCCATACAACATCATAGTGGAAGTGTGGGAAAAAGTATATTCTCCACTTATTGTTAACACTACTATTTGCTTCGCTATCCCTATCATACAATTAGGTTTTAACCCCCAATTTTACAACAGACTTTTATATTCAAGTTTTAAGCTAGTGTTACTTGAACCTAATAAGTTTAAAAATAACATTCTTAAAATATTTATTTAGTTTTAATAACAAGAACTGAAACTATTTTTGTTTAAAATATGTAAAAAATGTTAGGAAGCCATCTTTATGTTGGAAAGAATATTGAGATTATAGCTGGTGTAATAAATGCTTCAATAATTGCAGCTATAATAAGTAGCGGTAAAATTTTATGAAGATAAGTTTTCAAGTCCCTTCTAATTTCACTACTAACTGAAATATTTTTTCCTTTAAATTTTAGGAAAACTGTTAAACCAACCCTAATACTTAAAGCTGAACTTAAGAATACTGCTGAAAGCTCAAAAACTCCGTGGGGAATAATTGCTATAAGAATGTAAAGGAACCCTATTTCTCCAAGCTTTTTAACTGATAGGTAAGTAAAAACTCCAAGAAGAAAACCATTAAACGTTATAAATAGTATTGGTGGAATTGCTAAAAGAGCACCTAAAGGTATTATCAGGAAACTTTTAACAGCATTATTTACAAATATAAGAAGTGTAAGAAAAAAAGGGTTTATTTCACCTGAACCTTCTTCACCAAAAATCCTTCTTAAAACCTCCTCTACAACTTCTGCAACTTCTCCACCATAAAGATACCCTAGAATAGCTGAAAAACTAAAACATAAAACGATAAAAGCAAGGATAACTTTTAAAGATGAAGACTGTGCAGGATAATTTTTTTCCTCCATCAGTTTCCCCAGCTAAATGTTGTGTACGTTATAGATTCTTAGTAGGTGAAGATTTCCAATATGCACATTCTTTAAATATTTTTTTGCAGCTTCATAACACCTTTTAACTTGCTCTGGAGGTGTTATAGGCAAATCTTTCATCATAAATTCAGGATGAAAAACCAGCAAAGAATATGGAATTTCAGGATTAATTTCAGCTATAAATTTTGCGATATTTTCAACTTCAACATGGTCAACATACCAAGGAACAAGTAAGGTTGTTGCTGTAAGCATAGGTACATCTTTACGTTTCTCGTAGAAATCTCTTGCAACCATTTCAAAATTTTTGTAAGCTCTATCATTTGGAACACCACTTAAAGCTAAGCTTAAATTTGTACTGTAAGCTTTAAGGTCAAACTTCAGGTTTCCACCGCTTGTAAACGCTAATTCTGCAGCTTCACGAACAAGTTTAGAGTTTCCGCAACCATTCCACTCAAAACATATCCTCATTATACGCTTACCATTAATAGACTCTAAAATCCTTTTTGAAGCTTTAATAGCAAAAGGTAGCTGAGGTTCAGGGGATCCTCCAAAATAACATATACAACTATAATATGGATTTCTTAAAGCCTCTTCAACAAATTCATCAATAGAAACAATATAGCCTTCCCCAAAATTTTTATGACTTGAATTTTGACAAAAAAGGCAGTTAAAATTGCAACCATAAAAGAAAACTGCAAGATTATAGTAACCAAATTCGACTCCATTCCTATAGGCATACTTAGGATAACCTAAACCAGTACCAGCAGGACAGAACCATGAGGCACAGCAGTTTGTTGGGTGGCTATCTGGATATGTGTATAGTACCGCTCTATCTGGTCTTACTAAGCTTTTAAATTTTCCATTAACATTTTCCCTAATTCCACAAAAGCCTTTTTCCCCTACACCAATTCTACATTCATTCGAGCATAAGTTACATAATATTCCTCCATTAGTTTTTGGTGGTTTAGCTGGTAAACCATACTTTTCTCTACTTTTCCTATGTGCTTCTAGAATATAGGGCAGGGAATCTTCAAACCTATCTCTAATGCAATCAACGCATACTCCTAAAATCTTAGTAACCTTACCCTTACCGCATATCTTGCAAAAATTAACTTTAGAAAAGTTAAACATAGCTTAAACCCATCTAAGTTAAAGCAATTTTCCTATCCTGCTGTTTTCGCTAACTTTTAAAAGGGTGATTTAACTTTTAAGTTTTTTCAGTAAGGTTTACCAGGGTAAGTTTCAACTTCAACCTTAAAGTTTTTAAGTTTTTCAAGTCTAGCCTTCATAAAATTCATCATTTCATCAAGAAAATTTTTAAAATCAAATCCTCGAGGTTTTTCACCCATACTTCCTATAAATTCCCTAAAAATTGATGAGCAGAATTCTAAGTATTCTCCTATGGTTTTTAATCTTTCAATAGCAATATCAACATAACTTTCAAAGCTATCTTCAGGTATAGGGATTCTTAGGTAAATGTTATCCCATAAGTCTTTAACTTCCTCAAAAACTTTTAAGGAGTTTTCAAGTAAAATTATTTCCTCATCTGCTAATTTAACCAGAACAACTGTTAGGGTATCCATTTTTTCCTCTTCTTTTAGAGGCTGATTTTTAAGTGCTTCTAAAGTATCTATAGCTTTCCTGATAAATTCAACTTCCTTTTCAATCTGCTTAAGAATTTTCCCGGTATAATGTTTAAAAAGTTCTTCTTTTATATAGCCCTTATAAAGACTTTTATTTTCCAAACTAAAATCAACCTCCAATACCGGGAAATTATCCAAGCTTTATTCCAAGTTAACGTTATCCTTTTACCCAACTTCGCATTACCTATTTTTTAGGTTTAACTGTAGATGGGTATAAAGGGGTTATGTCTAGCTGGCCTAAAAAATATAAACTCTTAATAGATTTTCTTGATAAATTTGACCCTAAACGTAGATTTAAGTTTAGGGGTTCTGCAATCTCAAATTTTATGAAGGTTAAATCTGAATTTGAAAATTCATTTATACTTGAAGAATTTCAGGATGAAGTAAGTGAGGCTGAAGAAAATTGAAAGAAGAATTTTTAAAACTTATTGAGGAGGTAAAAAACTGTACTAAATGCAGACTTCATCAAACAAGAAAAAATGTTGTTGTTGGTGAGGGTTCTACGGAAAGCAGAGTTATGCTTGTTGGGGAAGCTCCAGGATACTGGGAAGATTTAAAAGGTAAACCTTTTGTTGGTGAGGCAGGAAAACTTCTTGATAAATTATTATCTTTAGCAGGGATAAGTCGAAGCCTAGTATATATAACTAATGTTGTAAAGTGCCGTCCACCTGGAAACAGAGAACCTAAACCTGATGAAATTGAATCATGTAAAGTTTATCTTGAGAAGCAGCTAAATCTTATTCAACCAAAAATTGTTTGTACTCTTGGAAATGTTGCTACAAACTATTTCCTAAGAAAATACAGTTTACCAGTTTACCCTATGGGTAAAATTCATGGCAAAATTTTTGATGTAGATCAGCTAAAAATAATTCCTCTTTACCACCCAGCTACAGCTCTTTATAAACCTCCAATGAAAAAAGTTTTGGAGGAGGATTGGTTAAAGCTTAAAAATGAAATTTCTAGCTTAATTTAACCCTACTCCTTTTTTTCCTCTTTTTCCCTTCTTCTCTTAGAAAAAACTTTATGAATATCGATTCCATATTTTACCATTTTACCCGCTATACTGCCCATAACCCATAAAAGAAGAAAAGCAACAACATAACCAATCAAGACAGTAAACTGGGAAAATGGTTGAGTAGCACCTATACTTGGTATAAGAATGTTAAATTTTGTTAAAATCTCGGGGCTGGTAAAGGCTGAATAAGCTAGATAAAATGTAAACCCTAAAAGAAAAATGCCTAGAAGAATTACAGTCAAACTAAATATGGCAAGTTTCTCCAAACTTCTCAACTCCAAACTTTTTTTATGTTTTAAGTTATGGGTGTAAGCTTAGCTAACGGATAACCTTGAGATATATCCATTTCTACTATATGTAAGCATGTTCTTGGTTTAAGTAAAAGCATGAGTGATAATTTATTTATCCGTGTAATAGCTTTTAAGGTTTCCTCCTCTCCATAGTGAGATGTAACTCTATCAACACCTAAAACCATCATAACAAGAGATACGAGTTTCATGTTAAATCTCCCTTACTTCTATTTTTATCCTATGGATTGATTTAAAGCTGGAAACAAAGCTTTATTTCTGTTAGTGGAGAGGTGAACTAGAAGAATGAAGGTCGTATACCATGAAAAGTTTAGAGAGGTTTATTCAAATGATCCGGCTGCAAGCCCTGGAAGAATCGAGTGTATCCTTGAAGAGCTTAAAAACAGTTATGAGTTTGTTAAGCCTGAGCCGGCATCTGAAGAAGACCTTAAACTTATCCATACAGAAGCCCACATAGATTACGTTAAAAGGATTGGTGTGTATGAGATAGCTGTTTTGGCTGTTGGGGGAGCTTTAAAAGCGGGAGAGATTGCTGTTGAAGGTGAACCAGCTTTTGGCTTAATCAGACCGCCAGGTCACCATGCAAGCCCAGACCACTGCTGGGGTTTCTGCTTCTTCAACAACATAGCCATAGCGGTGGAGAAGCTTAGGAGGCTTAGAAAGGTTAACCGTGTTCTCATAGTTGATTTTGATTTACATTATGGAGATGGAACCGAGAATGCTTTTAGAGGAGAACCCAACATAACCTACTACCATCTGCCAAGAACAAACTTCCTAGAAGAGCTTGAAAGAATGCTGTGTGAAACAAAAGACTACGATTTAGTTGCTGTTTCAGCAGGATTCGATAGACATGTTGAAGACTGGGGAGGAATGCTGACAACACAAGACTATACTCAGATAGGTGAGGCTATAAAAAGGTTTAGCGAAAAGGTTTGCAGCGGAAAAAGGTTTGCCGTTCTTGAGGGTGGATACAATCACAGGGTTCTAGGAAAAAATGTAAAAGCATTCTTGGAAGGGTTTAAGTAAATTTTAACGAATTCAAAGTAGAGCTGAGATAAACTCAGTCTTGAGGAACCTAAGAAGCGTTGAAGTTCTGTCTAC
>Ga0180301_10002056_pt1 | contig 15815 bp, 13 predicted proteins | sample GuaBasSediGuay16_FD_121797 | JGI IMG/M metagenome (GOLD analysis project Ga0180301, IMG submission 121797) | Subseafloor sediment microbial communities from Guaymas Basin, Gulf of California, Mexico - Guay16, Core 4569-2, 12-15 cm | ecosystem: Environmental > Aquatic > Marine > Hydrothermal...
AATTACTAACGTTCACAGGATGTATAGTATTGAGTGTTTTAGTGATTTTAATTTTACCAATAAACAGTTGTAAAATGTCTGAACCAAAGGAAAAAGATAAAGTAACAAAAGCCACTGAAGCACTAACAGATTTAATAAGTGAAGAATTACCAGAAATACCATCTTCTCTGAGCATTAAGATAAACCCTATTCTTGATTTAGGTCCAGATTTCATCAAGGGTGTTGATATTTCTATGCTGGCACAAATTGAAAAATGTGGTGGTGTTTTTTATGACACAGATGGAGAACAAAAAGATTGCCTTTTAATTTTAAAGAATCATGGGGTAAATTGGATTAGATTGAGATTATGGAACAATCCAGTTTTCACAGCAGAGCGAATCGCCCTGGAGAATCTTGCCGAGGGAAACGATGTACAACCTGGTGATCCTGTTGGTGGAGGAAATTGTGATCTTGAAAGCATGAAAGGTCTGGCTCAAAGAGCTAAAGCTTTGGGTATGAAATTTTTATTAAATTTCCATTATAGTGATTTCTGGGCTGATCCAGGACGTCAACCTACTCCTGCAGAATGGGCCGACCTTGGACCGGATGAAATAGCAGAAGCTTTGTATGAATACACGAAATCTGTTTTAACCAACCTGAAAGATAATAATGCCGCTCCTAATATGGTAGCTATAGGAAATGAGGTCACTAGTGGGATCTGTTGGCCTACAGGTAAAATTATTAATGATGATTATACACAATTCATTAAATTATTAAAAAAAGGTTGTCAGGCGGTTCGTGAAGTATTACCTGATGCCAAAATAATGATACACCTCAACAAAGGTGGAGAGAATGAAACCTACCGAAAAATGTTTGATAAGCTTGAAGCTGCTTCTCTTAATTACGATATAATCGGTCTTTCTTATTATCCATACTGGGACGGTCCGCTGGAAGGATTTATAGCAAATATGAACGACATATCAAGTCGTTATGATAAGGAGGTTGTTGCCGCTGAAATTGCATATGCTTTTACCACTGATAACTACGATGATATGGGTAATATATTTACTGCTTCTACTGTTGATATAGGAGGATATAAAGCAACAGTACAGGGACAGGCAACAGCAATAAGAAATATTATGTATGCTGTCTCCCAGGTTCCAGATAATAAAGGCCTTGGCGTTTTCTACTGGGAACCTGATTGGATAGCAGTACCAGGAGCAGGATGGGTTACAAATGAAGGAAATGCCTGGGAAAACCAGGCATGGTGGGACAAAAATGGTAAATCACTTGAATCTATATGGACATACAGATTAGTTTCAGAATCTAAAGATTCTTTTGAACCCGAATTTGTATCAGTTGTTCCAGGAATAAAAATAACAACAAGTCCTGGTAATCCTCCTGTAATGCCATCTGAGATTAAAGCATGGTACAGTGACGATGCATGTCATTTAGTTCCTATTGAATGGAACGATATACCACCTGAAAAATACGCTTCAACAGGTTCTTTTAACATAGAAGGAACCATAACAGGAACATCTTATAAAGCAGTTGCTACTGTAATTGTTAGTCTACTAAAAAATCCAGGTTTTGAATTAGGTAATTTTGATGGGTGGGAAATAACCGGAACAGGAATTAAAGATACCATGGAAACTTCTGCAGGAAATATCCACAGTGGCTCCTACGCAGGTGGATACTGGTTAGGAAGTGACTTCCAATTTACAATTTCTCAGGCAGTTACAAATCTAACTCCTGGTGACTATACTGTCTCAGTATGGTCGGAAGGCAGTGGTGGAGAAAATGAATTTTATTTATTCGCTACAAGTGGTCCAACAACTGTAAAACAAGAAATAACAAATACCGGATGGAATATATGGAATCAATATTCGGTTGATATTACAGTTGACTCAAGTGGAATATGCACTGTAGGTTTATATTGTGACTCACCTGCAACTATGTGGGGAACTTTTGATGACTTTGATTTATCAATGAAGTGACTTAAAAATTTATAAATTAATTATATATAGAAAAAATCTGAAAGTATTCAATGTGAATGAATTTTATGTAACCATTATTCACAGACCGGAAATGGTCCCCGAATATATCCAAAAAGGGACAGAAGAAGGTAAGCAGGAAAACCTTACCAGGAGTGAGGTTATCCAGGAATCCCTTGATATTTTCCGTACACAACAACAAATTGCTCATAATAATGGATTAAAGACCACAATCCAGATGACATATGCTAGCTTATTTAACAATGAGGCTATTGCCATAGCTAAAGAACATCATCAAAAGTATGGCGATGAAATTGGATCTACTTTTCTCGGTCTCCAATGCCAGGAATTCCGAAATAAATTTAAATCCAAAGAATTAGCTATCTGGCTTTTTTCTATAGAGGACAAAAAGAAAATTGTAGATGAGGTATTTGATAAATTTTACGAAGTATTTGGTTTCTATCCCACCTCAACAGGTTCTTATTATATGGATGCTGAACTCGTCAACTATATTAAACACAAATATCCAATGATAAAAATAGCAGTGGCAACATGCTGGGAGGAGGGACCAAAAGCTTACCGTAATGCTAACAATTCCTGGTACACTATTTTTGATGGAAGTCCCTGGAACCCCTGGATACCTTCAAAATATAACATTCACTGTCCAGCTATGAATAAACAAGATGATATTGGAATTGTAGCAATTCCTCACCTTTCACGTGACCTCCTAGCTGTTTTTGACGGACCTGGATCCTATTATGGTACTCATCCCCAGAATATCTTGCGAGGTATGGTTTATGAAGACCATGAAATTCCTTATTTTAAAAATCTTGTAGATCAATATCGCTCAATGTCAAAATATAACAGAGGTTATGCTTATAATATGATGTATGTAGGGCCAGGGTGGATGAGTAAAAGCGGGCGGTGGGAAGCAGACTATAATTTTCTTCTCAAGAGTTACAAGGAAGGAATGGAATATTATGGGCAACTTAAAAATAAAGGAGAGGCTATAATAGTCACTATGAGTGAGTTTGCTGACATATATCGTCAATACCATCACTATACTCAACCCGAGTGTGCTCTATGGAGAGATATTTTATATGGTTCAAGGCGGCAACAATTCTGGTATGTTGATCCGTGGATGCGTTTTTGTCTTGATATGAATGAAGGCGGTGCAATGATTGACCTGAGACCTTATATAGCTAGACTTGTAAGACCATGTGGCGTAGGTACAAAATATCTACAGGATGCGTCCTATCCTTTCTTAATACAATCCTTTTATCGTGCAGGTTATTTTACACACTACGCCGGCGAAGGAGCAGTAAAAAGCTGTAAATTCACTTATGAAGCTGAAGAAATAGATTTATGTACCTGTCGCACAATCGCATCATTTTCAGAAATTGGAAATACGAGAGTTATTACTCTTGAGCCAGTAAAGATTGAATTTAATAATTTAACTATTAGTATTCAATCAATATTTCGTCTAATTGAAGGAACTGGTGAAATTGAAATTGTAAGAAGAATAATAGACACTACTAATCCAGATGCGGAAATAATAGCTGACGAATATATAACAGCTTGCTATGGGACCACTGAATATCCCGAGGACCTCGCTGGTATTAAACTAACTTTAAAAGGATCATCTGGTACAGAGTCAATTAACTATGCATATAAATGTCGTGAAGCAGAGATACCCAATATTATAACAAGTGAAGCTATAATTCCACAGGTTGACACCCGTCTTACCATGCGAACAGACGCAGACAATGCTATTGGATATTTCCGTGAAGGTTTTGCATTTTCACCAATGTATACAATTGGTATAAAGAATACTATTAAAGGAAAAGGTGAGTTACGTACATGGGCCAAGGTAGAAAAGGCAAGTTAAATTATCGCTGTCCTCGTTGTTTGATGCGTGAAATTGACATGGATATGCTCTACGATCAGGATAAAGATGAGTATTATTGTTTACGCTGCTCCTTTACCGGCAATGAACAAGAGGTTTTACGGCTTTATAAACAATTTCGTGATAAGTATCGAGATCGCTGTAGAAGAATTACTGATTTTTAAACCAATTTTAAATTTATAGAATGGTCAACTTATAAAATCAAATAAATCAGCATTATTGCTTTTCAAAGAAGTTAGTTTATCCTGTTAAAAAAATAAAAAGTTTTGAAAATCTTCATATTTGCAAATTCTCTAAAATATAAACCTCTCTGGGCTGAATTATTATTCTCCCAGAAACAACCTCCCCGGTTAACAAATTGCTATACATTCCTTCAGGTAAAGTTAAAGTGATTTTTTCATTATTATGATTAAGTATAAACGTAAAAGTTTTATCACCCTTTATACGCTGAGTTATTTCTACTCCTCTGCAGGGTTTTATAAAGGAATTTATAGCTTTCTCATTACAATAATGCCTTATTAAATCTTTTATAAAACTATCTTCAGGATCAGTTGCTACATATACTGCTTTGCCTTTGCCATAGGTATTCTCAGTTAAAGAAGGATATCCCTTATAATAATCTTTACCAAAGACAGCTAATGTTTTTGCTCCCTCTGTATGTATAACATCACATATAAGTCTGCACTCATATTCTTTTTTTATCATTTCTGGAATTTTTTCTTTAATAACTATCGTATTGCTCATATCTGAATAAAGAGCATCTATTTCCTCAACCCATAAACCGAGTATCTTCCTAAATGCACCTGGATAACCTCCTAAAATTATAAGATCATTTTCATCCACCATGCCACTTAAGAAAGTGGTTATAAAAGTCCCTCCATCTTTAACAAAACTCTCTATGGATTTTACTGCATCTTCTTTAACCATATACAATACCGGAGCAACAATAATATCATATCCAGATAAATCATAAGAAGGATTAATTATGTCCACAGAAATATTTAAATCATAAAATGCCCTGTAATACTTTTCTAGCTGATTAAGATATTTTAAATCTTCATTTGGACCAGTAGAACATTCTAATGCCCACCAATTTTCCCAATCTATCATCATAGCTACTTTTGATTTTATCCTCGAACCTACAATTTTGCCTCCCAGCTTCTCAAGCTCCTCGCCAAGCTTAATTAATTCTCTCCCGGTACGTGTATTTAGGTGACCTGCATGGGGTATCATTGCAGAATGAAATTTTTCACAGGCTCCTCTTGATTGTCTCCACTGGAAAAATAATACTGAATCACCGCCATGTGCCACAGCCTGATAACTTAGCAGTCTCACTACACCCGGACGTTTTAACGCATTTTGAGGTTCCCAGTTTACCTGATTTGATGCTTGCTCCATAAGAAAAAATGGTTGTCCGCCTTTTAATCCTCTCATCAAGTCATGTCGCATAGCAGCACTGCTTATAGGCAAATTATTAGTTGGGTAGTTATCCCAGGATATTACATCAATATATTTTGCCCATTTAAAGTAATTCAGCGGTTTATGCGACCCCATAAAATTAGTAGTTATGGGGATATCAGGAGTATATTTTTTAATAACTTCAGCTTCATTACGAAAGCAATCCAGTATACTATCTGACATAAAGCGGCTATAATCTATGACCATACTCTGAAATATAGTCATCTCCTTTTTGCCTATCCAGCTTGGGGCAAGTTCAGTTAAATAAGAAGGAACTTCTATTTCTTCCCAGTTATAATAAGTATGCCCCCAAAAATTTGTGTACCAGCGTTTATTTAATTCTTCAAGGCTTCCATAACGTTCTTTAAGCCATATTCTAAATTCTTTTGCACAGTTATCACAATAACAATAAGTACCATATTCATTATTTATGTGCCACATAATTAGATTAGGAAGATCTTTATACCTTTCAGCCATTTTCTCTGCTATTAATCGTGAAAGTCTTCTATAATCAGAATTATTGGGACAGAAATTTACACGTCTTCCGTGTTTGTGTTTATTACCTTTTATATCAGTAACCAGCATTTCAGGATATTTTTTTGACATCCATGGTGGCTGCGCAGCAGTGGGGGTTGCCATGATAATATCTATGTTATTTTTACTCAATAAGTTTATTACTTTATCCAGCCATGAAAAATCGAACTTATCTTCAGAAGGCTGCAGTTTGGCCCATGAAAAAACTGGCAGCGTTACTGCGTTAACCCTTAAAATCTTCATTAACTTAATATCTTCTTCCCAAATCTCTTCATCCCACTGGTCAGGGTTATAATCTCCTCCATAAAATATTTTTGATAATTTTCTAAACATTTAACCCGCCTCTATACTTCTAATTATATTAAAAAAACTAAATTATTCTAACTAATACAACAATCTTATTTTATATAATCTTTACTCAATTTTAAGAATTTAGAAAGCTTCAGCCTTTACCAGATTCTCATAAAAAGATTTTTTAATTATTGCTGTTAATTACAATGTGATGCAACTACCAGAAACTATCCTCTACTTATACTAATTTCTTGACCTTTATTCTCTTTAACCCTTAACTGCTCCAAAGGTAATTCCAGCAGTAAATCTCCTCTGGAAAATTAGAAAGAGTATAATCAAAGGAGCTATGCTTATAACCGATACAGCCACTTGAAGATTGTATATATTTGTAGCTGCCTGTCCCGTCAGAGTCGCTATCATAATAGGAAGTGTCTGGTTTTCTGGAGATTTAAGAATAACAAGAGGCCATAAAAAATCATTCTAGCTCTGCATAAAAAATATAAGTCCCAGACTTGTTAAACCGGGTACTATCACAGGAAGAATAACTCTACCGTATATACTTAATTCCGAACAGCCATCAATACACGCAGCATCCAATAACTCATCCGGTATACTTCTTATATACTGACGCATAAAAAAGATACCAAATGGGGCTGCTGCTCCGGGTATAATTAAAGGAAGAAATGTATTCACCCAATGGAAGTTTACCATCATAATGTAGAGGGGAACTATAGTAACAGCAAAAGGAACGATCATACTGGCAATAAGTATTGAAAAAAGAATATTTCGGCCAGGAAAACGATATTTAGCAAAACCATAACCAGCAAGAGAGCAAAAGAATAATTTTAATATTGTAGCTAAAAAGGCAATAATAAAAGTGTTCCGTAATTTTATAAGAACTCCTCTATTAATAACGTCTATGTAAGGGAAAAATCCCATATTGCGCGAAAAATAGTGCCAAACACTTCCTCCATTGGCTTAAGGGAGGTAATTAGCATCCAGAAAAATGGAAGCACCATCCAGGCACATATAAAAATCAACATAAGATAAGTAAACACCCTCTTAGTAACTAACTTTGTTTTAATTATTATACTTTCATTTATCACAGCCATTTATCCTTTAATCCTCCCTCCCAAAGTACCTGAGCTGTAATAGTGTTATAATAAAGATAATTGCGAAATAAACATAAGATACGGCTGCAACATAACTAAAGTTAAAATTTTGAAAAGCTTGACTATAAATATAAACCAGCGGAGTAATTGTACCATACTTGGGGCCTCCTAACTGTTGACCGAAAGTTAAAGCATAAATTTCGTTAAAAAGACCAAAACTTCCTATAGTTGATAGAATAACACTAAACAGTATTATCGGTCTCATAAGAGGTACTGTTATGCGAAAAAATGCCTGTACCGGATTTGCACCATCTATTGTTGCTGCCTCAACCAAATCTTTGGGAATTGTCTGCAAGCCAGCAAGCATTATTACCATATTATAACTCAGCCATGCCCATATAATTAATATACTTAGTGATACTCTTGCTCCCCATACACTCTGCAGCCACGGGACTGCTGGAAGACCGATTGAGGTTAGTATTGTATTAAATAAGCCTTCTTTGTATTTATACAACATTTGAAATACAAATCCGACTGCAATCATAGTGGTAATATAAGGAATGAAAAGCATGGTTCTAAAAACACGGAAAAATTTAATGAATTTAGCATTAAGAATAACCGCCAGAACCAGAGCCAGAAGGGTCATAACAGGTACATACAAGATAAACATAATGAATCCGTTTCTAATAGATTGCCAGAATATGGGATCTGTTATTAACCTTCTGTAATTATCAAAGCCAACAAATTCCGATGGTGCTGCAGGTTTCCATTTTATAAAGCTAAGATAGATAGAAAAAATAATAGGATACATACTAAATATAGCAAACAGAATATAAAATGGAGAGATAAATGTATAAGCCCACCGGTTTTTCTTAACTTCTCTCCACTTACTTTTAATATTTATTGACATTGGCGTACTCACAGACATCGTTTTAAACCTTTCCTAGTATTATTATGTAAACTAAGAAAAGTAGGTAAACGCCTGGATGTTTACCTACTTTTTTACATCTATTCGCACCTTGTAAAGTACACAATAGCTCTCCGGTTTTAGGCTCCCTAATCAAAAGTAGAACCCTTTATGGTTAAAATTTTATGAGGGCAGCCATTATTTTATATCTACAGGTTTTTCAATAAATGCTCTTTTTTCTTTTAACATTACGTATATAACTTCCAGCATTCTTCTTGCCACTAGGGCTGATTCAGTCAATGCCCAGCGCAGGTATTTATTTCCCTGCTTTACAATTCTTCCGTGATAGAGTCTTTCTCCGCTCCCACGGGTGGACGGAATGAGTCCTGCATATGAGCAGAGTTTTTCCTTGGAGGAAAATCTTTCTATATCATCTCTGCCTTTAGCAGAAAGGCGGTAAGGGTTCCTATTCCGGGTATGGTTTTAAGGATAGGTTTTTAATACCACTGTAGCTATCCCTGTTTCTGTCTATTATGGCATGTATTTTATTTTTTATCTGTGTTCTTAGCCTTACAAGTGTAAATTCTTGCCCTAAGTAGCATCTTGTCTTGGAGAGTATCCCTTTTGGGCACATATGCTCTAGGAAGCATGTCAGCTTTTAGCATATAAGCCAGTACCTTTGAGTCTATCTTATCTGTCTTTATTTTGGCTTCTCCTATTATCCTAGTCTTTAGGGGATGAGCCAGGATAATATTATCTGCTACCTCTTCTACTGCCCGGTAATAGTATGGCCAGTTATATGATGCTTCCATAGCTACAGAGAGCTCTTCTTTTTTGCCCTGGCTTTTTAAGTAATAGTAGATATCCCTGGTAGTTGGTCCTATTTTTGTTCTTGATAAAATCTTGCCATCATCTCCTAAAACAGCTTATAAAAATACTTTTTTTGTGCAAATCTAATCCTATATATTTCACTGTGTACCTCCTTTTATATACACTTAGGTTATTGATAAATTTAAGTTTATCATAGGCCTCTTAAAAAGGAGGTGCACTTTGTTTTTTATATTTACTCTTTCTGGATTTTCATGTTATCAAAAGTAAACTGTGATAATATTTTTGATGTAATAATCTGTAATGTTTTTGAGCATATTCCAGATCATAAAAAAGCGATGCATGAGATTTACAGGATTTTAAAACCTGGAGAATGGGCAATGCTACAGGTCCCAGTACTTGGTGAATTAACCTTTGAAGAGCCGGCAGCTGGATTTTCAGTAAAAGTAGATGATTTTGTAAAAAAACTAGGAGATAAAACAGTTAAATATATGAGGCCTCCTGAAAGTGAAGATATATATTTCTGTAATATTTCTGTACAAAATAATTCAACATTGATTGATGTATTTCAAACTTTTTATTTTTATGAAATTGCTAATATAAGAGATTAATTAGAGGTTAATAAAAGTGTAAACTACTTTTGGACTTATATAAAGCCACGAGTCACGACTTTTCGCCCTAGGACTTTTGGGGAGTTATAAGTTTGGCTATCATTTTTTTTGAGAGGATGCAAACATTTCTTGAATTGTAGAATAACAGATCGGCTTCGGGTTTCGGTTCTTGTCTACTATCCCAAATTGGTCGATACCCCAAGTATTGCGAGCAGGTTCTCTCCAGATGTATTCGTTATAGACCCATACGGCACCTCCAATGACGAAGTCCTTGCTTCGGATGATCCGCCAATGATCTTGGATGTATGCTGCCCTATCTCGAAGGGATGCCACATCACTTCCAAATTCTGTGACGAGGATAGGCTTATCAGAATAGGTTTGGTGAAGAGCGTCCAGAAGTTCCGAGAGATCAGACGTTTTTCCATAAAGTAGGCCAAAATATTCGTTGATAGCTATGATGTCTACGATATCGAGACCCTTATCGGACATATGTTTGTCGGTAGCAAAAGTTACGGGTCTAGTATGATCTATGGATTTAACATGCTTATAGAGAATGGAAATAAAGTTTTTACCTTCAGAAGTGTCAGACCTAAACTCATTTCCCAACCCCCACAAAATGACACTTGGATGATTATAGTCTCTCAAAATGAGTTCAGTAAGCTGAGCTTTCGCTGATTCTATGGCTGATGGATCTTCTAGTGTCGGTTTTAGACACTGGAATGCGGGGATTTCCTCATATACTAAAATCCCATTTGTGTCACAGTATTCCAATACGCGCTCATCCTGCGGATAATGAGCCAGCCTGACGAAATTTGCACGAAGCTCACGAATCGAGTTAAAATCTTCCTTGATTATACTTTCATTTTCTGTCCAGCCGAGGCCCAGCCAGAATTCATGGCGGTTCACACCCTTGAGGACAAGCTTTACCCCATTCAAGTATAGTCCATCGGGACGGTTCTCGATGTCCCTTATTCCAAATTTTGTGATCATGCTATCTACCTTCTCATTATCTTGAATAAGCGAAACCTCAAGAAGATAGAGGTTAGGATCTCCAATGTCGCAGCACCACCAAGGTTTTGGGTCATCGATAGAGTATTGAAACGAGTGTTTGGAAACTCCTGGTGGCACCTCGATATGGTAAAATCGCAGGGGCCTATCAGTGCTGTCAGGATTTGTGATAGCCATTTTGATCTCAATGGCTTTCGGCAAATCATAACGGTTGAATATTGTAACATCAACATTGACTATACATTCGTTTTCACCAGGGGAGTAATCAGGCAAAACCAGGACGCGCTCAATTGTCAGATTATTGGAGGTTTTGAGGTACACTGCTCTATGGATCCCTCCATAAAGGCCCACGCCATCAGCCGCATTTGCCGGAGGTATTGTTGAACCAGACAGGCTGTTATTGACACGCACAACTAAGAGGTTATTTCCCCCGTATATCAGGTTCTGAGAAACATCAAAAGAGAAGGGGGTAAATCCGCCTTCATGAGAGCCAACGTATGAACCATTAATCCAAATATTGGCACTATGGTGAACTGCCTTAAACAACAGACGTATAAATTTATTTTCCCATTCGTAGGGAGCAAAGAATCTTTTTCTATACCAACCATATCCCTCGTAGTACTTGTATGCGTATCCATCCCAGCCCCATGTTCCGGGGACAGAAATTTCAGACCATGAAGAATCATCTATTTCTCCATACCACTGTCGGGACAATCCCACATTTTTAGGATCCTCCAAGAATTTCCATGTGCCGTCTAAACAAACTCCCCCAATGAAAGAGTTTCCGGACGCCGGGCAGTCTATCGATATACCATCTTTTGGAGGATGAGACTTGTGTGTCTCAGCGTTATTGGGCAACGAAGATTTTATATTTTTTCTGGTTTCAATTTCTTTCCAAGGCTCTAAAATTGGCTTCATTAAGCAACACCTTTAACACAAATAAAATATATTAAGTATTGTTCAGTATGATACTTGATATCTATAGGATTTTAAAGATCTCATCGATCACCACCACGCCAACGAATCTCTTATCACCCACCTATGTCATATATACCTCAATTTTTTAGCCTTTTATCCCTCCCATCGCCAATCCGGCCCTCAAGTAACCTTGGGCTATTATAAAAAAGATTACCATGGGAAGCGCAAATAGGATAGCCATCGCCGCGAATTGGTTCCAAGGAGTTTCATATGTTCCTGTTAGAGTATACAAACCCACTGATAGGGTATAATTCTCGGGGTTCAGGAAGGTCGAGGCGAGGATGAATTCACTCCATCCACTCATAAATGTTAACAAGGCCACTACAGCGATCCCCGGCTTCGCGATCGGAAGTATTACATGCCTTATGGTTCCAAGGGTCGAAGCACCATCCATAATCGCTGCTTCATCGAAATCCTTCGGCACACTGTCGAGGTACGTCTTAAGGAGCCAGGTGTTGAAAGGTATAGCCCCTGCTGCGTATATGATTGATAAAACGAACAATGAGTTCAAAAGGTCGAGGCGAGCCATGATTGAGTAAAGTGCGATCAGTCCAGCTATACCAACCCCCCCCACGAACTGCATTAAGATGAAATATACGTACAGAAGAGATTCCTTTTTCCAAAACAAAAACCTAGAGAAGGCATAAGCCCCAGGGACCACAAAAAGTAGGACTAGAACAACGGTCATCAGGGAGACTACCAAGCTGTTCTTAAGCCAAAGGAAGAAAGGTGATTCTAAAAACACCCACTTAAATGCTGCGAGGGTCGGGTTTGAAGGGATGAACTCAAACGTGGATGAAACAAGGAGTGAATAGGGTCTTATCGAGCTGGTTACCATCCACACTACCGGGAAAACGACTGCCAGCACTATCAATACAGCCATCAATGTGATGCCTCCCCTCAAAATCATCCTTCTGACTCTCGGTCTCATTTCATTCCTCCTTGGTTAATTTGCTTGCTTTTAATGAGATGATAATGAACACGGAACAAATCAACATCGCGATTACCATAAAGGCGGCGGCGTAGCCGTACCGCCCCCCTTGGAAAGCCTCCTTGTACCCATAGACCATCATGAAATCATTCGAGCGACCAGGTCCGGCATCGTTGATCAGAAACGGGACCATGAACATTGTTATAGACGAGATGGAAGTCAGGATAGCTGTGAACAGCAATGGCCTCTTAATCAGAGGTACCGTTATACTCTTCAGTTTCCTCCAAGTTCCCGCCCCATCCATCGATGCCGACTCATAAAGATCGGGTGGTATACTTTGCATCGCTCCCAAAAGCACTGTCATTATGAAGGGATATGCCAGCCAGACTTCGACAATGATATAAACAATGAAAGCGTTTCTAGCATCGTATAACCAATTTACAGCAGGGAGGCCAATCGATTTAAAAATTTGGTTTACTGCCCCAAAATCAAAGGTGAACATACCCCTCCACAGGAAGCATGAAAAAATTAATGGTACAACCCATGGCAATATTGAGAGGGATCTCAATATCGGTTTTCCTAACACCTGCTCCGAGTTAAGAATAAACGCAAACAGAAGACCAGCCAATATTTTTAATGGGACACTCGTGGCGACGAAGATTAGCGTTAATATGATAGCACGGTAAATATGAGGATCTCCAAGGAGTTTTTGGTAGTTGCTCAACCCGATAAAATTGATGTGCTCGCCTATGTTATAAAAATTCATATCGGTTGCGGATACATATAGCGAGTGAACTATAGGATAGAGATTAAAACACAAGAACAACAATAAACCAGGCAATATAAGCCACAAGGCTAACGGTGCGTTGTGCCAAACGCTCTTACGCCCCCTCATCTTAAAACCCACTCTCATTCTATCTTAGCCTCTATCTCCGCTTGTGCCTCATTTAAGTATTCCTCAAGTCTATCAGGCTCGAGAAATGCTTGTGTTATTGCTTCATCGCATGGTGACCAAAAGAGCCCCATCTCCGGCCTCTTGGGATAGGGTCTTCCAAGCTTCACAGCTTCAGCAAATCCAGAGATGGCTGGGTCAGCTTTAACTGCTTCGAGCGCGAGCGTCTCCTTGAGCACAGGTACGAACTTGGCTATCTCTGCCCTTTCTAAAATGAAGTCTTGATCAGTGCAGAACCATTCCATGAAAGTAAACGCCTTCTCCTTCTCTTCGGCAGCACTTGTCAGCCACAGTACCTTAAAACCCGCATAGGGCTCCGGCCACTTGTCTAGCTCGGTTATCTTCGGCAACGGGACTACACCGAAATCTATACCGGCACCCTTGATCGCTGGGATCACCCACGGTCCATCAACAAGGAAGGGAGCCTTATTTTCCAAGAACACAGAGGTTTGAACAGTTCTCGTTAGATCAATAGGCATGTAAGGCTTAAAAGTTTCTATCCAATACCTTAAGCCATTAATGGTCCCTTCGCTGTTTAACCCGATCGCCCCGGTCTCATCGTCCAAAACCCAACCACCGAATGCATGTATCCAAGGTGAAACACAACCAGTTTCAGTAGGGTATCCGATACCGTACGGAATCCCCTCAGCCTTAGCCTTCTCCATCATGTCTACAAGTTCTTCCATCGTCTCGGGCGGGGTTTTGATCATCGCCTTGTTATAAATAAGTGCATAAGTTTCAGAAGCGTATGGCAAGGCAAAGATTTTGTCGTCGTAGGTACACGCCTCAATCGCCTCCGGCGTGAACTTTGCAATGAGTTCTGGGCTCACGAATTCAGTTAGAGGCCATAGATGTCCAGCCGCGGCAAACTCACCAGTCCAGTCATGGGACCATGTAAAACAATCTGGGCCCCTTCCAGCTGGGATAGCCACGAGCGCTCTCGTCCTAAGATCCACTATGTTTAAAAAGTCGATAGTTATATTAGGGTGCTTTTGCTTGAAAGAGGTCGCAATGGCTTCTTGGGCAATCCTTTCCTCCTCTGGAAGAAAAGAGTACCAAACAGTGACATCAACAGCAGAGGAAGTCTTAGGTGTACATCCTCCAACTAGGATGATTATCGCTAACACTACAGCTACAATAACAACTAACAATACGCCTTTCTTCTTCAGCATCATCTCATTATCTCCCCCTCTGTTTTTTTCTTTTCACTACAATTACGACTACAACCACCACGATAATCGCTACGATCACTGGGATGATCACCGCTAAGATTTTTACAAGTAATCCCATTGTTCTAGGTGGTACTGCAGGCACTACAGCGAAGGTCTCGGCTTCGGTGTCATAGCTCTTTAGCACAGTTGATTGGTCCATTCCCTTTGGCACGAGTATATCATATGCTAATGGTACAACACCAGCTATGATCGCGTTTTCATCAGCTCCTCCTCCAAGCCAGTCCTCTGCTTCGATTCCTATGGCTCTCATATGTCCTGTGTCCCAACTTCCTGTTATGACCGTATACACCCATTCATTTGTCGGCTCCCCAATAAGCGCAATGGGAACCTTTGCGATCACCGAGTTGCTCACCTCGTCGGCAGATACTTCTATTTCCCACTCGTGCGTAGTTGTTCCAACGATGATCCAGTTGGCTTGTGCCTCCGAGCCTTCCCACGATGGGCCTACAGTAATAGCAACCTCCCACGCGTTCGCAGGATCAACTAGCAAATTTGCACCGACTGTATCCGTTCTACCAGAACCACTCTTTCCATCCTTGTCTATATACACCTGCTGAAATTGGAAACTAAAGCCGTAATTCGACCCCCATGGATTTCCTCCCAGGTCCTTGTACTTGAACTCAAACACTACGTCGCTCTCAGTCTTGCTCACCTTGAAATTTGTGAGATCAAATATCCCTGGCACGAATTCCGCAGACTTCGGATAAACGTAAGTTCCGGGTCCATAATCGTCACCCACTGGATCATCCATCTCAAAGATAGCTTCCTGCACCATGCCCATGCTGCAAGGTATCAACAATAATATTAATACACAAATTACCGCTGCAGCTATTTTTACTTTGATAGCTCCTTGCCCAATAATTTCTCGCTTCATTTTTTTCTCCTTAGTGATAGTAATTTTAATTATTGTGTGGACTTATTTGTGTGAACTTATTTCGAGTCTAGCCACTTCTTCTCTACTGGTACTTTCTGCCACTTTTTCTTTATGTCCATATAATGAAAAAGCTGTAAAAATTGATATACTCACTATCAGTACCATTATCCGTAACAACCATTTGCAAATCTTTTCACTACAACACTTTAATTGCTAAAAC
>Ga0180301_10002057_pt1 | contig 15813 bp, 12 predicted proteins | sample GuaBasSediGuay16_FD_121797 | JGI IMG/M metagenome (GOLD analysis project Ga0180301, IMG submission 121797) | Subseafloor sediment microbial communities from Guaymas Basin, Gulf of California, Mexico - Guay16, Core 4569-2, 12-15 cm | ecosystem: Environmental > Aquatic > Marine > Hydrothermal...
AATTTAAACATTTAAACCAAAAAATTTAACTCCAAAACACTAAACAACCCAAACAACTATCTCCTATTCTGAACAAACATATCCAAGTGTTAAGGTTTAGGAAGCTTCACCTATGGAAGAAAAAACTAGCATTTCAAACAGGAGAATTAAAGCCTTAATAAAAAAAATGAACGAACAAAACATCGACTGTTACGTGTGTAGCTTAGACCCAAACATTCAATATCTTACAGCTGACAGTAAGGTCGGTGGTGAAGGCTTCATAGCGCTTATTTCTAAAAATCAAAAACCAGTCATCTATGTTTCTAAGCTTGAACAAGCACGTATCCAAGAAGAAGTCAAAAACTTTGACGTAGAAGCTTTAAGGGAAGGAGAAAAACCTGAAGATAAAATAGCAAAAAAAATCTTGGAAACAGAAGGAAAAAAAGTTTGTTTTGACAGCCTAACTTTTAACCAATACAAGATTCTTACCAAAAAACTCTCAAAAACAAAAATTGAATGTAAACCAGACATCCTACTAAAACTCAGAGAAATTAAAGATAAAAACGAGGTTGAACTGATCAAGAAAGCAACAAAAATCTCTGATAAAAGTATGGAAGTTGTTACAGAATTTTTAAGGACAGGAATCAGAGAATACGAAGTTGCGGCTGAGATAGAATATGTAATGAGGAAGATGGGTTCTGAAGGTTTTGCATTTAAAACCATAGTGGCTTCTGGTTTTAGGTCAAGTTATCCCCATGGAGAAAGTTCTGATAAGGAAATTTTGGATGGGGAAGTTGTAGTTGTGGATATAGGTGCTAAATTTATGGGGTACAATTCAGACATAACAAGAACTTTTTTTGTTGGTAAACCAACCAACACCTACAGAAAAATCTACAAGGTTGTTTATGAAGCCCAAATTAAGGCTTTAGAAAATATTAGGACTGGTATGGAAGGTTGGGAAGCTGATGCTATAGCAAGAAAGATAATCCAAAAGGAAGGTTACGGAGAATATTTTATTCATGGACTTGGACATGGAATAGGTATAGAAGTACATGAACCACCAAGACTTTCCAAAAAAAGCAGAGATAAACTTAAGAAAATGAACGTAATCACCGTGGAGCCTGGAATATACTTACCCAAAAAGTTTGGTGTTAGAATTGAAGACGTAGTCCTAGTTACGGATAAAGGATTGGAAGTTCTTTCCAAGTCTGATAAAACAGTTTATTAGTCACTTTATCTCTAAAAATAGAAAAATCATCGATGTTGGGACATGTCAAGAATAAAACTTGAAAGGATTTTAGATACGACGTTAAGAGAAGGAGAACAGACACCAGGTGTCTATTTTAGACCACATGAAAAATGTAGGATAGCCGAGATGCTTTACAAAGTTATAGGTGAAAAAGCATACATAGAAGTCGGTCAACCCTACAGTCCAAAATATAGGGAAGGTGTGGAAGCGGTAGTTCGGTTTTTTAAGGAAAAAGGCTACAATGATGCAAGACTTTTAGGTCACTGTAGAACTCTGGAAGAAGATGTTAAAATTGCTTGGGATTGTGGTGTTTGGGGTGTTGTTGTCGTATTATCACCTTCAGACCAACATCTAATTCATAAACTTGATGGTTTATCTTACCAAAAAGCCTTAAAAAGAATAGCTGACGCCATCCGTTACGCAAAAGATAAACTTGGTTTTGAAGTTGTTGAATATGCAGCAGAAGACGCAACAAGTACACCGGTGGAACGGTTGATAGAAGTTTCCAAAATAGCCCTAGAAGCGGGTGTTGATGTTGTTAGGATACCGGATACTAAAGGTCAAATGTCCCCTACAGGCTTTAAAAAGCTCATGGAAACATTAACTGAAAATGTTGACGTACCTTTCGATGTACACTGCCACAACGATAGAGGACTTGCAATAGCAAATTCCATAGCAGGGTTGGAAGGAGGAGCTACAGGTGTCCATGTATCGGTTATGGGTCTTGGGGAAAGATGTGGAATCGCCGACCTTGCAACCTTAATGGAAAACCTTGAAAGTATCTATGGGGTTGAAACAAAGGTTAATTTTAGGGGTATACCAGAACTGTACAGGTATGTTTCAGCTGTTTCAGGAATAACTATACCACCAAACCTACCAATCTTAGGGTCTTTTGCAAGAATTCATAAGGCAGGAACTCACCAAAAATCTGTTTTAAGATGTCCTGAGACTTATGAAACCATAAACTGGGAAAAATATGGTTTAAAAAGGGAATTTGAATTTGGAGCTATGCAATCAAAAGAGCTTATTGAAGCAATCTTGGCTGGATATAATGTTCCGGAAAATGTTAAACTAAAAATTGTGGAGAAGATAAGAGATTTCTCCATGAACCGTGGAAGACCCCTACGTCAACCGGAAGTTCTAAGGATAATTTTAGAAGAAACAGGTATTTCCCTTAGTTCTCTTTTCCAAACAGGGTTAGGAGAACTTGATGCACTTATATTCATTAAAGTTAAACCCCCATGTGATGAACTAAGCCTAATTAAAAACATAAGGAAAACATTTATGAAACATTCAATTCCGGTTAGGATTAGGGATGTGGCTGGAAACTGGGACTTTATCTTGGACGTAAAAGGTATTAAAGACCCAAAACTTCTTGACGAAATAACAAGGAAAATAAGAACAGAGAACAAAGAAATTCTGGAAACAAGTACTTCCATAGTTTTTGACGAATATAAGTAACAAGGGGAGGGAAAAAGTTAAATATTGGAGTTAACAGAACGGTCGAAATGTTTATTAAAACCCTTAGTTTTTTATACCCCCAGTATAATACTGAATGTTAACTTGAAAACCCTCAGCAGTGTAGGGGTTTCATTGAAAAAAAACAAAACCTACTCTCTTCAAAAAACTCCCATGGAAAGAGTTTCAACCTTGAGTTCTGAAGCTTATGAATTCGTAGAGTTTTCTCTTTTTGTTGGAGATAGTTTTGTTTATGGGAGGTAAATTACAGAAGGGAGAAGGAGATACGGCTTCTTGTACGTAATTGTAGTTGGATTAAGTGGAGTTGGACAAACCCTTTCTAAGCTTTTGTTGAGCAGAGGACATACTGTTGCTGTGATCGATAGGGATGAAGCACGTTGTAAGGAATTTGCATCCGAAGTTGATGCTCTCATAATTAACGGGGATGCTGAAGATAAGGAGAACCTTATTAACGCGGGAATTGAGAAGGCAAATGCTCTGGTAGCTGCGACCAACGATGACTCAGTAAACTTGATGGTTGTTACGAGGGCAAAGGATTTTGGTGTTCCAAAGTTGATGGTAGTACTTAGGGATGTTGAGCATGCAGATGTTTTTAGTAAGATGGGTGTGGAAGTTGTTACACCAGATGCGATTGTTGCTGAACATATTTACCAATCTCTATTTGAAGTAGGAGATTTTCTCTACGTGGGAAAGTGTGGGTCAGAAGTATTTAGCATTCAGACAAACGAGAATACTGAAGTTATCCATAAGAAGATCAAAGACCTACGGCTTCCCAATGGTTACAAGATTCTTGCTGTTATCAGAAAAGACAAACTTAATCTTCCAGACGAAAACTTGACAATTGAAGCAGGAGATGACATTGTGGTTTATACGGATAAACCTGAGAATCTTAAACGTGTAGTGGACATTTTCACAAAAAAGTCAAAGAAAGAAGTTAAAACAACCCAACAGGTTCAACGAACCTAGCGGGATTTACTCTGGTTTTCTTTTTCCCAGTCTTGCAAACTCTTTCCATGTTTTTGGAGTGAAAAGAACAAGTATTGGTATTATCTCAAGCCTACCAGCCCACATGTCAAATATGAGGACACCTTTCACTATGGCTGGAAGGTTATTGTTGATGGGAAGGAAACATGGTCCAACGTTTCCTTGAGCGGAAAATACCGCTGAGAAAGCATTAAACGGTTCAAATCCAAAGAAGGTTAAAAGAAAACCTGAAAAAGCTAGGAGTAGAAGATATGCCACAAAAAAACCTAGAATTCTAACAACTTCTTCTTCTTCAACAACATTTCCTCCTATCTTTAAGGGTCTAATTGTGCCAGGTGGAAGAATTACTTTGAGGAGTACATGATGTACAACTTTCACAAGGATTATCATACGCATTACTTTTATGGCACCACCAGTTGAACCTACACATCCACCGATAAGCATGAGAAACATCAACACAGCTTTAGAAAGTGGGGAGAAATTCATGATGTTTGTTGTTGTATAACCAGTGGTTGTTAAGATGGATACAACCTGAAAAATTGAAAGTCTAAATGCATCAATAAAGTTCTGTGAACTATGTAACATTAGTTCACATGTAACCAAAAGGGAAAAAACAAGAATCAGAAGAAGAATCGTTCTTACTTCAATGTTTTTGAAAAGAGCTTTAGTTCTTCTGGTAAACGTTCTTATATGAACCAGAAAGTTTGTTCCACCCAAAACCATGAAAACTATTATTATTGCTTCAGCGTAAGGATTTTGAAACTCACCAATACTTCCATTTCTTGTTGAAAAACCACCTGTTGATAAGGTTGTAAACGCATGGGTTATTGCTTCAAAATAATTAAAACCAACAAGCCATAACAAAAACGAACATGCTAAAGTGTAAACCAAGTAGATTGCCCATATCTGCTTTACTGTGTCACTGATTCTTGCTGTTAACCTTTCTTCTCTTGCTTCAGCTCTATAAAGTCTCCAAACACCAACACCTAAACCACTGTGTGGTATGAAGAGAATGAAAAGAAGGATTATACCTACTCCTCCAACCCACTGGGTAAAGGCCCTCCAAAACAAAAGACTGTGAGAAAGATGTTCAACATCACTTATTAGAGTCATACCCGTGGTTGTAAACCCGGACATAGCTTCAAAATAAGCATCAATCCAGGACATACCTGCCAATAAAACATAGGGTACAGCCCCTATCAGGGAAACGATAAGCCATGCCAATGGAGAGATAACCATTGCTTCAAGTAGGGTTGCTTCACCCATTCCATATCTAATTCGAACCAACAAACCTACGGTAACCGTAACAACGGCTAGAAGGATAAAGTGTAAGGCTTCTGGGGTTTCTGAATAAAAAAATGCAACACCAGCAGGTATAAGTAAAGTTATACCTGCAACAAAAATGATGCTGCCAAGATACCCGATGATTGTTTTCACCGAGTCCACCTTTAAGTCTAGAGTTGACTCGACACAGAATTTAAAGTTGACCTTTGTTAATGTCCGTGCCTTTCTTTACTTATGGTCTTATGTTGTTTCAATTTTCTTTAATTGTCTCTGGTACATCTCCAGAATCTCTTCTTCTGTTGTCGCATCTTCAGGTGCTTTATCATTCCTGTACTTTCCGGTAAACCTTGGAAATCTTATGGCTAGACCACTTCCTTCTCTGATAAGATTTCTACAGGCTGTATGAACTGGGCTTAAAGTTATTTCAGCACCAATGATTTCAAGCACAACTTTCGGAACAAACCAAACATCAGCTTCAAGTTGAGAATCCACCCTTGGATGTCTATGAGGTAGGATAAGTTCCTTAAACATGACAGGAAGTCTACCTAAATCTTCATCTGTAAATCCTGAACCACACTTACAAACAGTCTTAAACATGTCATTCTTTTTATCATAAACAGCCATCAGTAAAGCTCCATAGGTCCCAGCCCGTTTACCCCTACCATGAAAAGCCCCTACAGCAACAAGGTCAACGGTATCTGTTAAAAGCGCCTGATAGTCTCGTTTATATTTTATCCAAAGCCAACCTCTAGCCCCAGCCTTGTAGATGGACTCGGGAGAAATTGATTTAACCATTAAACCTTCACATCCAGCTTCAACAGCTTCTTCAAAAAAGGTTTCAAGTTCTTTTAGATTGCTTGTTACTATTGCTTTTGCAAGTTTTATTCTGTCGGTTTCTTCTACAACTTCTTCAAGTTTGGCTCTTCTTTCAGGGTAGGGTTTAAGGGTAAAATCTTCTCCATCCACGTAAAGAAGGTCAAACATAAAAAGGGAAACAGGATAAAATTTCATCGCTTCTTCGATTCCATATTTTCTTCTTCTATGCATCAACTCTTGGAAAGGCATCATTTCACCAGTATCAAGGTTAACTGCTACACATTCACATTCAACGATAGCTTCGGAAGCTTTCACATGATTTCTGACAAGTTCACATGCATCCGGATAATGGTGAGTTATATTTTCTAGTCTTCTGGAGAAAAGCATAACTTCATCTTTAAGTTTGTGAACTTGAAGTCTTTCCCCGTCATACTTATATTCAGCTGCACCTTTTCCACCAACTTTTTTAAGTATTTCTTCAGCTGAAGAAAGCCTCTCAGCAAGCATAGGTCTAACAGGTTTTCCAACCGAAATTTTAAACTGTTTAATACCTTCCAAACCCTTTTCAGCTACAGCTTTTGCGATACTTCCAAGGTCTGAAGTAAGATTGTAGGCTCTTTCAAGTTCAGGTCTAAACTCTTTTGAACCACAAAAAGCTGCAGCAAGCCCATCCAAAATTGTCATGTCAGCAACTCCAAGCCTAAGCTTGCCAGTTACGGTTCTTAGGATGTATTTTGCTTCGGTTGGTGTTGCATCGGTAAGCAGACTAGATAAAAACCTGATTTTTAGGTCTTGAGAACCTTCACCACTAGCTCTGGCAATTTTATCTAAGGTTTCATAAACCCTTTTAACCGTTAAAGGTTCTTTAAACAGGGTAACTTGAGTTTTCTTTCCTAAAAGGTTGGCTGCAGCCTCACCTATATCTCCAACCTTTTTTAACTCGTCAGCCACCCTTTTTTCACTTACACCTGAAGCAAGTGCAATAGCTCGTATAGCCAATTTTTCAGCTATCCCAAGTTCTATACCAAAATAATCTGGATAAAGCTTCCCTTGGGTTAGGTAAACAACTTCACTTATTATTTCTGGTGGTGTTTTTTTGAACAAATCTTCTAGATAATCCGTGATTTCAAGTCTTTTTGTTGTTGAACTTATCTTCTCGTATACTTCAACTATTGATGAGTAGTTCAAGGTTTATTTTTCAACTCCCGATAGGAAGTAAGTTAAAAATATTCAAACCTCCCAAATAAACCTTAAAACTTCTCAAAATGAACTATTTCATCTACAGTTTTTTTGGATATTCTTCGTGGAGAATAGGTTGGATATCCTATGGGAATTAAGGCTACTGGTCTATAGCGAGGAGGTATTCCCAAAATCTTTTTTACGGTTTCTTCATGAAAAGCACCAATCCAACATGCTCCAAGCCCCAACGCATGTACAGCTAACAGCATATTCTGAATTGCTGCTGCACTATCCTGGATACAGTAAAGAGTTTTACCTCTTTCTCCATACGTTAAACTTGCCATATCCAAGTCTACACAAACAACAAGAACAACAGAAGCTTCACCAATAAAGTCTTGATGTAAAGCCGCTTCTGCAAGTCTTAACTTTGTTTCATGATTTTTTACAACGATAACTTCCCAAGGTTGAACGTTTCCTGCAGAAGGAGCCCATGTTCCTGCTTCAAGTATTTTTTTAAGGTCTTCATTCGACACATCTTTCTTACTAAACTGTCGGACACTTCTCCTGGTAAAAATTGCTTCAAAAACATCCATTTTAACCAATGGATCGTTTTACTGACTGGAAATATAAAAATTACATCAAAAATTAGGTTGAAAACGATTTTTGAAGATTAGTAAGCGTCAGTTTAGGGAGAGCTTTGTATAAAATTGGTAAAAGTTAAAATAGGATCCATGAATATCAACTCTTATCCGTGGATATGTTTTAAATTCTTGTTTATACCATTTATTTAGATGTGTAAGATGCTCTTGTTTAAAACCATATCAAAGTTTGAGGTGTAAAATTTGTCCAAAAGTGAAAAATTGATTTTAAATTTTAGAGAAGTACGAAAAGAAGATGTTCCACTCGTAGGTGGAAAGGTAGCAAATTTGGGTGAAATGATTAGTATAGGGATACCTGTACCTCCAGGTTTTGCTGTGACTGCTTATGCTTACAAGAAATTTATAACGGAAACAGGAATAGCCGAAAAAATCTACAGTATACTACGTGAAACCATCACAGACCCAAAAGAACCAAAACAGTATGAAGAAGCATCAAAAAAGATAAGAAAACTTGTGGAAGAAACTCCGATGCCTGAAGACATCAAACAGGCAATTAAAGAAGCATACAAAGAGTTATGTAAAGAAATCGGAACAGAAAACCTTTTTGTTGCCGTCAGAAGTAGCGCAACAGCTGAAGACCTACCTGATGCAAGCTTTGCGGGTCAACAAGAAAGTTATCTTAATGTGCATGGTGAAGAAGAACTGTTAAAGAAAGTTCAAAAATGTTGGAGTAGTCTTTTTACACCAAGAGCTATTTTTTACAGAACTCAAAAAGGTTTCAAACATGAGAATGTTCTTATAAGTGTTGCTGTTCAGAAGATGGTAAACAGTAAAGCAGCAGGTGTTATGTTTACAATAAATCCGGTGACGGGAGACCGAACTCAAATAGTGATAGAAGCAAACTGGGGACTTGGAGAATCAGTAGTCTCAGGAAGTGTAACTCCAGACCATTATGTTGTTGATAAAAACACGATGCGAATAATAGAAAAAAAGGTTGTAAAGAAAACTGTTCAGTTTGTAAGGGGACCAAAATCTGGTAGAACTGTTCAAGTTAAGGTACCATTAGAAATGCAGGAAGAACCCTGTCTCACAGACTATGAAATCCTTTACCTAGCAGAATTAGCCAAAAAAATAGAAGAACATTACGGAACTCCTCAAGATATAGAATGGGCTGTAAGCGGGGATTCAAGTTATCCTGAAAATATTTTCATACTTCAAGCAAGAGCCGAAACTGTTTGGGCTACTACAACACCTGTAACAGGAGCTCCTGTATCTGAAGTTGCTGAACGGGAAGTTGTGGTTAAAGGTTTACCTGCAAGTCCTGGAATGCATGCTGGAAGAGCTAAGGTTGCTATGACTGCAGATGAAGCAGCAAGAATCGTAAAGAAGGGAGATATTCTAGTTGCAAAAATGACAAACCCTGATTGGGTTCCCTACATGAGAGTTGCCGGGGCTATAGTTACGGATGAAGGAGGTACAACCTGTCATGCAGCTATCGTAAGTAGGGAACTTAGAATTCCATGTATTGTTGGAACTGGAAATGCAACACAACTACTAAAAACAGGTGAAGAATACACGGTTGATGCAAATGTTGGAGTAGTATACTATGGGGTTGTGGAAGAAGCTAAGCCAGGTCTTCCCACTGTTGCACCACCCGTCGAGTATCTACCAGTAACGGGTACAAAAGTTTACATAAACTTGGGAGTCCCGGAAAAAATCGAAGACTACAAGCACCTTCCCTTTGACGGAATAGGTTTGATGCGTGTAGAATTTATAATGGCTTCATACATTAGGGAACATCCCCTCTATCTGATCGAAACGGGGCAAGCTCAGAAGTTTATTGATAAGATGGCTGAAGGTATAGCTATGGTTGCAAGGGCTACTTATCCAAATCCTGTTGTGGTAAGGTTTAGTGACTTAAAAACCAATGAGTACAGGAAACTAAAGGGTGGAGAAAAGTATGAAGTTCAAGAAGAAAACCCAATGATGGGTTGGAGGGGAGTTTCAAGGTACATAAGATCCAAGTATCGTGAAGCATTCAAGTTAGAATGTAGAGCAATAAGAAAGGTTAGGGAAGAATGGGGACTTACAAACGTATGGGTAATGCTTCCCTTTGTACGTACGGTTTGGGAAGTTGAAGAATGTCTAAAAATAATGGAAGAAGAAGGATTAAAAAGAGGACAAGATTTTAAAGTTTGGATTATGGCTGAAGTTCCTAGTGTTGTATTTTTAGCAGATGAGTTTAGTAAGGTTTGTGATGGATTTAGTATAGGAAGTAACGATTTAACCCAACTTATCTTGGGTACAGACCGAAACAGTCAGATACTTCCTTCCATCGATAAGAGGTATTTTGATGAAAGAGACCCCGCAGTTAAACGTGCAATAGCTCATCTTGTAGAAACAGCCCATAAAAACGGTATAACTGTTAGTATCTGTGGACAAGCACCATCAGTCTATCCGTCTTTTGTAGAGTTCCTTGTACGATGTGGTATAGATTCCATAAGTGTCAATCCGGATGCACTTATTCAAACAAAAAAACTGGTTTCAAGCATTGAAAGACGGATATTGGTGGAGAAGGCTCTCAAAGAGAAAGGGACGGATGACCTTGTGGAGTAGACAGCCCAACCTATGGGAAAAACTATGTCAACTCAAACCGACCCATTTAAATTTGTTGAAAAAATTTTAACGACCAGAACAGGTCCAAGTCTAACTTTTATGGAAGTCCATGTTTTAGAAGCTATAGAAATTATGGGTAAAGAAGAATCCATAGGTAGAATTAAACTTTCAAAGGAACTAGGTCTTGGAGAAGGGGCTGTAAGAACCCTCCTAAAGCATTTAAAAAAACAAGGATTGGTAACGGTAACACCCAAACTTGGATGTAAACTTACAAAAAACGGAAGAAAAATCTATGGAATCATCAAATCAAAGATAGCTGGACCCCTAGAAATTCCAAAAACTTCTATAACTCTTGGAATCTACAACATGGGTGTACTTGTAAGAAAAGCTGCAAACGTTGTGGGATACGGATTGGAACAACGAGACGCAGCTATAAAGGTTGGAGCTTCAGGTGCAACTACACTTGTGTATAAAAATAGCCTTTTAACCATGCCTGGTATTGAAGAAAACTGTTTTAAGGATGCTTTAAACGTTAAGGAAATGCTTATTTCAAATTTTTCTCCACAGGAAGATGATGTTATAATTATTGGAAGTGCAGATGACAAAGCTACAGCTAAACTTGGTGCAAAAGCAGCTGCTTTTGAAACCCTTAAAATGCTCTACAGAAAATCTTCCTAAATCATCTGGTGTAAACTATGCATAATGTTGAGCGTCTCTCAACTGGGATACCGGATTTTGATAAACTTATTGATGGGGGGATTCCTAGAAATTTTCTTGTAGCCATCACAGGTGAACCTGGAACAGGTAAAACTATCTTTTCAATTCAGTTTACAGCTCAAGGAATCAAAGATGGAGATATCTGTATCTATGTTACAACAGAAGAATCTAGGGATTCTATCGTTAAACAAGCTGAGCAGTTTGGGATAAATTTTGAAGAAGCATTAAAAGCCAAGAAACTTTTACTTATCGATGCATTGATGGGTTTAGAAGACCCATGGTCTCTTAAAAGTCTTGAAATCGAAGAATTGTTGAATAAAGTTATAGAAGCCAAAAAAACTTTGGGTTATGGGAGGTCCAGACTTGTTATCGACAGTCTCTCAGCTTTTTGGCTTGATAAACCAGCTATGGCCAGAAGATACTCATACCTAGTAAAAAAAGTTTTAACTAAATGGGATTTTACAATTCTTGCTGTTTCTCAATATGCTATTACGACTTCAGATGCTTTTGGTTTTGGTCTGGAACATATTGCAGACGGTATAATCAGGTTTAGAAGGTTTATTCGTAACGGTGTCCTAAGACGGTACATACTGGTTGAAAAGATGAGGCAAACACCACATTCATTAGTTATGCATGAAATAGCAGCTTTGGATGGAAAAGGTTTGGTGATTCTTGGACCTGCAAAAGAAAGAAAGGAAGATGTAATTTTACCTGAGAGTGTAACAAGAAAAGTTGTTAAAGCAAAGATTGAGAAAAGTAGGGAAATACCACCAGGTTGAAAATTTAGTGGGAACAATTAAACAATGACTTCCAACTATTACAAAGAAATCCTAGAACATTACAACAACCCAAAAGTTCAATCTGAAATTGCAGAATTCTGTAAAAATCGATGGGTTGGAGTTCAATGTGAAACTTTAGATACTCATGGAAAGAAGGTTTTAGTTAGATATTTAGGTCGGAGAAGAATACCTCTTCAAATACATCATCCCATGGATGTTAAAAATCTGGTTTTAAGATTTATCAGTCTAAAACCTAGAACTATCTATGCCACTGCAAACCTCTATAAAAGACTTACAAAAGAAGAAGATGTTGTCAACCTGTCAAACATAGAAGCGTGTATGCCTACATGGGATGTAGACAATAATCTTGAAAATTGGGATGCAACCGTTCAAACTGTTAAGGAGATAATTTCAACTTTAGAAAGCTACGGCGTAACCAAGTCTGTTTTTGTTAAGTTTAGTGGAAGAGGAGCCCATGTTCATATTCATCCTTATGCAATTTCAGAGAATCTAAGAAGAAAACATAATCCTTTAGATTTGGCTTATGCCATCGTGGAATATGTAAGAGAAAAAATTCATCGGAAGGTTTTGGATATAGCTGTTAGGTTTAAGGCTGAAAAACTAAGAGTTGACAATGAAATAGACCCTCAGAGACTTTTTGTTTCCCCACTTTCCATTCATAGGGAAAACCTAAAAGTTTCTGTTTGTATAAACCCTAGGAAGATCGAAGAATTCAATCCTGAAGAAGATGCAAAATTAGCTAAGTTTAACCATTATGAAGGATGGAAAAGTTATGAAGAAGGGGAAGCAAATGAACTAGCCGAGAAAGCCTACGAATTTGTTGGTGGGTATCCAACATTACCTAAACCAAGAAGAAGAAAACATCCACCAGTAGACAAACAGATAATTAAATGGTTAAGCTTGACAGGTTTTGAAGACCGGAAAAAATAGTTTTTGACCCTAAACGTTAAAGGTCAACTTTAAGTATCTTGTTTTAACGGTAAATTTAGGAAGAACTTTACGTCCCCTTGCGAAGGTGACCAGATGGAAAAACATATCTCCCGTGAACATGTTAAACATCTCTCATGGCTTGCTCGACTTGAACTATCTGAAGAAGAAGAAGTCCTATACACAAGTCAACTTAATGAAATTTTGGAGTACTTTAACAAACTCTCAAAACTTAACACTGAAAATGTTCCACCAACCTACCATGTTATCGGAAAAATAAACGTTTTTCGTGAAGATGAAATTCAACCTTCCTTATCAAACCAAGAAGCTTTAAAAAACGCTCCAAAAAAAAGAAACGGGTTTTTTGAAGCCCCAAAAATTTTGTAGGTTAGTGAAACTATGGAACTTTACTGGTTGACAGCTCAAGAAATCCAAGAAAAAATACTGAATCGAGAAATAAAAGTTGAAGAAGTGGTTCAAATTGTTCTTGAAAGAATAAGACAGGTTGAAGATAAGATAAATGCATTTGTAACTGTTTGTGAAAATGAAGCTCTTCAACAAGCAAGAAAAATTGATAAAAAAATAGTTGAAAAAGAAAAATTGGGTAGACTTGTAGGGATCCCTATAGCAATAAAAGACAACATATCAACAAAGGGAATAAAAACAACCTGCGGTTCAAAAATCCTTGAAAACTATGTTCCACCATACAACGCAACCGTTGTTGAAAAAATTTTAGCAGAAGATGCTATCATCATCGGAAAAACAAACATGGATGAGTTTGCAATGGGAACAACAACCGAAACAAGCTATTTTGGACCTACAAAAAATCCATGGGACCTTTCAAGGGTTCCAGGCGGTTCTTCCGGAGGAAGCGCTGCAGCTCTAGCAGCAGGAGAAACCTTTTTGGCTTTAGGAAGCGATACTGGTGGTTCTATTCGTTGTCCAGCTAGTTTTTGTGGAATTGTAGGGCTTAAACCGACCTATGGTTTGGTTAGTCGTTATGGTTTGATAGCCTATGCAAATACTTTTGAACAGATAGGACCAATGGCAAGAACAACCTATGATTGTGCTTTACTTTTGAATGTTATTGCTGGATGGGACCCAAAAGATTCGACTTCAGTTCAAATTCAAACATCAGACTATGTAGAAAAGCTAACAGGAGACTTCAAAAAACTGAAAATTGGAATTCCAAAGGAGATGATCGGTGAAGGAACGGAAGACAAGGTTTTAAAGAGTTTGTTTAACTATGTTTCTAAGCTTGAAGAATTTAATGTTGAATGGACTGAAATTTCACTACCAACTTTAGATTATGCTTTACCAGCCTATTATCTTATAGCAATGTCTGAAGCAAGCTCAAACTTGGCTAGGTTTGATGGTGTGAGGTATGGTTACCGAGTTCAAGATTTAGACCTAGATTGGAACCAAGTATTTTCCAAGAGTAGAAGAGAAGGTTTTGGCGCTGAAGTAAAAAGAAGGATAATTCTTGGAACCTATGCTCTTTCTGCAGGATATTATGACAAGTTTTTTCTTAAATCGTTGAAGGCTATAACCCTGATAAAGGAAGACTTTGAAAAAGCATTCAAAAAATTTGATGTACTGGTCAGTCCAACCATGCCCATTCTTCCCTTTAAGTTGGGGGAGAAGATAAACAACCCTCTTGCTCTTTATCTTTGTGATGTGGATACTGTTCCGGTAAACCTTGTAGGAATTCCAGCCATAACCTTCCCATGTGATTTTCAAGAAAATCTACCTGTGGGTGTTCAGGTCATGGCTCCACCCTTTAAAGAAGATCTTCTTCTAAAAATTTCCTATCTTTCGGAAAGAAAACTTCAGTTTAACAAGTTTAAACCAAAATGTGATAAAAAATGAACATGGAAGATGTTAAGATAGGTTTAGAAATTCATTGTCAGCTGACAAATTTAAAAACTAAGCTTTTTTGTGGATGTTCAGCAGATTATAGGGGGAAACCACCAAACACCCATGTATGTCCGGTATGTTTAGGACTTCCGGGTGCTATGCCTGTAGTTAACAGACGGGCTGTTGAAATGGCTATCATGGTTGCTCTGGCTTTAAACTGTAAAATCGCTAAAACAACGTTTTTTGCTCGTAAAAACTACTTTTATCCAGATTTACCAAAGAATTTTCAGATATCCCAGTATGATTTGGAAGGAGGGGAACCTTTAGCTTCAAATGGGTTTGTAACCTTTACGGTTAACAAAACAAGAAAAACTGTTAGAATTAGAAGAATCCATCTTGAAGAAGACCCTGGAAAACTTTACCATCCTGGTGGGATAGGTGTCGCATCCTACACGTTGGTAGATTATAACAGAGCTGGAATTACTCTTGTTGAGATAGTTACAGAACCAGACTTTAAAAACCCATCCGAAGCAAGAAGTTTTCTTCAAAAGTTAAGGTCCATCTTGGAACATTTAGGAGTTTTTGATGGAAGTCTTGAAGGTGCCATGCGATGTGATGCAAACATTTCAGTTGGAGGAGGAAACCGTGTGGAAATAAAAAACATTTCTTCATTTAAAGATGTCGAAAGAGCATTAAACTATGAAATAATAAGACAGAGAGACCTTATCAAGAAGAACATAAGATTTGGGATGGAAACAAGACATTGGGATGAAGTTAAAAAGATAACAGTAACACTTCGTGTAAAAGAAGAAGAACAAGACTACAGGTATTTTGTAGAACCTGACCTTTGCCCTATTGTGATAGAAGAAGAACTTGTTGAAAAGTTAAGAAGGGAGATGCCCGAACTACCTGATGCAAGAAAAGAACGTTTTATACGTGAATACGGAATCCCTGAATATGATGCTGAAGTTCTGGTTGGAGAAAGAGCTTTAGCTGATTTTTTTGAAGAATGTGTAAAAATCTATGGTAAACCTAAACCTGTTGCAAACTGGCTTATGGGAGACTTTCTTCAATGTCTTCACAGTTTAGATGTATCCGTCGGTCAATGTAAAGCTACTCCCAGCCATCTTGCAGAAATGCTTACTCTTATGGACAATGGGACGATAAGCATAAAGATCGCAAAGAAAGTTTTATGGGAAATCATGAAAACAGGTAAAAAACCAACAACTATAATTGAAGAAAAAGGTTGGAAAAGAATTACCGATGAAAAAGTTCTGGAAGAAGTTGTGAATAAAGTTTTTAAAGAAAACGAAAAAGCCGTAAAAGA
>Ga0180301_10002058_pt1 | contig 15806 bp, 16 predicted proteins | sample GuaBasSediGuay16_FD_121797 | JGI IMG/M metagenome (GOLD analysis project Ga0180301, IMG submission 121797) | Subseafloor sediment microbial communities from Guaymas Basin, Gulf of California, Mexico - Guay16, Core 4569-2, 12-15 cm | ecosystem: Environmental > Aquatic > Marine > Hydrothermal...
CTTGTGAAGTTTTGGGAATGAAAAGATTAAGTTTCAGAGAATTAGTAGTTAAGATTTTTTTGTTCTTGGTTTCATTAAGATGGTTCTATGACTTGAAAGATGACGATAAGTAAATATTAATATTCTACAATATTAATTAATGGGTAAAAAAATAAAAACCGATATTTTGATTGTTGGTGGTGGACCGGCAGGAACTGTTGCTGCTATCACTGCCAGAAAAAACAACAAAAACAAGAAGATTGTGTTGATTAGAGAAAAAGAAAAGGGAATAATACCTTGCGCTATCCCATATATATTCAATCGCTTAGACTCTGTTGAAAAAATTTTAATGCCAGATAAATTATTTAAAACAAATAAAATTGATTTATTAATTGATAAAGCGATTGATCTTAAACCTGCTGAAAAAAAACTTTTTCTTGAAAGTGGAAAGGAATTAAGTTATGAAAAATTAATTTTGGCTACAGGTTCTAAACCAACTTTAATCAAAATTAAGGGTATAGATAAAAAAGGAGTTTGGACTATAAAAAAAGATTTTGAATATTTGAAAAAATTTAGAAAAGAAGTGTTAAAATCAAAAAATATTGTTATTATTGGCGGAGGATTTATTGGTGTTGAGTTAGCAGAAGAATTGAGTAGAATTAAAAAATTAAATATTAACATTGTTGAGAAACTTAATCATTGCCTTATTACAACCTTTGATGAAGAATTTGTTATTCCTATTGAGAAAAAATTAAAAGAGAAGGGTATAAAAATTTATACTAATACAACAGTAGAAGAGATTATAGGAAAAGATAAAGTAGAAGGAGTAAAATTAAAAACAAAAAAAAGTTTTGAAATTCCTGCTGATATAGTTATTTTATCTATTGGTGCAAAACCAAATGTTGATTTGGCAAAAAAAGCCGGAATTAAGCTTGGGAAATACGGAGGAATTAAAGTTGATAAATATATGGAAACAAATGTTAAAGATATTTTTGCAGTTGGAGATTGCGCTGAAACAAGAGATTTAATAACAAAGGAATATATTCCAGTAATGTTGGCATCAACAGCTTGCCATGAAGCAAGAATAGCCGCAGCAAATTTGTATAAAAAAGAAAATTTATTAAAGAATGAGGGAACATTGTCTATTTTTTCAACATTTGTTAATGGTTTAGCAATAGGTATAGCTGGTTTAAATGAAAGGAGATGTAAAGAAAAAGGATATAATATTATAGTTGGCATAAGCGAATCTCCAAACCATCATCCAAGAGCCTTAAAAAATACTCAAGATATAAAGGTAAAGCTTATTTTTTCTAAAAACTCAGGAAAATTGCTTGGTGGTCAAATTATTGGACCAGAAGATGTTGGAGAAATGATAAATATACTCGGGTTGTCTATTCAGAAAAAAGCGAATATTTACAATCTTGATACTCTGCAAATTTCTACACATCCTCTTTTAACTCCAGCACCTACAGTTTATCCAATTATTGTAGCCGCTCAGAATGCTTTAATCGGATTTGAAAACAAGAAGTAATTATTTTTCAGAAACTGATAGATTATTCCAATCCCTTCCTTTTTTTAATCTTTGAAATAACCTGTTCTTGAAGAGAAATTGGCAGTTTTTCAAATATGACATTAATTAAGGAATAAAAACCTTTTCCTTTTGTTGCTGATTTCAGTGCGCTTTCAAATCCAAACATTTCTGCAACAGGCAATTTTGCTTTTATAATTGATGCTCCTAATTCTGTTTCAACATTTAAAATTTGTCCTCTTCTGTTCTGGATTTCGTTCATTGCATTTCCAACCAACTCCTCTGGAACATCAACCCTTATTATTTGCAGAGGTTCCAAAATTCTTGGTTTAGATTCCAATATTGCTTCTCTGATAGCACTTCTTACAGCAGGAATTACTTGAGCAGGACCTCTATGTATTGCATCTTCATGCAACTCAGCATCAACAATTTTAACTTTTATTTTTGAGCAAGGTTCTTTTGCTAAAGGTCCTTCGTCACAGACATCTTTAAATGCTTGTTTCAATAATTCAAAAGTTTCATTTAAATACAGAACACCTTTTGTTGCATTTATCAGAAGATTTTTGTTGTATACACAAAGAATTTTTTTTGCTTCCTCTCTCTTTAGCCCATTCTTGACAAATAATTCTACTGTATCCTGTTTAATCTTATCTATTTCTTCGCCTTCAATTTCACCTGAGTCAAAAGCATTACATACTTGTTCTTCTAATGGTTCAACAATGATGTAAAACTTATTGTGTTTATTTGGACTTTTTCCTTCTATTTCGTGAGGAGTAACGGATTCAACAGTTTCTCTGTAAACAACAATAGGGGCAGAACTCTTTATTTCTATTCCCTTCTCCTTTAACACATTCTCAACTTTTGCATTTATGTGCAACTCTCCCAATCCTGAAACCAAATACTCTCCAGTTTCTTCATTTATCTTAACTTCTAAACTGGGGTCCTCTCTACCAACCTGTTTCAGAAATTCAATTAATTTTGGCAAATCTTTTACATCTTTTGGTTCTATTGATTTCGTTACAACTGGTTCAAAAATATGCTTTATTAACTCAAATGGTGTAATTATATTTTCTGGACTGCAAATTGTTTCTCCAGAAAAAGCATCACCTAATCCAATAACTCCAATAATATTTCCTGATAAACCTTCATTAATTGGTATTCTTCTTGGCCCTCTATAAATAGAAACTTGCTGAACCCTTTCTTTTTTGTGCTGCCCAATTAGGTAAACTTCATCACCACTTTTAAGAGTCCCAGAAAACAATCTCACTGTTGAAACTAAACCTGCATGAGGGTCTGGAACAACTTTTGTAATAATTCCTGCTAAATTTCCATTTGGGTCGCAGTTTACCATCTCTTTTCCAGCTTCACTTTTTTCATCTCCAGTCCATATTTTATTAATTCTGTATTTCTGTGCTTCTAAAGGATTTGGAAGATGTTTTATTACTGAATCTAGAACAACTTTGTGCAAAGGAGCAAGTTTTGCTAATTCTTTTTCTTTTCCTTGATCTGTCAATTTAACAATATCCTTGAATGTAATCTTTGTTTTCATCATGTAAGGAACTGAAATAGCCCAGTTTTTATATGCAGAACCAAAAGCAACAGAACCGTCCTTTACATTTACCAAGAATTTTTCACTGTATTCAGGTTCAGCATATTTTTTAATTAGCTGATTTACTTCTCTTATATACCTTTCAAATCTTTTTTGCATTTCTTCAGGAGATAATTTTAATTCTTTTATTAGCCTGTCAACTTTATTTATAAAGAGAATTGGTTTTACTCTTTCTTTTAAAGCTTGCCTCAAAACGGTTTCTGTTTGCGGCATTACTCCTTCAACAGCGCAGACCAAAACAATCACGCCATCAACTGCTCTCATAGCCCTTGTCACATCTGCGCCAAAATCAACATGACCTGGGGTGTCAATTATGTTAATTAAATAATTCTGGTTTTCATAGTTATAAACAATAGAAACATTTGCAGAATAGATTGTAATTCCCCTCTCTTGTTCTTGTTTATCAAAATCTGTAAATAATTGTTTTCCAGCCAGTTCTTCTGAGAGCATTCCTGCTCCAGACAACAAGTTGTCAGTCATTGTTGTTTTTCCATGATCTATGTGAGCAGCAATACCAATATTTCTAATGTTTTCTCTATTCCTCATTAATTTCACAATGTCTTCTGCCATAAAACTTTTTTTAATAAAATTTTAAGAGAGCAAAATTGGATACAAATGAGTTTGGATTAAATGAAACTCTGTCAGGAAGTTTGATACAGGGTGGCGAGAAACGGTGGTCGCAAACTTATTCATATCTTTTATTAACTTTCTCAATTTTCCTCTCAAGCGCCTTTTCTATATCAATATTCATAGCTTTAGCCAAAAGTAAAGTAGTTATGATAACATCGGCGAATTCTTCTGGCAAATTCTCTTTATCATAATTATCTAATTTTTGTTTTCTCTGTAAAGAATTGTAAGCCAAAACCTCATTACATAACTCTCCCAATTCTTCAGTTAATTTGACAGTTCTCGCAAGAATTCGCTTTTCTTGGTCAGAATAACTGCCATAATATTCTTTAAGGCGCTCATCTTCAATTTCTATGAATTTTAATAAATCTTTGAATTCCATAATATAAAGTTAATTATTGAATCTTAATAAATCTTCTTGTTTGCGACCACGATTGCACATAACATATTGCAAATATGCGAAGTTTGGCTTTGCCGAATTTGGGTGAAGTTCCGAAGGAACTGAACCGCATATTTGCTGTTATATTCCTTTTGCGATAGCAAAAGTCCGAGCGATAGCGAGGAAGTCTGGGGTTGCCGTCGCAAATTTATATTCTGAAGTATTTTAAAAATTTTGAAATCAAAGAATTTATAAATATTAAGTTGTTCAAGTGGTTATTATGGAGAGTCAGATTATGATTAAAAAAGAAAATAATAAAAAGAATGGTAAGCAAATGTCTTTATTAGGTGCAAAAGAATTTCCATCTTTTGAAGAAATAATAACAGATTATTCAAAAGAGTTTTATAATTACATTCTTCCAAAAGGGGATAATATCTTTGGTTTTTGGATGCAAACATTAGCAGATTTGGAACTTTTGAAGTTAGAATTAGAAGGAATAACAAAAAGATTCAAAATTAACCCTAGTGAAAGAACGGTTGATTTAGAAGACGGGAAAGAAGAAATTAGAAAAAGAATAGCACATCTAGAAAAAGTTGGTGGAAAGCCAACATTATATTCAGAAATTGTGGATAAATATGGAGATACAAATGCCTATGCTTTTCACAATTTATATCCATTCAAAGGAAAATTTTATCCGAGAGTTGTGAGAACTTTGATAAATGCGTTTAATTTAAATACCGATTCTTTGATTTTGGACCCATTTAATGGTTCTGGAACAACTACGCATGAAGCTTCTATTATGGGTATTGAGAGTATTGGAGTTGATATAACACCAATTGGAACAATTTTGGCAGAGTTAAAAAATGAACTTCCTTTTTTAAAAGAGGAAGAATTGACATTTTCGTGGAAAGAACTAATTGAGATTCTTAAAAAAATAGAAAATAAAGAATGGAAGTATAAAAATCCTATTATAGAAAAATTAATGTTAATAATCTATTTTGATACAATAGATGCTTTTGCTAGAACTTCAAGATATAATAAGAAAGGTAAACAAGGATTATTTAATGAAAAATACAAGTATGTATTAGATTGTTATAAAAAACTTATGGAACTTAAAGAAAAATTTGGTCTGAAATTCAAGAAAGCCAAAATAATACAAGGAGATGTTCTAGAATTAAAGAAATTTAGTTGGATGAGGGAGAGATTTGATGCTGTAATCACAAGCCCGCCGTATTATTTCTCAATAGATTATGTTGGAAAGGATAAACTTGCTTATGAATATCTTGGAATAGATATGAAAAATATTGAATCAAAATATTTAGGAATGAAAAATGAAGCAACTAATCTTAAAGTATATGGAAAATTACCTTCAAAAGTAGTGAGATACTATGAAGACCTAAAAGAATCAATAAATAATATTTTTTGGAGTTTAAAATCTGGAGGAAAATGTGCAATAATTGTTGGAGATAGTACAGTGGGTGGTAAAAAGATTCCCACTACAATGATGACTAAAAAATTTTGTGAAGAAGTTGGATTCAAATTTAACAAACTTATCTTTAATCCACTATTAGGTGCTAGAAACAGAGCAATAAGAGGAGAAAGTATAATTATTTGTACAAAACATTGAAGGATAAAATGGTAAAGATTAGGAAACTATTAATCAATATACAACCAAGAAATCAAATAGAAGAGGGTCTAAAAAGAATGTACTTAAAGAGAATACAAGAGATGTTCAAAAGAGCAATGACTATAGAATCTACCTTTAATGTTTTTGATGAGGTTTTTCATGGATTGTCTCAATCTTCATTGATAAGTGAGAATTTACATAGTTTCTATGAATCCTTTTTAACAATAACATCTTATTATCAACATAGTCAAGCTGGCAGAGGAAGTTTAGTCGCTAAACTATTAGAAGATTTAGGAACTTCTGAGAGAATGGAATTTGAGTTTGCACTAAAGAAATTACCACAACTATTAGGGCAAAATCTCAGATTAGAAGAAACAGAATTAACTAAACAAAAATTTGACATTGTAAACAAAAACAAAGAAAATCTATCTTTTTGTGAATTAAAGATGAAAGTTTATTCTGGATGTACTGCTGGTAGAATAGAATTAATGGAGAAATTTAACAAATTTACAAAATTAATAACAAGAAATCAAAAATTTAGAGATTGTATTAAAAATGGAGGAATAAAAAATATTTATCTGATTGGTGGGATCTTATTTGATATTCAGGGAGAACCGGCGACAAAACAAAAAGATGAGGAGTGGGGAATATGCTATAATGGATTATTACGAGGAAAACAGGATATTATTAGAACATTAGAAAATTCTAATGTTGAATATGAAGTAAATGAGAACAATAGTAATGAGAAAGCATTTGTTATAAAATTCAAAATAGATGGTATTAACATACACATTGTTGCTGTTTATGGTAATGAGGTCATAAAGAGCTTGTTTGCTGGTGAACAAAAATATGACATAACATATTTCAAAAAACAATTAGAAGCTATGCTATATGACGATTTATGGTTGGGTCAGATAATTACATTAAGTGAGAGATCTATTCTTGATCAAAATTTCAAGAAAAATAAAAAGTTAAACAATTTTATCATAACAATTGTAAAAAGTAAAGAACTGTTATCAGAAATTAGAAAATTTAAAATTGATAAAAGTGAGAAATCTTTACAAAAAGTAGTTATGAAAATTTTAGAAACTATTAAAAAAGTAGATAAAGATTTATTGCAGATAAAACCAATTCCAGCTGAATTAATAGTAAAGTCTTCTGGTGTGGATTATAATATTGAAGATTATATTGGAGATATTGTTCAGTTTTTATCTTGTGATGATGTTGTTAAGGAAATAAATAAAGATTTAGAGAAAATTAACACAAAGAGTTTATCAGATTTATAATAATTTCTTGATAAGCAAAGCTAAATATGGCGTAAGCCACCAGACGGTGACCCATAATTGGATATAACTGAGTTTGGATTAAGCGAAGCCAAGTCAAACTGCTTAATTTCCTTTTAGGCAATAGTATGATATAGATGATTTTGCAATCATTATTTCTTGTCTCTAAATTTTTTCGCCTAACAAAATTTACCAACCCAAATCAAAAATTTTCCTGAAAATCAAGCTGGAAACAACTGAAGCAATAACAAAAATCCAGAACCAACTGAGTTTATTTCCTAAAAAAGGTAAGGAGAAAGGCAGAGATAATACAACATGGCTGAAGAAAGCGGAGACAAAGAAAAAAGCAACAAAAACAACAATGCTTGAAACCATTGTCGGCTTCATTGTTTGCCCCATCATTTTCTTTTGAAGTTCAAAACTTTTTGACATCAACTCGTTTATTTTATTTGTATCTTGTTTTGATTCTTTCATCTCTTTGTTTATTTTCTTTATTTCGGATTTAAGTGATTTTACTAGATCAACATCTGTAAGTTTTTTTTGGATTATGGTTGAGACTAAAGTAGCTAGAACTGCAACTGTTGCTATTACAATAGTAAAGACTTCCATTAATAAAAATATAATTTTAAGTATTTAATGGACTTCAGCCCGGCAATTTTAAAAGTGAAAGAAGCAAACAAAATCCTAATTGTTTCGCATTATGATTGCGATGGTCTATGTTCTGCAAAGATTTTAAAAACAACATTAAAAAAAGAAGGAAAAGAGACAAAAATAAAAATTGTAAAAGAAATTTCAAAGGATATAATTAGAGAGGTAGAAGATGAATTTGAAAAAGAGAATTTTGATTTAATCATATTTTCAGATTTGGGCTCACCTTATTTAAGTTTACTTCCAGAAGATAAAGATATCATTATACTTGATCATCATGTTCCAGAAAATATTAAAGTTCCTAAAAATATTATTTTGATAAATCCTTATCTTGAAAATAAAGAACTTTGCGGGGCTGGAATTTGTTATCTTTTTGCTTCTAAAATAAATCAGAATCCAGAATTAATAGATTATGCAATTGTTGGAGCAATTGGAGATAATCAGGTAGAGATTGGGGAAAACAAGAAAATAGTTTCAGAGGCAGAAAAAATCAAGAGATTGAAAATAGAAAAAGGTTTAAAAATTTTTGGTCATGTGAACAGGCCTCTCCACGAATCTTTGAAAAATGCAAATTTTTTTCCTCTAAACACTTACTCAGAAGTTGTGCAATTCCTTTCCGATATAAATCTCAATCAAAATGGAAAAATAAAGAGTTATTATGATTTATCAAAAGAGGAAAAAGAAAAATTGCTTCTTGAGATTATAAAAGAAAGAATTAGGAATAATTTAGAAGAACCTGCAAATATTTTCTCAGATGTTTATATTTTGACAAAGCAACCAAGAGAACTGATGGATGCTCTTGAATTTTCAACAATTTTAAATGCTTTTGGAAGACTTGAAAGATATGATGAAGCTTTTGAATTGATGGATGGAAAGTTAGAAAAATTAGAAGAAATAATGCTTGAATACAGAAAAAAACTTGCAACCTATCTTTCTTTTGTTGCAGAAAATATGGATAGTTTTCCGCAAACAGAAAATATTTTATTTATAAATGCAAAAGAAAAAATAGATGAAAATATGATTGGAACAGTAACTTCTATTGTAATAAATAGTTTAACTAACAAAAAAATTGTTCTAGGATTTGCATATTCTGGAGATATGGTAAAAATCTCTGCAAGGTCAAAAATAGAAAGAGTTGATTTAAATGAGATTGTAAGCAAAATTTGCGAGAAATTAGGTGGAACAGGAGGGGGTCATAAAGAAGCTGCTGGTGGAAAAATTGAAAAAGGGAAAGAAGAAGAGTTTATTGAAGAATTTAAAAAAATTGTTGAAAGATAATTATTTTCTCTTTTTTCTTGAACATTTTAGAATTGCAAAGTTTATTGGATTCTTTATTTTTTCACAAAGAGGAAGTGGATTGCAGACCCCAATGTCCTTGTAAAATAAATCATTTTTGCAGTTTGGTGGCAAGATTTTTTTGTTCTGTTTTTTGTGCCAGTTTAACTGCGACTTTAAATAATTATCTTTTAATCCAACTTTTCTTCCCCAATCCAAAATTATTTTTTCAACTTCCAACATTGGCCAGTTGCAACTTCTAAGAAAAGTAATTAAAACAAACACGCTTCTCTTCCTACCATCTCTAATTCCAGCGAGAATTCTTTGAATGCATGGAGGAAAACATTCAGAAGTAATTTTTCCCTTATAAATAATCACCTCCCTTTTAGGTTTAACTTCTGTTTTTTCTCTTTGTTTTTCATACCAGTCATAAGAATCAACAATTAATTTTGTTGCATCTCCCTTTTCTATTTCTATATCCTCAAACTTCACATTTTCTATTTTTGCATTTTCTAAGTTGAAATTTTCTAAATTTTTTGGATTGATTAAAACAGAAACTAATCCGGTTTTTTCATGCAAAGAATAAGGCATCCTAAATAAGTGCCTAACACTCCAATCTTTTTCTATTTCAACAAAATTGAAAGGATCAAGAACTTCAACTGCTTTTTCTTTTGTCAACTCTTTTACTGAACCAGAAAACTCAACTAATTTATTCCACAAATTATCTTTGATTTGCTCTCTTAAAAAAGAACCTAAAATTCTTGGAAGTTCTGGATATAACATTCTAGTTTCTTTATAATTGATTTCTTTTGGAAAATTCTCAAAAAAAATGCAGAAATGAAAACCTCTCCTTCCAGAGAACTTCAAAAAATAACTTAAATTATATTTATTCAAAAAATCTCTTACAAGTTTTGCCGCAATTTTTGCTTCCTCAATTCCTTTCTTTGAATCAATGTCAATAACCCAATCAAAACCAATTCTCATCTCATCATAGTTTCTTTCATTAATTAATAAAGGATTCTTCCATTTTTCAACAGAGCAGTGAAATGAAACACCTTGAAGTTCTGCTAACTTTAAAACATCTTTTGGATAGAGGAGCATATTAGGTCTTTTAAAATATTGGCCTTCAATATTCCTTGCAACAACCTCTCTGTTTTTCCCAAATTTCCAGAGAATTTTCTGCAGTTTCTCATTTGAATAATATTTTAGTAGTTGCTCCTTTGTCAGTTTTACTTGTTCCATAATTCAGAATAGAAATAAACAGAGTTATAAAAATTTCATATCTATTTTAAATATACAAATATATATTTATAATGGACCTATCAGAACTATACGCCAATCTCTTTGAAAAATATATAAAAATTCGTGAAGTTTTAGATAATATACGAGATACCTTGAAAGAATATGATAAAAGACCATACAATTTTTTAATCTTATATGACTATCCTACAGCAGGGAATTTAGCTAAGAGTTTACAAGAAGCACTTAAAGAATATGGGAGAAGTTTCCCTTTCCCACCAGAGGATATTGAAGAATATAAAATGTTTCTTAGAGATATAGAACTTGAAGAACTTAGAGATATAGAACTTGAAGAACTTGAAGAAGAAATCGAGAAAGCTGTTGAGCAATCTAAAATTGTGATACCTATCATAACTCCCCCATTTCTTACCTCTAAAAAAAATTTAGATTGGTTAGAAAGACTTGAAGATAAAAGAATTGTTACTTGCATTTATGAAGGGAGTACAGAAAAATTTATAGAGAAACTACCAGAACAATATAAAAACTTATTAAAAAATGAGATAAAATTCAATGGTGTTAAAGATTTGAATTTAAAAGTTGTAGAAAATATTTCCAAATATTTTTGAGTTCGCTTTGAAATACAAAAATAAACTATTTTATCTCAATTTGTTCTTTTTTGAAACCTTCTTTTATCAGCAAATCTTTCAATTTTTCTTTATGTTCGCCTTGAAGCCAGAGTTCATTCTTTTTTATTGTTCCTCCGCAAGCAAGTTTTTGTTTTAATTTTTTTAACAACATCTTTGTGCTAACATTTTTATTATCAATTCCCGAGATTACTGTGATTTTCTTTTCAAATCTTCCTGTTGTTGTGTAAATCACAATTTTTTGTTCTTCCTTTGCAGCCTTTTCGCAGACGCAAATATCTTTCGGCAATCCGCAAACTGGACAAATCTCGCTCATTTTATTGTAGATTTAATTCTTGCCAATGTCCTTCTAATTTCCCTTAATCTGCTTGGATTTTTTACAGTTCCTCCAATTGAAACATTGCTCCTCTCCTTAGCCAACTCTAATTCCAGTTCTCTCATTTTTTTAAGAACTTCTCCCTTTGGCATTTTTAAAATTTCTTTATATCTTAGTATTGCCATAATATTATTTGTTTAAAGTATATAAAATACTATCTTCTCCCCTGTCTGGATTTTGGCCTAAATTTTGAATATCCGCAATTTCTGCAGTGTATTTTCCCAGTTCTTATTTTTTGCGGATTCGCTCTCATTTTGTGCTTGCATTTGAGGCACACAAATACATTTTCAAATAATCTTTTGTAAACTGCTCCAGATACTTTTTTTCCTCCCATAAATTCTTTAGGAAGTAAAAATTTAATAAACATAACCTATTATAATTCCTCCCTCATTTTTCAGTTCTCTGTCGGTGATTACTTTACTTTTAGGAGCAGAAACAAGCAAAAAACCAACATTTTCTCCTGGCAAATATCTTGCTCTAAATTTTACAATCTCATTTTTCTTGAAGGAATGTCTTGGCTTTACAACCTTCAACTCATTTATTTTGCCTTTAAGTTTTACAAGCAGTTCCTGATAGTTATTTCTCATCAAAACATCATAACCCTCTATATAACCCTTCTCTTTTAAAACATTTAAAATGTTTTTGACAAGATTGCTGCTTCCTACAATAACTTCCTTCTTTCCAGCATTCTCCGCATTCTTTATACTTGAGAAAACATCCGCCAGCAAGTCGTGTCTCATAAAAATAGATTAAAATAATTTATGAGTTTAATTTTAAAAATTGAGATAAAATCCATAAGTTTCATACTTTGCAATTAAATACCTTCCTTAAAATTAAAAAATAATTAAAATAATGCCCTGTGGTAAAAAAAGGAAGAGGAAAAAAATAAAAACTCACAAACTAAAAAAGAGAAGGAAAAAAATGAGGCATAAGAAGAAATAGTTTAAATTTTAGGTGGAGAATAAAAAATTAAGATTAATTCTTTTTTTCTTTACTTCTTATAGCTTCGTCAAATCTGTCTTTATATTCAGGAAAGTACCCATCTACTAAGTTTTTTATTTTATCAATTAAGGACTTTTCCGAAAGCTCTCCGGTCTCAATCCAACTAATATATTTCGGTAATCTTATTTTTCCACCAATTCTTATAGCTTTTTCAAGTTCACCCATTGACTCAAGATGTTTATTGGCTAAGTTTTTTGCTTCATCAATCCAATTAAACCATATTCCTCCTGCTTCATACCAACCGAGATATCTTTCCTTGATCCAATTAATGTATTTTTGTAACTCTATCTTCTCACCCGTTCTTATAGCTTTCTCAAGTTCTTCTCCGTAATTATGATACCTCTGGGCTAATTCTATTGCTGTATCAACAAAATAGAGATTTCCTCCTCCAATCAAATAAATACATGTCTGTAACTCTTTTTCTTCCATTTCCTTAACTTCAGTTATTTGCTTTTTCCTTACCATATATAAATAGTAACAAAATAAATATATAGTTCCTCGCTATATTAGGAAATTTCTTGATTTTTTATTTAAATTGTAAAATTATAACAGTGTAATAATTCTACAAACTAAACCCCTCCTCAAATTGAGAATTAAAATTATAACACTGTAATAATTATTCACTCTAACAGAAATATAATACCAAACAAACCCTAATCTAAAAGTTATCTAAATACTTATTTTTTTAAAATAATCTCATAATTCCGACCTTTTCTCTTTCTCTCAATTAAACCTCTTTTTTCCAAAGATTTTGCTATTCTGCTTGTCTGTGCTTTAGACATGTTAATTTTTCTGGCAATTTTCTTTTGAGATATTTTATCTTCTTCTGATAATACCTCCAAAAACTTTCTCTCATCTTCTGTCAAACCATAATCTAAAATTTTTGTCTTTCTTTTGAAAAATATAAAAATAAAAAACATTGCTAAAATTGTAAGAATGGTAAAAACAAGAACAATGAACTGGTCGGATCTCAGGGCTTTCTCGTAAAATATTGAAACATCATAAACTTCTCCGAGTCTTGGAGTAGTATTCCATTCTATATAAATATTCCTGCCGTCTGTTTTTTGCACTCCATTGACAGGATAATAAGGAGGTTGTGTTAAATTTCTATTCTCTTTTAAGATATATCCTTTTGGAAGGAAAATCTTTAAATTAAAAAAATCTGTTGGAGTAGAAATAATATACCTGTCTGAAAAAATATTGTAATCTTTATATTGTGTTATTAGGCCAAAATAATTAAATTTAATTGATATTCTGCTGGTATTTAGATTTGTGCAAGAAATTAAAGTTCCTGCCCCTTCGTATTTCCATTTACAATTTTTTGATTCATCAATTTGCAAATCCATTACCCTGTGAATAATGTAATAGTTAAATCTATCAATATTTGCAGGAAAACTAATATTTATCTCTTCTTCTATCATTCTGTTATCCTGAATCTTTACGGTAATCTCATAATTGCTATATTTTGTCGGTAAATCCCCTAAAATAGGGGTAATAAGCAAAAAGAGAGCTAATAGACAAATAATCTTTCTCATAACTAAATTTTTAAAATGCTTAATCTATTTATTAAATAATTTTTTATTAATTTATGGTCACTAAAAAAATGAAGAAGAGCGATGCAGAGATAAATTTAGAAAAAGTCTTGGAGCAAAGAAAAGCTGTGATTAAAGTTGTTGGAATTGGAGGAGCAGGAAATAACACGGCTACAAGACTTATGGAGAGTAATGTAACAGGAGTAGAAGTTATTGGTATAAATACAGATGCGCAGCAATTATTATATTGTAAAGCAGACAAGAAAATATTATCCGGGAAAAATCTCACAAAAGGTCTTGGAGCAGGGGCAGACCCTAAGGTAGGAGAAGAAGCTGCAAAAGAGAGCAAGCAAGAGATAACAGAAAGTTTGAAAGGAGCAGATTTGGTTTTTGTTACCTGCGGTTTAGGAGGAGGAACAGGGACAGGAGCAATTCCAGTTGTTGCTGAAATATCAAAAAAGTTGGATGCTTTGACAGTAGGAGTTGTAACATTGCCTTTCACAATGGAAGGAAAGCAGAGGACAAATAATGCTTTGATTGGACTAGAGAAATTAGAAAAAAATGTAGATACCTTGATTGTGATTCCTAATGACAAACTTCTTGAAATAGTTCCAGAAGTTTCAATAACTACTGCCTTCAAAATAGCTGATGAAATTTTAGTCAATGCTGTAAAAGGGATTACAGACTTGGTTACAAGACCAGGACTTGTGAATTTGGACTTTGCTGATTTAAAGTCAGTGATGAAAGATAATGGTTTGGCAATGATCGGTTTTGGTTCAAGTAATACAGAAAACAGAGGGTTAGAATCTGTTGAAAGAGCATTAAACAATCCTTTGCTAGATGTTAATATAGAAGGGGCAAAAGGAGCATTGATAAACATCTCTGGAGGAAAAGATATTACAATAAAAGAATGTCAAGAGATTGTTGAGAGAGTTTCTTCAGTACTAGATCCGGATGCAAAAATAATTTGGGGTGCGGTTATAGATAAAGAACTTGGAGATGTTGTAAAAACATTGGTTGTAGTTACAGGAGTAACTTCACCGCAAGAATATATCAAAGGAGAAAATTATAAAGAAATAAGAAAGAAAGAAGTTGAAAAAGTTCTTGGAGTGGAAGTGGTTGAATAAATGAGAGTAGAGAAATTAATAGCGGATTTAAATTGAGAGTATAGAGTAGAATATTTCTTTTAATTTTGTAATTTTCAATCAGATTTAATATTCTCAATAATTCTCAGAATAAATTCATTTATTTTTTCTCCTCTGTAACCCAAATCACCGCCCTGATTAAAACCTCTCTTTATGCTTCTAAATCCTTTTTTTGGATTCGGCAAATTGAAAATTAATTTTTTAATTTCACCAGACTTTTTTACAATTTTTTTTGGCTTTTTTTTGCTAATTAATTTGTTTAATATTTCTTCTTTTATTTCTCCGTAAGTTATATAATCCTTAACTTTTTTAAGCATTCCTAAATTTGATTTGTTATTTTCTAAAACAACACAATGATTTTTTCTCCTCAATCCTAACAAACACAGAGTATCCTCTATTTCTTTCCTAACATTCCATTTCCCCCTTATTCTGACTGCAACAATTTTTTCCATATAATTAAATTTTAAAAAAGAATTAAGCAAACTCTAAAAAAGATTATTGACAAAATTCTTTATTTCTTTTAACTCTTTTAAGTTAAGACTTGCAACTTTTTTATTTATTTCAAAATTTTCAAAAAACCCTCTTGCCTCTCTCTTTGTAATATTTCTTGAGAATTTTTTTCCTGCTTTTATAATTGCTTCCCTTAAAGCATTCTTTGTTTTCTTGTCTTTCTGTTTTATAAATTCCTGGAAAATTGCATTTTTAAAATTCTTGCATTTTTTCAACTTTAGCAAAACAATATTTGACCAAACTCTCGGCTTTGGATAAAAACAAACAGGGCTAATATCATCGCATACTTTTATTTCAAAAAAAAGATTTGAGATTAAAGAAAGTTTTGTTGTTTTTTCACCAATAATTATTTTAACAAAATTTTTTGGGAGTAGCAAAACAGCAAGTTTAAAATCCTCATAGA
>Ga0180301_10002059_pt1 | contig 15795 bp, 14 predicted proteins | sample GuaBasSediGuay16_FD_121797 | JGI IMG/M metagenome (GOLD analysis project Ga0180301, IMG submission 121797) | Subseafloor sediment microbial communities from Guaymas Basin, Gulf of California, Mexico - Guay16, Core 4569-2, 12-15 cm | ecosystem: Environmental > Aquatic > Marine > Hydrothermal...
CCTTACCACTTACGTAAACCTCCTCCTAGAGTTCGCTCACACTTCACAGAGGCGATGTTTATTAGCGTAGAACCTGATCTTAAAGCGACGAAGGTGCATATTCATGCCCAGGGTCAGGGTGAATAAGGAGACGTGTATAGGCTGTGGCGTGTGCTGGTCACTGGCACCGGACGTATTCGAGGAGGACCCTGCTACACGCAAGTCAAGGATCAAGGAGTCGTACAGGAAAAGCGATAGTGAGAGCGAATCCGTTGGGGAGATACCCGAGGAGCTTAAGGAACCCGCGCAGAACGCCGCCAACGCCTGCCCAACGGGCTCTATAACTATTGAGTAACCACACCTTTTTCTCTACTCACCGCTTAGCGGATTCCCTGAGTTTGTTCCTCGACTCCCATCTGAACCTCCATAGACCGCGTCCGAAGGATTCCACGGCTATGCCAAGCTCCTCAGCAAGCATATCGCTTATAAGAGGTTCATCGGCTATAGGTGAGACTATTAAGTCTACCAACACCCGCGGTGATCTTGCATCCTCAACGACAACCTCTACTTCAGCTGCACGAGGATAGTACCAAGCTCTTAGAGGACCGCCCGCGGTATCTAGAATTACTTCGGATGCTCTTTCTGGGGGCCACAGTCCTAAGCTCCTAGCGATGTCCACTGGTATCAGGAGCTGTGGTGTTGGAGCTTCATAGCCGCTATTTAGCAGCGCAACCACTTCAATGCCTCTTCCCTCCCGCATGATCCTCAGTCTTAGCCTCACTGCCAACCCTCAACACCTTTATCCTACCAACCCGTGCAATGTACCTAAACCGGATCCTGCCAACAAATACTCTGGGCACGGGCATCCTCCACAACCTATAGCTGTTCAAGAGCTTATCTATATTGAGCTCTAGCCGCGTAGCACACATATTTATCGAGTCCTAAAGCCTCTATGGACAGAGAGATTTGAGCTGCGACCTAAGGGGGTTACTTGAAAGGATTCGCCAGGAGATCTCCGTAGATAGGGACGGTATTCCTAGAGTTAGGAGTTCGGAGGCTATAGACCTCCTAGATGAGCTCCGTGCATGTGTTGTGAAGAGTGTAGCTGGAGAGAGTATTAAAGAGGCTGAGAAGTGGCTCTTCAAGGTTTTGGAGGCCTACAACCTTATATCTAAAAAGCTAGGTTTAGCCGGTGTCACCTACCCTAAGGAGTTCAGGTCATTTCTCGAAGGCCCTGAACAACACTTGAAGAAGAAGCTGTTCATATACGTGAACGACCTGGTGAGAGGTAGGATAGACCTAGACACGTTTCTTCAGAAGGCCTACGCAGCGATAAGAACATCGTTGAGGACAAACATGAGATCTGCTTACCAGATCTGGGGCATATTCACGATACTTGGGTTCCTAGCAGATATGGGCTATCGTGTTATCTACCCTGAGCATAGGTACTTGAACATTGATAGAAGCGGAAAGCAGAGGCTAGGGATCATACCTCCAAACGTTGTTCTTCTAAACCTTGAGCGAGGGTATCTCAGCTTCTTCCACGAAGCTCCAAGACCACTTACGTGGGAGGATACGAGCGACCTAACCCGGATATGGGGGTTCTACACAGCTCTTAGACCCGATCTGATGGTTTACAGCGGCAAGGTTATGAACATCGTTGAGCTAGGCTCGTCACCTCCGATAAAGAGACCTACCGTGATCGTAGAGTTCAAGGAGCTTGGAGACTGGTACGTTAGGTCGCGTGACCTCAAGGGCTACTTCAGAAAGAAGCCCTTGACTGCTGAGGAGTGGAGAAGTAAATGGCTTGACGGGCTATTTGATGGACTGGCAGATATACTCGGTGTCAAGAGGTCCGAGGTTCGTAGGAGTATAGAGGAAAGCCTCGAGAAGGGGAAGTCGTTAAGAGTACGTGAACATAGGCTCGTCAAGCTCTACTACAGTGTGTACAGGCCTAAGCACATGATCCTCATATGCAGAAAACCCTTGCCAACCAACGTGAAGGAGGAGTTGGAGGAGAGCGGGATTGAGGTTGTGGACGACGTAGAGTTTAACTACAGCAAGCTGAAGCCTGTAGCAGAGCTACTTGATAACAATGCAGACTTCGGAAATGAGGAGAAGGTCTACATAGAGCTCAGCAGACCCGTAGCTCAGCTACTAGCACAGCTCTCCGAAAAGCTAAAGCTCAGCTACGAAGAGATTATCAGCCTAGCCCTCAAGAAGCTATCCGGTGATGAGTCCCCCCAGTGAACCTGAAGAGCAGTGATGACCTGTTGGGCGGCTGAACCACATCTAATTATCACTGAGGTCAATACAATAATGCCCATAAGACTCCAAAACCCAATTCATTATGACCTTAAGGAATTGGGTAAGTTTCCGAACTCAGAAGCTTCAAAATTCTTTAGTCTACCTATTGAGAAAGCATGATTGACAGTACAGGTGGAGGTTTCCATAGACAAATAAGCATAGCTCTTTAAGACTGTTGAATTGTGAGAGAATAGTGCTGTCAAGGAGATTGCTTCACTTCAAGTTAGGCTAGTTAAGTTGGAGTTAAAGTGTTGAGCTTGAATATTGACGCATTCTGTCTTATAAGGCAAGAGTTATTTGCGTATGTGAGTAGTTACTCCTCGCCTAGAACTAGCGAGGAGGGGTGCCAAGGTTGAAACTTGACAGGTTGGATCTCCTTGATAAGTTCCAAGGGTTTATCGAAGGCGATAAAGTTGATGAGTTTCTAAGGACTTTCGACATTAAGTTTGGCAGCGGTACGTGGGCTGCTGGTGATTTCTCAGATAGGTTTATGACAAGGGGGTACTTCCCTGAGCTGCAGTCGGATGTAGTCTCAAGGATTGAGAGGATTAGGCGTGCAGGGATAAAGGCCTTTGCACCTCTCTATGTAGAGTTCCTTGATGAGAACCTCAATGTTAAGTGGGATATTGTTGAGAAGGTTAAGGAGTTTAGTCGGAGCTACGGCATGGAGATAGCGGGGCTGGGTATAGACATTTCGGGGGTGAACCAGTTTAAACTAGGTACCTTAACAAATCCGGATCCCGCTCTTCGAAGGAAGGTGATGGAGCTCCTCATCCAGGGTTTAGAACTAGCCGTGAAGCTAGGTGTAGACACAGTCTCCTTCTGGCCTGGTCAGGATGGATGGGACTATAGCTTTGAGGTGAACCACAGCAAGAAGATCTCCCTATTCCTGGAGGGTCTCAAAGAACTGGCTTCGGAAGCTCTCAAGAGAAACCTCAAGCTCTGCATCGAGGCGAAGCTTAAGGAGCCGAGAGAGGGGAACATGATCATTCCCACAACGCATGCAGCTATAATCTTCGCCCATAGGATCAACGAAGAGCTTGGGAGGAAGGTTGTGGGGATAACCATAGACTATGGACACGAGCTCATGTACGCTGTCGATCCTGCGTATACAGTCCACTTAGCTCACAGCCTAGAAGTACCCCTATTATCTATACATCTAAACACAGCCAAGACCCACAGCAATGACGAGGACAGGGTCGTAGGGACAGGAGACTTGTGGCAGTTCATAGACTTCTTGTACTCAACAATAGAGGTAGGCTTCGATGGGTGGTACATTCTAGACCAGTTCACGTACCGCCTAGATCCTGTAGAGGGTATTAGACTCTCGAAAGAGCTCTTCGCCAACTCCATGAAGAAAGCCCTCGAGATCTATAGACATAGGGATCGGCTAGAGAAGGCTAGAGATGTGGGAAGACAGGAGAAGGTAATCGACGTAGTGAAGAGGATAATTTACAACTTCTAACCTTTAGGATTTTTCTATATCTAGATACAACCACGGAGAACCCCTTGGTCGTTACCTAGCAGAAATACTAGGAGAAAATAATCTATTTAGCTCGCATTGAAAGCTCCTAGAGTATTTCTCTCTAAGATGTCCACACCAGCTTTACTAGTGGCAGGCAAGCCTAAATTTAATCGAAGTTGTTCTTAATTCAAAAACTTAGTACCTAAGTGCATTGCTTAGCCCGCAAAGAGCTGAGCAAAAAACATGAACTTCGGGGGAACTTAGGCTTCTATGAGAAGCTCGTCCAGCTCTTCGGGGTACTCTGTGAGCTTCTCATAGCCGTCCTCGGTGATAACTATGGTGTCAGAGTGCCTGAATCCCCCTAGGTTTGGCACGTATATGCCTGGCTCTACAGACATCACCATTCCAGGTTTTAGAACTCTATCGTCACCTACATCGAAGAAGGGTGCTTCGTGTACTTCGAGCCCTATTCCGTGCCCCGTATGATGCCTCCAGTAGTTCCACAACCCCTTCTCTTTGAAGAACCTTCTCACGGCTCTGTCGACGTCGCTGCAGCGGGCACCAGGCTTTATGTTCTCAAAGGCTATTCGACGGGCCTCGAGCATGAAGTTGAAGAACCTTCTATGCTCCTCTCCCGGAGCGCCCACAAAGAGCGTTCGTTCAAGCTCAACACCGTACCCCGCTATCCTAGCACTTGCACCCGTAACCAGCACCTGGCCACGCTTAATCACAGCGTGTATAGAGAGTGAGTGTGGATAGTAGGAATGCGGCCCTACCTGTCCTCTAAATCCCGCTAGAGCCCTCAGGTTCCTCCAACCGGGTAAAGCTCTTATCATAGTCAGCGTCGCCTCAGCGCTCGCAGCTAGGGAGATCTCGTCTTCGTACCTGCCTGGAGCAGTGTACTCCTGAAGAAGTCTATGCGCCAGAATTGTCCACCTAGCACTCTCCCTAAGGATCCTAAGCTCTTCATCACTCTTAATCATCCTAAGCTCCTCGATCAGGTCACGTGCGTAGACATACTTGGCGTTCTTGAACACCTCGCTGAGTCTCGGACCCCGGTATCCCATCACCTGCCCGTAGCCATCAGCATCGTAGCCTATGACCTTGCCCTCGAGACCTATCTTCTTAAGGTGTTCGGCGAACCACAGCATGGGATGCTTCTCGTCGGGGTACTCCGGATAGCTGAGCACCTTATCCACGTAAGCGTACTTGGACACGTGCTCCGCCTCGAGAAGTGGGCACAAAACCACAAGCTCCCCATCGTCTTTAAGCACAGCGGCAAAGGGTCTCTCCGTTGCTATAAACTCAAAGCCGGTCAGGTAAGCTATGTTGGCGGAGGAAGCTACGTAGAGCGCATTTATCCCCTCATCCCTCATACGCTTGAGGAGCTCCTCTCTCCTCCTCTCGAGCTCTTTACGCGATATGCCAGCCACAGACCTCACCAACCACGTAACGACGCTTCATATAAATAAGCGTATAAGCGTGTACTTACTGCTTCAACATCTTCTGATGCATATTAGCACTTCATGAAAGTTTTTATCCAACAGGCCACGCGTGGATTATACGAAGGGTGATTCGAGCCTTGGTGAATCAGGCACAACGGTTGCTCGCAGCTGTACTACTGGCGGTCGTCTTAACATCGCTGCTCCTAGCATCTGTAAATACATATGCCGCGATGAAGATAATAAGGACTAAAGAACTGAAATTTGAATTCTGGTCACTCCCTTGGTTCCCTCAGTCAGACAAGGCAGCTGAGGTAATAGCTAAGCAGCTTGAGGAAGTGGGTATAAAGCTCGAGCTTAGACGCCTAGAATCCTCGGTCATGTATCCCAAGATAGAGAACTTCGAGTTCCAGGCCTACGCTCTAGCAACGTCCCAGTCACCAAACCCTATGGGTATGGTGAACTCGTTCCACAGTAGTTACTGCAAACCCGGCATAGGCTCTTTCTGGTGCCATGCTGACCCTGAGGTAGACGAGCTTATAGATAAGGTCAAGACAACCACTGACAAGGAGATCCTGAGAAAGACCTTGTGGAAAATCCAAGAGAAGCTAGCCTACGAATCGGGCTTCATACCAGTATACCTAACGCAGTCGGTCAAGGTCATCAGAGCCGAGTGGAAGAACTACACAGTTATGAGTGGTGGACTCGTCGAAGCCTACGATATATGGTCTATGCTGTACATGTACAAGAGCGATAAGCCCGAAGAGAACGTGTTCAAAATAGCATTCCCGTCGGATATACTGACGCTGAACCCCTTCATGACCGTCGACCTGAGGTCCATCTGGGTAATAAACCTGATCTACGACCCCCTGGTGAGGCTGGACAAGGATCTGAATGTAGTGCCGTGGCTCGCGGTTTCCTGGGAAGTTTCAGAGGATGGAAAGGTATATACCTTCAAGCTGAGAAAAGATGTTAAGTGGCACGACGGCGAGCCCTTTACAGCCGACGACGTGGTATTCACGTTCACTGAGGGCATCAAACAGGAAACATCGAGATTCCTAGGTCTTAAGGACATTGTAGAGCGCGTAGAGAAGGTGGATGATTACACTGTGCGTTTCGTACTAAAGTACCCCTATCCATTCTTCCTAGTCGACCTAGCATCAGGATATTACTACATAGTCCCGAAGCACCTCGTCGAAGGAAAGGACCTGAAGAAGTGGAACAACGAGAACCCCGTAGGCACAGGACCCTTCAAGTTCGTTAAGAGGGTTGAGGGAGAGTACATAGTGTTGGAGAAGAACCACGAGTTCTGGATCAAGGGAGTGCCGAAGATAACCAAAGTCATAGTGAAGGTGATACCCGATGCTCAGAGCCGGTTCCTAGCTATAAAAACAGGAGAGGTTGATACAGAGAGGTACGACACGCCAATAACACTGGTTGAGCAGGCGAAGAAGGATCCGAGCCTAAAGGTTGTAAAAGCACCCGGTATATGGCTCGTCTACATAGCGTTCAACACATACAACTTCTTCTACGACCCCAAGGTGTTCGAGGCCATACACTATGCGATCAACCGCACAGGAATTATAGAGAAAGCGAATGGTGGTTACGGGTACCCCCTCTACACAATACTTAACGAGTACTGGCACAAGGATCTTGCAGCACCGCTAAAATTCGAGTACAATCCTGAGAAGGCTAAGAAGATCCTGGAAGAGGCGGGGTGGGTAGACATCGACGGAGACGGGATCAGGGAGTATGTAGGGCCTACTCTTACACCCACAACAACCACTCCAACCCCGACCCCTACCCCGTCACCCACAGCCACGGCCACTGCAACACCTACACCTACCGCACCCTCGGCCACAGCACCCGTCGCGACGGTAACTAAGGTCGTGGAGGAGACTGTTGTAAAAACTGTTGTGAGCACTGTTGAGGTTATCAGAACAATGTTCTCCACGGTAACCCGTGAAGTCACTTCAGTAGTCACTGATTGGACACCTACAGCAGTGCTAAGCGTCGTATTGCTGGTGATAGGCATAGCTATCGGATACGTGGTTAGGAGGAGGTGACGATGTCCCTCGCACGCTTTATAGCCAAGAAGTTTTTTGAAAGCGCTATCACTGTATTCATAGGGGTCACCGTAGCATTCTTCTTGTTCAGGTTGCTACCCGGTGACCCCACGGCCGCATTTCTAGATATCAGGCTTTCACCCGAGGCAAAGCTGAAGCTTATAGAAGAATTCGGGCTGAATAAACCTCTCTGGGAGCAGTACTTCGTGTTCTTAGCAAATCTTCTAAAGGGCAACCTGGGCCTCTCGTTCGTGTATCAAGGAACGCCCGTGACCAAGCTCATCTTCGGACCCAAGCTAGTGAACACCGTAGTTCTGATGGGGTTGGGGATGTTCATAAGCGCACTCATAGCCACATTCCTAGGCCTGATCGTTGGGTGGAACCGCGGAAGCAAGCTTGATAGAATAACAACCTCCGTCTCCTACATGGCTACCTCGGCACCGATATTCTGGATAGGGCTTCTAATCCTGTTGATCTTTGCAGGGTACCTCAAACTCATACCAGCCTCAGGAACCGTCAGTGTCGAGCTCATAGAAGCCGACCCGCTGACACGCCTCGCCGACTACCTATGGCACCTAGTAGGGCCCCTGATCGTGATCGTGATATACTTCCTGCCCTCGTACCTGCTCTACGTACGGAATACAGTTGTGGGGATCCTCGGCGAGGATTTCATTATGGTACTCAAAGCCAAAGGTTTGAAGGATAGAGCTATATTGTTTGGGCACCTCCTACGCTTCGCGATGCTAACGGTCGTGACCTTGCTAGCGCTACAATCTCCGCTGCTCGTGAGCGGCGCGATAATCACAGAGACCGTGTTCGGCTGGAACGGAATAGGGCTTCTACTCTACAACTCGGTTCTAAAATCAGATTACCCGGTGATACAGGGGATTTTCATCCTGACCATAGTAGTCGTAGTGGTAGCTAATCTGCTTGCAGATATAATCCACGCACTCATAGACCCCCGGATAAGATTTGAGGGTGGGAGAAGGTGAGCTACGAACATTTAAACGTGGCAAACCTCATCCTCACACTGCTTAGGTACAGAACATTCACGCTGGGTCTAGCGATCATAGTGTTCATAGGTATCATCGCCGCTCTTGCCGATACCATAGCACCGTACTCGCCTACGGAGTTTGTAGCGGGAGGTCTAGAACCCCCTTCTCCAAAACACATATTCGGTACTGATGATATGGGCAGGGATCTCTTCTCTATGACTGTCTACGGCGCACGGGTAAGCCTGGTAGTTGGTCTGCTGGCCGCCTTGCTCTCAACAGTTATAGGAACCAGTATCGGTGTTTTATGCGGCGTTGTTAGGGGGTTTGTTGACGCCGTTGTGATGAGGATCATAGATTTCATGCTATCACTACCTTACCTAGCCGTTGCTCTAGCCATCGTAGCATTCTTGAAGCCTAGTATATGGATCATCATAGTGATCATAGCGGCTCTCAGCTGGATAACCACCGCAAAGGTTGTGAGAACCCACACCATGTCGGTTATGGGCAATGCTTTTGTTGAGGCTGCACGTGCTGTAGGTGCGGGAACTGGTAGAATCATAACCAGGTACGTTCTGCCGAACGTATCCCCGATGATCCTCTCGAGTATGGCGCTGAACGTAAGGGGTGCTATACTCTTCGAAGCAGCACTAAGCTTCCTGGGACTTGGAGACCCCTCCCAGGTAAGCTGGGGGACAATACTATTCTATGCTCGCAGAGCAGGTGCTTTCGTACTGGGAGCATGGTGGTACATAGTTCCCCCAGGGCTCATGATAATGCTCACAGTGTTGGGGTTCACACTCATAGCCACGGGGCTCGACGAGGTGCTGAACCCAAGGCTCAGAACAACATAGCTGTAGTGAGAAGGCATAGTGCCAGATGGATAGGGGGTCGTCATAGGCTAACAAGAGGTGCCGCAGCCACAAAACCATATAGTTTGATAAAGATAGGTCTTGCATTATGATGCTTAGCTCATGTCTTCATCCAATCAATTCTTTTTCCGAAGATAGTCTCCACGCTGAGCATTATCGAACGGAGCTGCATTAATACCTGCTTCTCTAATGGTATGTACTCTATAGGGTACGTCGTTAACTCAGAGTAACGTTCTTCAAATATCGCGTCGAGCTCCTCCTCGATCTTCCTCGCTAGATCGGTGCTAAACCTACACCTCCTAGCTATCCTCATCAGTATCCCCAGCTTTAGCAGTGTGTCCCACATGCCCTTTACAACAAGTACACTGAACTCTTCAGCCTTCGTAGCTTCGCGAGAATAATCATCGCTTCTAGCTATGAGAGTCTTCAATCTTCTGAGCTCTGCAGTCCACTCCTCAATATACTCTATAGCCTCCCAGAGGTGGGGACACGATCCTTTGACCTCCTTAGCAAACAGCCTCAGGAACTGCTCGGCTTTGCACGCTATGGGGTAGCTATCCTCGACAACCTTCATGTAGAGACCACGCAGCTTCTCGCCACTTGGCGCAGCATCTTCTAACAGCCTACTGTAGACGAAGGGGGTTTCGCATGACAGCGCGAAGATCTTGGGGTTGACGTGCCTCGAGTAACCGTATATTGTCTCTCCAACACCTTTACACAGCCCATAACCCTCTAGACACGTTAGGTGCACATCGCACAGTGTAGGCATTCGGTAAAATCCATCCTCATAGACCTCGAGATTGTGAGCCTCATCATCACCTCTGTGCAACTGTAGGTTAAGCATTTTCACCAAACTCTTTAACTTGTACATTAATTGAGGAATCCTCTTTGACAAGAAGAAACGTACTCCCTTGAAATCATTGCTGTGGAGCAATGCCAGGAAGTCTGGTTTAACCAGGTCAATGACTCTCTTGAACGCCAGAGCCTCCGGCGTAGGGTTCTTGAAGATGTAGTCGCCGCATGAACCCGGCATGTACCACTCAACAACTTTAACCTTGAACCTCTCCAAGATGTAGAGTCTTAGATCGTATGGTCTGCTAAACCAATTCTCATTAAGCTTGGCACCGCAAGGATCAGCTGCCGGAACAAGGTACCACGTGAACCGCTTTAACAGTTCTGGCTGCCTATCTATCACCTCCGTTACGAGGAACTGCAGAGTCAAAAGCCCCACCGGTTCATCAGGATCTACAAGAGCAGTCAGCAAGACACTCCTAGCTCCGCTACCCAGCCTCGCCACGTATATCGGTTCCCCGCACCAACCATAGCCTACAGGGGTCAGCGTAAGCCCATACTCACTAAAGAACTTGATAACCTTCTCAACAGGGGGTAACACGCCGAGATTGCGAATAGCTGCAACAATCCTAGACGTCTTTCTGCTTAGCATAGCAACCCCGTTCTAGTTCGCTCCACCCTAGCGAGAGAACTTAAAAGGTCAACCCCAGGCTATGCGCTTAGCTGGTGCTCACTTTTGAAAGCTCCACCACCCGTACGCGTTGCACGGTTAGAGGCTCCTCCAATACTACCTCGCAACTACGCTCCCCGCCCACAACCCTGGCGTGCAGATGATTTAGAACCGCGGAGGTCGGTATTGCGTAGGGTCCGAGAACCATATAGCTTACCGTCGCGGAAGCATTGATAGCTAATTGCCCGTCGATCAGATCTACGCTTCCCACGATGCCCAGCATAACATTGGTTCTCTGCACATCCATACCTTGACACTGGACAACACCTGCAAGGTACACTACAGGCATAGCACTCACGCTCTTTAACAACCCATAAAGTTTTGAAACTATACGTCGAGGAGCGGCCCCAACTTTTCCATTCATAATCAACAGAATTTTATCTGGCCCCAGTTTTAGCGTTAAGGTCTTATTGTTCGAGTACCTAACATCTATGTACGCAGGAATATCATCGATAAAGGTTACGTGCTGTACATAAACGAGTTTCTTCCTGTTTCCTTCAACTATGTAGTTTGAGGTCTCAACTTCGAGTCTTGCTGGCATGAATACTCTGCGGGTTTCAAATAATGCGTATAGATCCATAGCGGTCTTTACAGTAACTCTCTCTATCAACACACCTTTACTGTAGCCAAACGAGACTCTCTGTTCGTATTCATGCCCAGAATCCAGGCCTTTGAGAACGTAGATGCCGTCTCTAATGCACTTGTTCAAGACATTGTTGAGCGACGGGATCCTCACACTTCTCACTGCAATCGTGAGGTTCCCATTGACCGGACGTAGTAAGAGCATCGGTGGGTTTCCCAGCCGCCTAACCATCTCCATCATCAAAGCTACAGCTTTCTCCAGAGTACTCCAATGTACGTCCTCCGCACCATCTGTAAGTAGCGTAGGAACAACCACGGAGGTTAGCGTGGTCATGGCAAACGACCTTCTACTCCACTCCGCAATACGATGCTTGAGGGTCGCGCGTTTGTGAGCTATATACAGCTGTGACGCGTACTGCATGGGCAGGGCTGCAGTGAAGATAATCAGCATTACCACGCCTATCCCAACGATGAGTCGCAGATCCCTAGTCAAAGTTCAAGCCCCGGGTTCAGGTCCTGATATAAAGTTATGTAAGTTGATAAACTTTCATCCCCTCATTCATGGTTCTCTCCCTCTGTCGGGTTTCATCCTTCATCGGGAGAGCACTTGGGGAGCACCCATAAACTCCCCGCATCCCCTTCAATGCTCTGAGGTAGATGTTGATTGCCCCAACACAATCTCTATCTCGTTTATATCCACATACGGGGCACAGCGCTAGCCTGTAAAAGTATCTGAGCTCCGACCCGCATCCTGGGCATGTTTTCGATGCGTTCCTCGGGTCTACGAAGATTATCGGTACCTGGTGCTCGATAGCCTTGGTCACTATGGCTAGCTGAAGCTTTCGGTATGAGAACCTCGATAGTCTCCACGCAAGCTTGGAATTGCTTTGAGATCTCATCTGCCATAGCTTCTCAAGGTCTTCTAAGACTATCGCTGATCTCGTTTTCCTAACCTTCAACACTATGTACTTAGCGATCTTCCTACACCAATCAATCACTATGTTTCTCGCTCTCCTATGTAGAGACCTTATACGACTCAGGATTCTATAGTTATACCTCCATCTCTTAGGATACTTCCTCTGCAACTCTTCAGCATATGCTTTAAGCGATAGAGCTTCGATGAACCTTGTGTCTATCCTCCTAACCTTCCTACCGTCGAATACCGTAAGCGTCTTCAAGTTGATATCTATAGCGATAACGTTCCTCGGTCTATAGGGCTTGTATTCGTATTCGAAGGGTATCGATACCCATAGCGAACCATTCTCGTACTTAACAACGACCTCGTACCACTTCCTACCCATGAACTTCTTAATGTAGCTAGGATCGTGGAGAATCCTCAACCTATACCGCTTCTCCCTGATAACGATCTCAACAACCATGTTCTGCAGATCGATCCTAGCATCGTATCTATCCAGCCGAATACTCATCCTCTTGATAATCGGCTTGGAACCACCGTTACTCTTAGATGCTTTCACAAGCGCTAGAGCATACTTGTAGAGTTGCTTAGCTACCCGTAGCCTCTCATTGGGAGAAGAAGCATTTGGCTCGATCAGCCTGCTCTTTACGGGGTTCAGCGTTGATATAGAGATCTGTAGGATAAGCAGCCCTCTATCGTCCAGACTCTCGATAACTTTCCTCCAGGGATCCTTAGCGAGGAGACTACTCTTCATGTTCACTATCACTGGGTACTCATGGTCTAGAGCGCACCTCAGAATCTTCAAGCTAAGCTTCGTCTCCTCTTCAACAGCCTGAAAGGGTTCTACAAGCGTTGACGGCCTCATGGGTATGGGTCTTAACCCTTCTCTAGCTATGCGGCGTGCCACCTTTTTGAATACTCTCAGAGCTATAATCCTTGGTTTTGCTTGCTCAAAACCCCAGCGGTAGTACCACCTTGCATAGCAGCAGGTACAGCGGTACTCACACGTTGTATACGGCTCTATTCTTAGCAGTGAGTAGCACAGCGATGATATTACATTGCTTGCGTTTATGACTAGCTCAGGCAAGTAGCTCCGCCACCTATCGGGCTTATCCGACCTGAACGATCCTTATCTGTTAACTACGGCTATATTTTCATGGTGCAAAGTTTGTCCTCAGAACCTGAGGTTTTCAACGATAGGTTCACAAACGGTATCATAGGGCCCCATACAAAGATGCTGGGGCCTGTTGCTGATGGCGGAACCATAGTCTTCATAACCACGCCTGGATGCTGGGGCCCCATGATAACACCATCGCTAAGAGGAGGTCACGAAGTGAATGTGCCTGTTGCTGTTGAGGGTGCGGAGATCGGCGATGCCTTAGCGATACGTGTCAAGAGTATCAGGGTGCGTTCAAAAGCTTCTTCCTCAGGCGTGGATAGACCTATAGAAGGTGCCTACGTCGGAGACCCATACGTGGCTAAGAGGTGCCCCCGATGCAGAGAACCGTGGCCTGAGTACACTGTAGAAGGTATAGGCATCGAGGCAGTGAAGTGTAGAAAATGCGGGGCATCAACATCACCCTTCGATATGGTTCACGGATACACCATGGTTCTAGATGTCGAGTCGGGGATCGGCATTACCGTGGACAGCAGCTGGGCCGAGAAAATCGCGCGTGAAGCTTGGAGCTGGAGTGCCCTCCCCAGGAATTCTAAGCAGGTTCCTATACTCATAGCTAGGAGGAGCGACCTCGTAGGAGTTGCGGCTAGGATCAGGCCCTTCCTAGGACAGCTGGGCACGGTGCCCGCCGTCGACATACCCGACTCGCACAACGCCGGCGACTTCGGGTACTTACTCGTAGACGCCCCGCACCCCTACAGGATCACTAGGGAGCAGTACGAGCACGACCTTACCGATGGGCACCTAGACATAGATTCTGTCAGGGAGGGTGCGGTACTCATCGCCCCTGTGAAGATCCGTGGAGGAGGGGTGTACGCAGGTGATGCACACGCTATGCAGGGAGATGGTGAAGTAGCAGGGCACACAACGGATATCTCGGCCGAGGTCAGGGTGCAGGTGGAGGTAATTAAGAATCTCAAGCTGGAGGGCCCGCTACTACTGCCGCCTGAGGAGGACCTCCCTCCCTTGGCAAAACCTTGGAGAAAAGACGAGTGGGAGATCGTTAAGAATGTTGCTAAGAGATACGGTATCGAGCCCGAGCCCGTGGCACCGGTACAAGTGATAGGTTCTGGCCCCAACATGAATGAGGCAGCTAGGAGAGGTTTTATGAGAGCAGCAAAACTCTTGGGTATGAGCTACGAAGAGGTGCTGAACAGGGTTACCATCACCGGCGCTGTTGAGATAGGGAGGCTCCCGGGAATAGTGCAGATATCCATGCAGGTGCCTATCAGGATCTTGGAGAGGCTTGACGTGGCCGATATCGTTGTTAAGCACTATAACCTACCTTACTGAAGTCTTATAGTCGGGGTGGTGCTCTTGGATAAGCCGGGACCCATCCCTACACTACGCGATGTATACAGAGCGAGGAAGATTATATCGCGCTACCTGCCGCGAACACCGCTGGTCTACGCTGGCAAACTTTCAAAGATGCTGGGAACAGACATCTATCTTAAGCTTGAGACCGTGTTGCCAACAAAAGCCTTCAAGGTTCGCGGAGGGGTGCACTTCGTCTACATGAAGCAGGAAGAGGCTGTGAAATACGGCCTCGTTACGGCATCCACTGGCAACCATGGACAATCGATAGCCTACGCAGCATCGCTCTTCGGGGCCCAGGCAACAATAGTTGTACCCCGCGGCGTGCCGAAGGTAAAGATAGAGGCGTTGAAAGACCTCGGAGCAAGGGTCGTGGAGTACGGAAGCATCTTTGAGGAAGCGCGTGAATACGCTGAGAAACTTGCTAAAGAGAAAGGTATGCTGTATGTACACCCCGCAAACGAACCCCTATTATACCCTGGCGTAGCCACTATGCACCTAGAGAATATTGAGGATCTGCCCGACCTCGATGTGATAGTGAACCCCATCGGTGGGGGCTCGGGCGCTTCGGGGGCCGTGATTGTGGCCAAGAGCGCCGATCCGCGTATAGAGGTTATAGGAGTTCAAGCAGAGGGTGCAAAGAGCTTCTACTTATCGTGGAAGAGCGGTAGGCTGGTATCTACAGGGAAGGCCGATACCATAGCTGAGGGGCTGGCCACGGCACAGACGTATCAGTACCCCTTCACGATATTGAAGGATAGGATAGACGATATAGTCCTCGTGAACGACGATGAGATCCTCAGAGCCGTGAAACTACTCTTAGAGATGGAGAGAGTTGTCGCTGAGCCTTCAGGCGCAGCAGCGCTGGCAGCGGCTATGAAGATCAGGGATAGGCTCAGAGGTAAGAAAGTGGTGGTGATGGTTACGGGAGCGAATATAGATCCAGAGCTTCTCAGCAAGATCCTCAGCCAGAAGTAATTTTTCTGTTTAGCATTCTTGCTAGGTAACGATCCTCTACCTTGAGGTAATGTTAATGAGCAGTGTAACAAACATCTCCTCTTGATCTCATCGTTCTTCCTAACTCTAGTACTACTGGCGATCTCTAGCAGCATATGTCCACTAATGCTCGCCCTGGACGTGATCGTTCAGCCTATTACCGCA
>Ga0180301_10002060_pt1 | contig 15794 bp, 23 predicted proteins | sample GuaBasSediGuay16_FD_121797 | JGI IMG/M metagenome (GOLD analysis project Ga0180301, IMG submission 121797) | Subseafloor sediment microbial communities from Guaymas Basin, Gulf of California, Mexico - Guay16, Core 4569-2, 12-15 cm | ecosystem: Environmental > Aquatic > Marine > Hydrothermal...
AAAGAGCTCACCTCATTAAACATACCTAAGATAAAAAATATAAACAGAGCTTTAAACAAATTAATAGAATTAGATTTTATTATAAATCATGGTAGTGTGTATAAAATAAAGGACGATTTGTTTTCCTTCTGGTTATATCATGTGTTCTGCTATTATTTTTATCCAATGTTATTAAATACAAAAGAAAAAGAAAGTATGTTTGAGGCCCGTTTGAGTGAAACATTGGATATATTCAATACAACCTATCTTAAAGATAAAACAGAACGAATAATAGACTTAATAAATTCATTCAACAATGACTACCTAAAGATAAATAACCAAAAAATACGTTTGCCCCAAATAAATAAAATAAAGTTAATTTCAGAGCCTTCTGACAGATTAAACTTTCTAATGGGGGAAGGAAAAAACATCATAATAGTTGGTGTTAAAAAAGATGTAACCGAAGAATCGGATATACTGTACTATCTGGAAAGAACACGTGCTTTTAAGAATAAAAACATCAAAAGAATATTTATAACTTTGGATGATGTTAGTATATCTGCCAAGGTTATTGCCAAGGAAAATAGACTCATTGTTTGGAATGCTAACGATATTAACAAATTACTTAAAGTCTACTGCAAGCCACTAATTATAAATGAAAATATTGGTTGTTTCTGACACACACCTGCACACTACAAAAAAAGACTTACCAGAAAGACTACTGGAGGACCTCAAATCCTCAGATGTGTGCATACATGCAGGAGATTTTGTAGAATACACTGTATTTAAGGAATTGTCTTCAATAACGACTACCTACGGGGTATGTGGAAATATGGATGATTATCATCTGAGAAACAAGCTTCCTCCTAAACAAATCATAGAATTAGGAAGCATAAAAATTGGCTTAACGCATGGCAGAGGGTCTCCCTATAATATTATCTCTGTAGTGAATAGCGTATTCAAGGAAGAATTTCCTGAAATAAAAATCTTCATTTTCGGTCATTCGCATACCCCTCTGGATACAATAATAGATGGCAAGATATATTTTAACCCTGGTTCACCTACGGATAGAATATTCGCTCCTTACAATTCCTATGGTATTATAGAAATTAAGGATGGTAAACTGGAAAGGAGGATAGTGAAAATTGGATAGATTATGGGCCCCTTGGCGTATAGGATACATAACCAAAAAAAACAAGGAAAAGAAATGTACTTTTTGCCGTATATATAAAGAGAAAAAAGATAATAAAAATCTTGTAATATATCGTTCTAAATATTGCTTTTCCCTGCTTAACTTATACCCTTACAATAATGGACATGCAATGGTTGTAACTAATAGACATATAAAAACGCTGGATAAACTCTCCAAAGATGAGATGTTAGACCTTATGTGCGTAACAATAAAAACACAAAACATAATCAAGAAAGTACTCAGACCAGAAGGATTTAATCTCGGTATGAATATAGAAAAGGTAGCCGGTGCAGGAATAGCATCGCATTTACACTTACACATTGTCCCTCGCTGGCAGGGAGATACTAATTTTATGCCCACTATAGGGAATACCAAAGTTATATCACAAGACCTTAAAGAGCTGTATAAAAGTATTAAGAGATGTTTACAAGAGAAGAAATAGAATTATGGGAGGAAAAAAATCTTTCTCCCCTTGCTATGAAATCCAGATTCTCTAAAGGGAGAAGGCATCGAGAAAAAGAACATCCTTACCGTTCTGTATACCAAAGAGATAGAGACCGTATAGTTCATAGCGCTGCTTTCCGGAGATTAGAATATAAGACACAAGTATTTATATACCACGAGGGAGATTACTACAGAACACGCCTAACCCACACTCTGGAAGTATCCCAGATATCACGTACTATAGCAAAAGCCCTTAAGCTCAATGAGGACTTAGTCGAGGCCATATCCCTCGCACACGATGTAGGCCATACGCCTTTCGGGCACGCCGTAGAAGAAACCCTCAACCGCCTCACAGAAGAAGAAGGAGGGTTTAACCATAATATTCAGGGTTTACGGGTAGTAGATGAGCTGGAAAGAAAATACCCTAATTTTCGTGGTCTTAACCTCTCATGGGAGACCAGAGAAGGAATCATAAGGCACAACCCCAAAGACAACACGAAGCACTTCAAGGAAGCAAAGGAATTTTACCAATACTACCAGCCTACCTTAGAAACACAGCTTATGGATATTGCGGATGAAATAGCTTACGATAGTCATGATCTTGACGATGGTATAAAATCAGGCATGATAAAAGAAAATAATTTAAGAAAGATAGCACTCTGGAAACATATTGCTAAAACTATAGCAAAATCATACTCTAACCTTGATAAAAAGCTCAAAGTATACCTTGCTATAAGAAACCTCATCAACCTCCAGGTAACCGACCTAATAAAGTCAACCACCACAAAGATAAAAAAAATGTCAATAAAGAACATAAATGATGTCCGTAACTGCGAAGAAAGGATAGTATCTTTTAGCCCTTCGCTTCAAGATGATAAAAAAGAGCTGAGAAATTTTCTATACGAGACTCTGTATTGCCACTGGAGGGTATTACGTATGTCTAACAAAGCAAAAAGATTCATAGAGAGGTTATTTACCATCTATGTAAACAACCCTCATATCCTACCTCCATCTTTCAGGAAGATTGTGAAAAAAGACAAAAAGAATCTAAAAAGAATTGTTTGTGATTTTATCGCAGGAATGACTGATCGTTACGCTTTAGAGGAATATAAAAAACTATTTGACCCAAATGAAAAAATATAAAGCTGTTTTCTCATCGTTACATACTCTTTATAGACTAACCACAAGTATAAACGACATACAGAGCTTTATTATAGGGGTCTGCAAACTTTACAGGAATATACTTAAATCAGAAAAAATAATAATTGTCTGCAAGACCTCTAACTCCCATGGTTTCTTAAAAGTGACTCTTGAGAATAATAAACAAACTATTAAAAAAGGGGGAATGTCAATTCTCACCAGCCGCGAAAGAGAAATATTCAAACGGGGAAAAGAAGTCATCTTAAACACCAGGATGATTCATCCTTTAATCTTCAGTGACATTATTGGCGGAGTATATGTTAAAAGAAAAATAAAAGACGATATCTTTGATGAACTGGACAAGAAATGGTTCGTCACTATTTCTGAACAGGTAAGCATTTATCTAAAAATATTCTCTTTGTATCATGAGCAGAAAAAAATAATGATTGGTTATATAAAATCATTGACTAATCTTTTGGATAAATACATTCCAACTTCTTACCTTCATACCAAAAGTGTTTTTAAGCTTATCCGTGCCCTAGGAAAAGACATGAATCTAACAAAATCTGAAATAAAGTCGTTAGAATACGCTTCTATGCTACATGACGCAGGAAAACTTAAAATACCCTCCAAGCTTTTGAAGAAAAAACGCCCCCTAACAGAAAAAGAATACAAAATTATTATGGAACACCCAAAAGCAGGCTCAGATTTAATTAAAGATTTGGCTGCCCTTAAACCCGTTGCCCCTATCATCCTGCACCACCATGAGCGTTACGATGGGACTGGATACCCTTCGCGTCTAAAAAAGGAGGAAATCCCTTTGGGCTCAAGAATACTGGCAGTTATAGACGCCTTTGATGCAATGTTCTTTGGCAGACCCTATAGAAAAAAGATGAAATTATATACAATAGAAAAAGAGCTTAAAAAGCAGATGGGAAAACAATTTGACCCTAAGGTTGTTAATCATTTCCTAAAAATACTTAAAAAGAAAAGGATTAGAAAATACTTGCGCTCTTTCTACTAACTTCTTATAATAATGATTGATGAAAGAATATCAATTAGAGTTGTTTTATGATAGAGAAAAGAAAAAAGATGAGCTGCGCAAGAGAAGACATGTTCTTGTAGTGCCTCTTGATGTAGTTATTTTAGTGAATATAGTTGCTGTCTTCTCTATAGCAGTTGCTTTTTCTTTAGGTGTAGAAAAAGGGAAAAAAATTGCGCTACAGCATAATAAAAAGAGCAATATAACTTTACCCGTTGCAGAAAGCAATGAGAATGCAACAATGGAAAAGGCTGTTGTCACCAAAGAAATACCAACGCGTCTAACAGAAAAACTTAAAGCAAAAAAAGAAGAAGAATATATAATTCAAGTAGCATCGTACCTCAAAGAAGACATTGCGCACAAAGAAAAAGAGTACTTAAAAAAAGAAGGATTTTCTGCACAGCTATCCAAAAAAGGCAAGTATATTGTTCTTTTTGTGGGAAAGTTTCTGTCTAAAAAAGAGGCGGAAAGAATAAAAACATTATTAAAAAAGAGATACGGGGACTGTTTTATAAGGAGGATGTGATGAGTTTACATTCGTCTCTACGACACGGTAGCAGTAAAGGTTCTGTACGTACTGTATTAAAAAGGGAAGAAAGAATCAAGAAACTTATGGCTGAAGGGAAATGGAATAAAGAAAGCAGTGTGTTTGGCCTCCCCAAAATAAAGATAGTACGAATGAAGATATCAAAGAAAGAAAAGAAACAAGAAGCTCAGGAGAAACAAGAAGAGCAAAAGAAAGAATAAAAAATCCTCAACATTTTCCACAACATAGCCATCTAATAATATGCCATGAATACAGTAAGAACTATTGGCCTAATGCTTATTATACTTATAAGCACCCCCTTAAGAGAAGCATTCTCTCTTACGGGTAGAATCAACAAAAATAACATCAATATAAGGAGCGATTCTACTACTTATGGAGAAATTATCGGCAGACTCAAAGAAGGTGATACAGTAAAGATAATTAAAGAAAAATTTGAATGGTATAAAATAATCCTCCCATCTAAATTTATCGTATATACAGATAAGAATTATCTTGCAAGAAAAGACAATGCTAACTTTGTAGTCACAGCTACTGTGCTTAATCTCCGAGCTAAACCATCTATGTCTGCTTCTGTCATAGGAAAAGTAAAGAAAGGAACTGTGTTACGCTATGCGAAAGACGAAGGCGCGTGGATAGGCGTATATGGATTTCCTCATGCATATGGATGGGTACATAAAAAATTTGTAGAGATAGTGAACCCTCCTCAAGAAAAAACAAAAAACACCCCTCAAAATTCTATACCTTCTGCAAAAAGAAGACAACAGCCTTTAAAGGGTTATAACATATTTATCGCAAGAGGAATACTCTATGGACTCAACTCATTAAATAATTGTCCTGCTAACTATAAAATAAAAAACGGTATTACAACCTTTTTCTTAGCCATCCACAATAATGTAGATAACCTCATTGGCAAAGAAGTTATAATTAAGGGGAAACGGTATTATAAGGACTGTCCATATATAGAAGTTGAGGAAGTGTCGCCACTAAAATGAGTATCGTAGAATTGTTAATATTAATTTTTATTCTTCTTTTTTCCATTACTTTTCATGAATATGCTCATGGCTTCGTCGCTTATAAGCTGGGAGACCAAACGCCTAAGATCGCAGGCCGCCTGACTATAAACCCCACAAAACACATAGATCTATTAGGCACTATTATTCTTCCTTTTCTGCTTATAATCCTTACAGGAGGATATGCCTTCGGGTATGCAAAACCCGTTCCTATCAACCCATACAATTTTAAAAACCCAAAAAAGGATATTATGTGGGTAGGAATAGCAGGGCCTCTAAGCAATCTTATCTTAGCCCTTGTTATGTCTTTAATTATGAAACTTGGCCTTATTTCGGCAATTAAACTCCCTTTGCAATACGGAATAATAATCAACCTTGTGCTTTTTATTTTCAACCTTATTCCTATCCCTCCCTTAGATGGTTCAAGAATAGTAACGGCCTTTCTGTCATCCAAGAATGCCTATCGATATCTGAAGATGGAAACTGTAGGGTTTGTAGTAATAATCGTCCTAATTTTTAGTGGATTTATCCGTTGGCTTATAATCCCCATCCTGAAAATATTGATAACTATACTGGGTATCCCTGATATCGATATATAGTTGTACTAAACGCTATGCAATACAAGATTGATATAAAAATAAAAGACCACCCTTATCAAATAATAATAGAGGAGGGGATAAGCAAGAAAACTGCTTTCTACATAAGAAAACTTAATATAGGAAACTTCTTCTTTGTAGTTACTACAAAGAAGATATATTCTCTATATAATAAATATCCTAAGAAAATATTCTCTTCTTTTCCTTATTCTATCTTCTATATTCCAGAAGGAGAAAAGGCCAAATCCAAAAAATACCTCTTCGGTATTTTACAATCCATGATAAAAGAGAGTAAACCAGGAAGGAAACTGGTAGTATGCTCGTGGGGAGGAGGAGTGGTAGGAGACATAACTGGATTAGCCGCTTCTTTATATAAAAGAGGAACTCCTTTTATTCAAATACCAACAACTCTCCTTTCCCAGGTAGACGCAAGCATTGGAGGAAAAACAGCTATTGACTTTGGAGGGATAAAAAACATCATCGGGACGTTCTATCACCCAAAAATTGTTCTTATCGACCCCATATTCTTACTAACCCTCCCCAAGAAAGAAATCAAACAGGGAATAGCAGAGATGATAAAATATGGTGTTATAAAGAATAAAGAGTTATTTTATTCCCTAAAGCGCAATCATTATAGACTTATCAATCTCGATATTGATTACCTCGTAAAAGTAATATACCCCTGTGCTAAGATAAAAGCTAAGATTGTAGAAAAGGATGAAAAAGAAGACAAAGGTTTACGCACAATACTTAATTTTGGCCATACATTTGCCCATGCTCTTGAAGCAACCTTAGGGTTTAAGAGAAGAATCCCCCACGGAGCCGCTGTAGCATGGGGAATGATTCAAGCAGCAAAAGTATCAAGGCTCATGGGACTCTGCTCTTCTAAAGAGGTAAAGGAGATAGAAGAAATTATTAATATTTATAGACTAATAAAGCCTGCCACTTTTAATATAAATTCTTTTCTCAGATATTTTATGTATGATAAGAAGTTCAAAGAGGGGTGTATAAGGCTAGTACTGATTGATAAAATAGGCAATGCCCTCGTCAAAGATAATGTTCCGCTTAAGATAGTAAAACAATCTTTGCAAGGCATTCATATATAATATGTTACAGCATTGACAAAAGTAAAAAAATATGTTATATTTAACTGTTTAAAATGGAAGAAAGAAGGAAAGAGCCGCGATCTGTAATTTCTTTTCCTGTGGCATGTGATTTCTTGCCTCGCCGTAGCTATTTCTATACGGTGTGCAAAGACTTAAGCTACGGGGGTATAAGAATTATAACTAATAACTTTATTCCCCGGGGACACCTTCTTAAAATAAATCTCAATCTGATAGACAAAATAATAGATGTAAAAGCAAAGGTAATGTGGTGCAATAAAGAAAGGTTTGCTGACAGATACCATGCAGGATTAAGGTTTATAGAAGTAGGGGATACAGATAAAACCTATTTAAAAGGATTCGTAACTACCACCCACAAAAAACATTATTGAAAAAATGGGAAAAGCAGAAGAGAAACGCAAAAATTGTCTTAAATGTAACAAATCACTAAAAAGGGTAAATTGGTACTATCGCAATGGAGGATATTTCTGCAATAAAAACTGCTTCAAGGAATACTCAAAGAAAGAATCCTCCCAATAATCTTCCTATATGTTTGTAGAAAAGAGAAGATATCCGCGTGTAAGCCAAGTTCTTCCCATTAAACTCTCTCATACCGAATATGATATAGTTACAGAAACTAAGAATATAAGTGGAAATGGGATATACTGCGTTATAGATAAAAGAATACCATCAATGACAAAACTTAAGATTATACTTCTTGTGCCTTTAAAAAGAAACAACAAAAAGGTGCTTAAAAAAATAAACTGTCAGGGTGTAGTCGTACGGCAAGAAAATAAAGAGGACAGCACACAATACACCTATCATACAGGAATATATTTCAACGAAATAAAAGAATCTGACAGAAAAACAATCCTTTCTTATATAGACACTTTCCTTAAGAGAGTTTCTTAACTAATTGTCGGTATGCTCACAAGAAATATTCCTTTAAAGGTAAAACCAATATGTGGGCTTATCTATCACGATGAGAATATTTACCTTAAAACAAAGAATAAGCTTAAGAATTATCTTGGTGCTATCGACTATGAATCTGAAATAATTCCTTTTGATTTTACTGACTATTACAACAAAGAGATGGGTAAACCCTTATTTAGAAGATTCCTATCATTTAAAAACTTAAGAAAAAGCGAGGAATTTCCTAAAATAAAGCTTTCCTGCATAAGAATAGAGAAAAGATTATCCATAAAAGGCAAACGCACAATAAATATTGACCCCGGTTACATAAATCTTGCAAAACTTGTTCTTTTTACAACTAAAGACTTCAGCCATCGTCTTCATATTAAAAATGGGATCTACGCAGAAGTAACCTTACAATACAGAAAGAAAGATTTCATTTCTTTTGAATGGACATATCCTGACTATCAAACTGAAGTCTACAAAGATATTTTCCGGGAAATAAGAAACATCTATGTAAATCAGGTTAATAAGAAACTTACCTAACGACTATATGACTGCATAAATGCAAAAAAGAACGGATAAGATAAGAATAATAGAAGATGTTTATCGTTTTCTGCACAGAAACCTCAACAGTTGTTCTTTGTGCCCCCGAAGATGCCAAGTTAACCGCCTTAATAATGAGAAAGGAATCTGTGAAGCAAAGGATAAACTTATAGTGTATGCTGCTTTTCTTCACAAAGGAGAAGAACCTCCTATAAGCGGCAAAAAGGGGAGTGGAACAATCTTTTTCTCAGGATGCAATTTAAGATGTGTATACTGTCAAAATTATAAGTTTTCTCACAAGATAGAAGGAAAAATAATCACCCCTTATGAGCTATCAAGAATAATGCTTAGGTTACAATACAAAGGTGCCCACAACATAAATCTTGTTACTGCTACACCATTGCTTCCTTTGATACTAGAATCCCTGTTAGTAGCATTAAATGATGGGCTTGATTTGCCTATAGTATACAACTCCTCAGGGTACGAATCAGTAGATATTTTAAAGATGTTAGAAGGGATTATAGATATATATTTAGTTGATTTTAAATATATAAGCCCCAAAACCTCAAAAGAACTGTCCAAAGCCACTAATTATCCTCATATTGCAAAAGAGGCTGTAAAAGAGATGTACCGGCAGAAAAAAATAGCCCGCTTTAAGGGAAACATCATGCAAGAAGGTATCATCATAAGGCATTTAATTATGCCCAATCATATTGAAGAAAGTAAAAGAATATTACTATGGCTTAAAGACAATACACCTCTTGGATATATAAGTATTATGAGCCAATATCAGCCTTACCACAAAGCATATCAGCATCCCTCTATAAACCGGCCAATAAACAAAGAAGAATATACCGCAATAAGCAGTTTTATAGAGGAAATAGGCATAGAAAAGGGATGGCAACAGGAGTTTGCCCCTCTGGAGGCTCTTGCCGGAATCCATTTTGCCCCTGAATTTCCCCTCTAAACTAAGATTCTAAGGTTAAAATAATAACTAAAAGAATATAATAACAAACTATATAATAAGTAGAAAGATACTAAAAGAAATAAGAAACATTCTTTTAATTCACAGGATACTATGAGATAATCGAAATCTATTGATTTTATTATATATTTCATTGATTTCGCCATTATATAAAAGTTAACATAAGATATATTATAGGAAGTTAGCTATCTTTAAAAAACTGGCCCTCCCGCCAGTATCAATATTTCCTGTTTTCTAATGCACCTTGTTCTAAAAGAGCTGCTGTATTTAATTTAAGAAGTGCTTAACCACTTATTCCTGGGCAGCTTTGCGATATACAATGAAACTCTGGGGGTACTTCTTCTTAAGCTTATCCAGGACAGATTTAGCCTCTTCCTTATTTAAAAAATCTCCCACCAAAACCCTATACCATATGCCTTTGTCTTTTAAGTCTTTCTTCACAATATAGGCTTCATATCCTTCTCTTTTAAGCTTTTCTGCCAGTAAAGACGCCCTGCTTTTCTTACGAAAAGAACCCACCTGGATAACAAAAACTTTACCGGGTTTTTTCTCTTCTTGCTGCAATGCATCTTGATGAGTTTGGGGGGGCAAATCCTGAGAAACAGAATTAGTTTCCTCTTCATTAAGAGCAATATTACTTTCTTTTAATAAGCTACTTTCAACCATTATCTTTCTTTTTCTATTATAATAGGTGATGTTAATAACTACTATAATAATAATCAAAAGAATAGGCGCAATAAACCACTTACCTCTACCGTACATCCTTACCTTCCTCCTTTCAATAGCTCCTAAATTTCTTAAAAAAGCTCAAAATATAGGGGTTTATCTTTCTTAAGACGATAAAGAGACATTAAGCAAATATTAAAGAAAAAACACCCCTTATCTTTGAAATTCTTACAGTAGGGACAAAACTCTTCTTTTAACCTTCTCTTTACCTGTTCTGTCTCATCAGACATTTTAAATATAAAAAATTATACATTTCTTTTCTTATCCAACGCTTCCTTTAATCTTCTTCTCAGCTCATCTGCAGAGTCCGACGACAGAATAAGGTAAAACCCTCCTTTGATTTTATCTTTTGGCTCTTCAAATATCGTCTCTATAAAACAAGCGTAGTCATCTCTCTCGTAGGGAGAAAAAATAAGATACATAATATTATCGATATCGCCACTAATAATTGTAGCATAAGGTGGCACAATCGCCTTACGGACAACAGAACTTAACACATCCAGATAAGCGCCAATTATAACATTACCAATCTCTCTTATAAGAGAAAGGGCTGTCTCTGTTACCCTGCTAGGTGACTCACCATCCTCTACTTTACAATATAAGTCTACCATCCTAAAAACACTTTTTTGGTCAAGAACAAAAGCTACTGCGCCTTCAAAACCTTCAAATAGCTGAGAGAATATAGCGACGTCAATATTCTTAAGACTGATATTCTTCGGTACCTCATCACAAGCAATAATATCAACGGAAGGAACATTTAAGGTAATATTCCTAGACAGCATTGTTGATAAGACAATGCTCCCATGACCAGCAGCAATACTGCCCACTTCTCTTAAGATATCCAGCTCGTCATACATATCTACTGAAATTGTAACGCCTCAAAAAAAACTGTCAAGTCTGTTTTAAATCAAATCCTCAACAGCACCCCGGTAAGCACGCAATCGTTTAATCTGAGACCTCCTCTTCTTAAACTTAAGTATCCTTTCTTTTAGATATAAGGGTCGTCCCCTGGAAAGTTTTCTATGTGCTTTCTTTTTATCTTCAAATGCCTTTCGTCTAAGCTTTTCTATCTTCTCTACCAATATCTTGCGTGCAATAAATCTATTTAATACTTGCCTGCGTTCTCTATGGCATTTTACTTCTATCCCGGTAGGAATATGTTTGATATAAACGCAACTTGAAGTTTTGTTAACCTTCTGCCCTCCCCTACCAGAAGAACGGACAAACTTCTCTTCAATATCATCCTCCTTAATTCCTAAAGCCATCATTTTTGTCTGTAACCATTTTCTTTCTCTTATATTTACCCTTTGCATATACAGCTAAATTGAATAAGGCGGATAAGACAAAGAATCGCAAACAGAAAAGAAGACAAATGACAATTGAATCACTCCATGTGCTCTATTGCTTCTTGAATAAGAGGAAGAATAGAAGTAATCTCTTCTTTAGTCATTCTTCCTAAATGCACAAAACGAAAATTACCTTCACTATCTTTATTTTCCCTGGTAATCTGTAACTTCTTTGTGCCTTTATTATAGGAATAAACACTTACAGTAAGCCTTTCAGCATTATTCTCCCAAGATTTAGAAAACAGACATTCATCCAAATGCCTATTGTATGCCATCTCTACCCCCTTCCATAAACTATATTTTCCTGCCTTTCACAAAAAATATACCACCATCTTATCTAATCCTCAAACTGTTTAGCAATTATTCTATTAAGAAGCTCATCGAAAGATACTGGATTGCTTGGGTCATAATAGAACTTTCTTATATCGACGGATAATTTATACTTCCTGCCCTCAGAAGCATTAAATCTTTCAACGTTCTTAAGGAAACGGGAGCATATAATATCACCGCTATTCCTCTCAGCCTCAATAGCAAGCACAACAAACTCATCATCCCCTATGCGAGCAATAATGTCAGACCGGCGGAAAGTATCTCTCAATAAAGATGCCATATCGACTAAGGCAGCATCTCCTTCATAAGGTCCATAACTCCTGTTAATATCTTGAAGATGAACGATATCAATGTAAATGATATACATCCCCTTTTTGGTCCGGTTAGACAGTTTAATCTGCTGTTCGCCCAGAAGAATGAACCCCTTATCGTTAAAGAGACCTGTAAGGTCATCAACCAAAGACATAGCGCGCAGTTCCTCTCTTATTTGAACCAGCCCTGTTATGTTATGCAACCAGACGAGGTAAGCAATTTCTTTCTGCCACTCTATAGGTATAGCCCTCATCTCCAAGAGGACTCTCTTCTCGTAAGAGCGGGTAATCTCAATCTCAGTAGTTCTATGGGGATTTACACAGAACTCAAACATCTCTCCCTCTAAACCTTTCTTATCCCTACCAAAAAGAGATTCTGCGGCATAGTTAGCAAACCTTATCACTCCATCAACATCCACAATAATAATAGGCTCAGTATTTTCCTCTAATATTCCTCTTAAAGTCTCCTCCACAGAAACTAGGTAATTAATTTTTTCAAAAAGAGATTTCATTCTGCGATACCGCTTGAGAGATAAAAGAACTTCTCGCCTAAGCTGTTTTCTATTTACCTCATCTTTTATAATACACTCATCGGCTCCCATCTCTATACACTTCAAGATTTCTTCCTCTTTATCAACATCAACCATTAATACAAGAGGCGCATAATGACATTTTTTTTTGATCTGGGTTATGGTATCTAAACTATCTTCAGCAAAAGAAGAACTGAATAAAACAATATCAAAGGTATACTCACCCATCAATTTAATAAGTTCCTCTGTATCATTGACTTCCTTTATCTCAAAAGATGATTCAGCTGTGCCACTAAAGGCTTCCTTTATAAAACGAAGGTCGGCCTCGTTCTTTCCCAAAACTACTAACTTAACCTTTTCCATCGTCTTCTCCTTCAACGGGTAAACTATTTTCTATCATCCAAATGCACAATACATCCATTAATATATTCTCTTGTCTCTTCTGAAATATGCTTTAACTCTATACCGGTCTCAAAGAAACTCTCCTCTAACATAGGATTAACCTTCTCTCTAATCCATACCACCCTGCCTCTGCACTCTATAGGGTTGCTCGACAAATAAATCTTTAAATTTACTTCTTCATCTATATTTAGCTTTCTTTTTATGGTTACCCTTATACCACAACCACTAATGTCCTCTGTGTAAGTAGAAATCGGCTCTCCCTCCTCTCTATAAAGGTGAACAGTATAGGGAAATTTCCTTCTGATAAATCTTCTCCTGTTTATACCATCCCACTCCACCATAACTGCTACAGCTCCTTAATGGATATTAAATAAAAGTAACAAGCTTCGCTGTTCCCTTAGCGCTAATATCTTTAAGGAGAAACCCACTGCGTCTTAATGCCTTAACCATCCTTCGATACGCCTCATAAGGGGTTCTACCTTCTGTAAGATGATTAAGACACAGACATGCATATCCTCTTCTATTTCTTATTTTAAATATCTTTACTCTCCTTATATCTACCTTCTTTGTCATACTAACTCCTTTGATATTACGGTTATCTTCCTTCTAAAAGCTGCTTTACCAATTCATCTATTTCTCTCTGGCTCAGAATACGGTTATCCGGCTCCTTCTTCTCTTCAAGCAAAGAAATAGAAACTTTTGTGTCAGCTTTTAACTGCTGTAACTCATCTATGGAAGCCAGCGTTCTGCCTATCTTTACACCCTTAAACTCTCTATCTTCTAAACAAGGAGGGTCTTTACACAAACATATACATATAAGCTCCTCTTTAACACTCCATATTACATCACCACCCCTTACCATAAGCATCTTATCCTCTATACCCGCCTTTATACCTGCAACAGGAAAACAAATTCTTTCCGGAAGCACAACTGCATAAGAATCCAAAGGAAAAGCTTCTTTGACAGAACTAATCCACAGGTAATTAGAAATATCCACATGGAAGCCGTAACTGTTAGTCTTAAATACTAATTTCATAAACGCTATACTTTAGTTTCTTCATCAAGCACAACCGTTATCTTCTCTCCCAACTGGATTTTCCTTAAATCTGCCGGTGAAGCACTGGTTTTTCCTATAACAACAACAGGGCTTGCCGGCACGGGTTTCTCCGTATCACTTGCTGGCGTTGGCCCAAAGAATACACAAAGCGACTTTCCCTGAGACCAATAAGCAATATCTCCCACCTCAACATCCATCGAAGCGCCTTCCGCAGATGCTTTAAACCCTATATCAAAGTATATCTCGTCTCCCCAACGAGAAGCAAAAGATTCTATAGGCAAATTAGCAACTATCTCTTTAGCGCAGAAAGAGTTGTTCAGGTGGGCTGTAAAACTAAATATTTTGGTCTCAAACCTCACTCTCATCTCAAACTCTGGATATGTGATGCCAGCTTAAAATCCTTTACTTGCTATGTGTTTCTCTACGAAATCAATAATTACCTTCTGCTTCCTGCTTGTAATATTGTAAAATTCAATGCCCATTGCGGGATACTCAATAGGATGAATACCGTCGCTTGAAACCCAAATCACTTTTGCCTCTACTTCTACAATGCCTGGTTTAGGAAGAAGATAAAGCCTGGTGCTAAGTATCTCATCCACAGAGAATACTTTTTCTCCTATAACAAAGGCGCCAATACCACTAAGATTAATAATCTTGCCCTTATAAAAGCTGTCTTCACGAGAAAACTTACCTCTATATTCAATTGTACTCTTAAAAGGCACTCGTGTAAACCGTCTCCTTAGTTTTTTCTTCAAAATCTTATCAATTACTTTCTCTTCTTTAAAACTCTGTAAAGCTGCTTCTTCTGTATCGTAACATTCAAACACTCTATTTAATCCCACTATGGAAAATAACTTCTTCACATGATAAGGCACACCATAAAACTTTATCTTAGCATTATGGTTAATAACATTTTTATATATTATTGCTAAGACAGATACGCCAATATAATCAATAAGATTTACTCCACTCATATTACAAATAATTTCTTTTCTCCCGTGAGTTAAAGCCCACCCTACTGCCTCAATGAAATCAGATGAGTTAATATCGATGTTCCCTTCCAGATCAAATATAGCTACCCCCTTTTTTTTCCGCCGTGCTATCCTCATACCACTAAACTAACAATGCCAACAAGCATACAATAGTAAGCAAAAAAATATAAGTACTCCTTTTTTATAATCCTATACAAAACCTTAAGTGCCACTATGCCACCAAAAAAAGCACTAAGAAACCCTGTAATATACACTACACTAAAACTACTGCCGATAATACTTCGTGATTCGTATATAAAGGCTCCTAAAATAAGAGGGATAGAAGCAAGAAATGATACTCTAAAAGAAACGTCGGGGCTAAAACCTCTCCTCATTAGTAGAGTAATAGTAGCACCTGAACGTGATACCCCCGGAAATATTGCAACAGCCTGCACAATGCCAAAAAGAAATGCTTCTTGTAAGGTAAAATCATCAAAAGACCGCTGCCCTCTAGTATAATACCTGCTTAAAAGAAGAAAAAACGCCGTAAGCATAAACCCAAAAAATATAAAATAACGTTTGCCAAAGTATCCTCCAAAAAATTTATCTATACTTATACCTATTA
>Ga0180301_10002061_pt1 | contig 15788 bp, 17 predicted proteins | sample GuaBasSediGuay16_FD_121797 | JGI IMG/M metagenome (GOLD analysis project Ga0180301, IMG submission 121797) | Subseafloor sediment microbial communities from Guaymas Basin, Gulf of California, Mexico - Guay16, Core 4569-2, 12-15 cm | ecosystem: Environmental > Aquatic > Marine > Hydrothermal...
GCAGATTTTAACAGGCAGGAGAAAAAGCAAGTTCTCTTGGAAATTATCCAAAAAATAAAGGTGAACTCCAAAGATAAAGTTCACCTTTTCTTGAATTTGCCCCGAAAAATTTCTCTTTCCCTAGGGAAAGAGTCTTTGGGGTCAACCGTTCAACTTGGTGCCGAGGGGGGGAGTCGAACCCCCATGAGGTTTCCCTCACTAGCTCCTGAAGCTAGCGCGTATAGCCAATTCCACCACCCCGGCATAAATACTAATTTGATAAAAATAGTTCGGCAATTTTGCGTTTACGCCTTAAGCAAGGAACAAATTTATTATAGTATATCGCATTTAATAAGGTTCTCGAATCTTTTTTAGCATAACTTAATTCAAAAGTACCCTTGGTATGTTGCCGCATATGGCCTTTTATTTTTAATAAAGAAAAGATTCTTTTCCGTAACCATAATAGGTGCGCTAAGCTTGCAGAAATAAAGCGTGTGTATAGTCTTTGACTATTTGGATAAATCGGGTCTTGGTATACCCTGATACAACCGTCGCCATCGATATGCCCGCGCAGAAAATCAGGGAGGTATTTATCAGGTATGACGATTTTTGAGAGTCTTTTAGTCTTATTTGGCATCAAGCCGATATTTAACAACCATTTGTATAACTTTATATTACCAAACTGGATTTTATAATACATTTTATTCGAATAACCGCTTGTCTTAGGCCTGATTTTATTTTTTAGCGATAGGCAGCGTTTGAATGTTTCTATTAACTCAGTGTCTTTAGAGACAAATGAGAAATGTCTGCCGTCTGAGGATGAATTACCATCACTAGTAATTAATCCCACTGCATAAGCAAGATGATGGGGCCATTTTATGCTTTTCTGAGTGTTTGCTTTTGTTATGTCCTGTTTATTTGCCATTTATTTGCGCATAAGTATTATCAAGTAAGTATATCCCAGCCCGCCGGTTATGTCAATATTTCTGTTTTGGCATCCTGAATTAACGATTGCAAGGTAAGGCAGTTGTTGTTATAATAATTTTCCCTCAAGAAGAGAAGTATTTGGAGGTAAATAAGCCATGTTTTGGGAATCTTTTAAGGCAGCCAGTATAGCCGTTGCCCAGATTTTTTTCTTGGGTTTAATCGGCTATTTTCTGATCAGGAGAAAGTTTCTCGATCAGGGCGGGCTTAAAGCTTTAAGCCGTTTAGTGATCGAGATTACCCTGCCGGTTTTGATATTTTACCGCCTGATGAATAAGTTCAGTTTCAGCTTATATCCGAACTGGTGGGCCTTTCCGCTTATCAGTCTTATAGTTACCTTGGCAGGTTTAGTTGTCGGATTTATTTTTAGCGGGTTTATTAACGGCAGGCAGCGTAAGTTACAGTTTTTAAACCTGACAGGCTTTCAAAATTCAGGTTACCTGCCTTTAGTGCTAGTGGTTTCTCTGGTTTCGCCTGAGGACTTGGATACAATCTTCATTTATATATTCTTGTTCCTGCTCGGTTTTAATTTAGTGATCTGGTCTTTAGGCGCGCATCTTTTATCAGTTGGAGAGCATAAAAAATTTGAATTAGGCAGTCTATTTACTCCGACGGTAATTGCTAATTTATTAAGCCTTTTGATTATATTCTTTGGTTTGAATAAATTCCTGCCGCAAGCGCTTTTTAAGCCCCTGAAACTGGTAGGGGAATGTACCTTTCCTTTAGCAATGTTTGTGGTCGGGGGAAACCTGGCGCTAATAAATTTAGGAAAAATAGATAAAAAGGCAATGATTCTCTTAGTGTTGGCAAAGTTAATTGTCCTGCCGCTATTAGGACTGGTTTTAGTCTTAAAGTTGAAAATGCCGCAGTTAATGGGCCTGTTGATTTTGATTCAATTAGCAATGCCTCCGGCTACCTCACTTTCCTTAATCATTAGGCACTATAAAAAGGAAGACCTGTTGATCAGCCAGGGTATATTTTTCGGCCATCTAATCAGTTTGATTACCATACCCCTGTTTTTGAGTTTGTATTTTACTTTGAGCGCGATAGAATGAGTAAACCCATTACTACTAACCGTAAGGCGCACCGCGATTTCGCGGTATTGGAAACCCTGGAATGCGGCATAGAATTAAAGGGCAGCGAAGTCAAATCCATCAGAGCAGCTAAAATCAATATAAATGATAGTTTTGCCCGCCTTGAAAATGGCGAGATTATATTATATAATACACATATAAGCCCCTACGAAGAAGCAAGCTACCTCAATGTTGACCCTACCCGGCCGCGTAAATTATTGTTGCACAAGAGCCAGATCAGAAAGATTACCGGTAAATTGGTTCAACGAGGTCTTACGCTTGTTCCTTTAAAGGTTTATTTTAATGACCGGGGTTTTGTCAAGATGGAGCTTGCTCTTTGCAAAGGTAAAAAGCTTTATGACCGCCGCGAGACTATCAAGCGCCGCGAGTCGGATTTACAGATGCGCAGGATTTTAAAGAGTAGAAGAAAATAGGTCCTTCGTCCTGCCGGTGGCAGGGCTGAGGACGATTTTTAGGCACGTAACTATATGGAAAATCGGGGGTGAAAGGGCTCGACTTAGGTAAGCCGGGTAAAAGTAGCATGCCGCGGAGGCAAGGTTGGCCGCGTTAACAATCCTTGCAAAATATAAACGCAAGCATACCAATGTTGAACCGTTTACCAGCAGCGCAGCCAGCAATGGTTGCTATGCCGGGAATGGGCGTACCAGTCTTCGCTAACTAATTTAGCGAAGCCTCTATTCATCTTGCCTGTGGGATGAAATAGAGCGTTAACAGGCTGGCTTGGGTTAATTAGCCTTTATGGCTCAGGCGAGATAAATTAAAAGGCTGCGGTTTATCCGATCCTGTTTAGCGGAGCGGATAAACTCAAGAATAAAAGATAAACTAAGCATGTAGCGGCTTTTACTCAGTTACTTAAGGACGGCGGTTCGATTCAAAATGAGTCGCGCTAAGAAGTAATTCTTAGTGGAAACTCAGCTTACATCAGGGAAGCCCTAACGTTTAGCCGAGGGTAACCCTGAGGGGTGCAAGCCCTGCAGAGACTCCTGGGAAAGGGATAGGAGGTGATACCGTTGGAAGATGTTGAGAAGACTTACATCGCAGGAATCGTAGATGGGGAAGGTACAGTGACTTTGATGAAACACTATAAGAATGAAACACCTACCCCGAATGTTACTGTAGCTAATAATAACTTGAAACTATTGTTATGGTTAAAAGCAAGATTAGGGGGGAACATAGTTTCAAAGAAGAAATACAAACCTCATCATGGCGACTCTTATGTTTGGTCAATTCGACAAGATAGGGCGATTCGTTTTCTCAACGGAATAAAAAAGTTTTTAATCATTAAAAAACCACAGGCAGATTTGATAACAGAAAAATATAAATCTGTGACGCATAGGGCAGGAAGATATACGCCTTCTTTACTAAGAAAGAAAATACAGCTTGTGGCTAAGATTAGAAAATTGAACCAACGGTAAAACGTACCTCTTATAAAACGCTGAGCTCCTGGTTAATTATCAGGATGAAGAGATAGTCCACGCTGCTTGGAAACAGGCAGGATTCGTGTCCGCCCACCTCCACCAATTTTTTGCGACAAGCAAAAAATTGGTGGCACTCAAGCGAGCGTAATTTTGCGACAAGCAAAATAGCGAGCGGAGTGCATACCAAAAGACTTTTGCGACAAGCAAAAAATTGGTGGCACTGAAGCAGCACCGCTTCGCGGTGTAATTCACTGATATGCTATACCGGATGAATTAAGCGAGGCCGAGCGACAAGCGAGGCAGCGAGCTACGGCGCCACCAGAGAAAAAAATTAAAAACATGAAACCTATCGGCGTATTTGATTCCGGGGTAGGGGGCCTGACGGTAGTAAAAGAGTTAATCCGCCAGTTACCCTACGAAGATATAATTTATTTTGGCGATACTGCCCGGGTTCCCTACGGGATTAAATCCAAGGAAACCGTAGTCCGTTTTTCTATCGAGAATACCCTTTTTCTACTCAAACATGACGTAAAATTAATCTGTGTTGCCTGTAATACCGTATCTAGCGTTGCGCTGCCGTCGATAAAGAGCCATTTCAGGATACCGTTAGTAGGCGTGATTTCTTCAGCAGTAAGAGAAGCGGTTTACGCCACCCAGAATAAATATATCGGCGTAATCGGCACCCGCGGCACGATTGATAGCCGCACTTATGAAAAAGAAATTAGGGGATTGGACCCGCAAATAAAAATCAAGACTGTCGCCTGTCCGTTATTCGTGCCTTTTGCCGAAGAAGGATGGTTGAGCGGTAAAGTGGTTTTAGAGGTTGCAAAAAAATATTTAAAACCGATTAAGGATTCCGGATGCGATACGGTTATTTTAGGCTGTACGCACTACCCGTTATTAAAACCAGTAATTAAGGAGGTGCTCGCAGATAAAGTTAAGCTTATAGATTCGGCAAAGCAGGTAGCGATGGAGGTAAAGGGTATTCTTGCCTGTGAAGGCCTTTTGAGCAAAAATCGTAAAAAAGCAAAACATAAATTTTATGTCAGTGACAACACCGCCTGGTTTAGTGATGTGGCAAAAAAGTTTTTGGGTGAACCATTAGGCAAAGTTAAAAAGGTGAATAATGTTTAGCGTGAAAGTGGGGTCAATGTTTAGTTCTGCGCATTATCTGCGCGGATATAAAGGCAAATGCGAAGGATTACACGGGCATAATTGGAAGGTGGAGGTTGTTGTTGAGAGCGAAGAACTTGACCGCCTGGGGATGGTCTTGGATTTTAAATACTTAAAGAAAAAACTTAACCGCCTATTGGATAATCTGGACCATCGTTGCCTAAATCACCTTGCTTATTTTAAAAAAGTAAATCCTACTTCAGAAAATATCTCAAAATATATCTACCTTAAACTCAAGCCAAAAGTAAAAAATCTTAAATCGGTTGTAGTCTGGGAGAGCTCAACCAGCTCGGCCATTTACAGCGAATAGATGAAAAAAGCGATAGTTTTACTTTCCGGCGGGCTGGATTCGGCAACGGCTTTATATATCGCTAAAAATAGGGGCTATTGCTGTTTGTGCCTGATCTTTGATTATGGCCAGCGCCACATCCGGGAAATTTTAAGCGCCAAGCGTATTGCGCAAAAAGCAAAATGTGCTTTTGAAATCCTAAAGATAAAATTACCCTGGGAGGGTTCGAGCCTGCTTGATAATAGAATAAAGATTCCGCAGGTCACAAAGTCACAAAGTCACAAAGTCACAAAGGAAATCCCGAATACTTATGTTCCGGGGCGCAATATTATATTCTTAAGCTTTGCTTTATCTTATGCCGAGGCAGTCGGGGCAGAGGCGATATTTATCGGAGCAAATGCTGTAGATTTTTCCGGATACCCGGATTGCCGGCCTTTATTTTATCAGGCCTATAGAAAAGTAATAAATACAGGAACTCTCTTGGGCCTAAGCGGTAAAGATATAAGGATTTTGACTCCTTTAATTTATAAATCTAAGGCGGAAATTATCAAAGTTGGTAAAAAGTTGGGCGTTCCTTTTGAATTAACTTGGTCTTGTTATAGGGGTAGCAGCAAGCCTTGCGGAAAATGCGATAGCTGTATTTTTAGGCAGAGAGGCTTTCGTCAGGCAAAACTAAAGGATCCGTTGTTAGCATGATAAAAGGAAAGATTTCGCAAATTTTTCTAAGCATTCAAGGAGAAGGCTTATATCTGGGCGAGAAACAGGTTTTTATCCGTTTATTCGGATGTAATCTGGGATGCAAATTCTGCGATACGCGGCTGGATTATTTCGAAGAGCGTTCTAGTGAAGATTTATTAAACCGGATAAAGTTATACGGCAGTAGTTTTCATTCTGTATCCTTTACCGGAGGGGAGCCGCTTTTGCAAAAAGATTTTTTAAAAGAGATCTTGCAACTAACGCAGGGCAGCGGATTAAAAAATTATCTGGAGACAAACGGTACGCTTTTTAATGAATTAAAAGAAGTTATCGATTATGTAGATATTATTGCCATGGATGTAAAACTGCCCAGCTCAACCGGGTTAGGCCATTACTGGCAAGAGCACCGTAATTTCCTTGAGGTAGCTTCCCGAAGGGAAGTTTTTATAAAAGCGGTAATCTGCAGCTCAACCTCAAAAGAAGATATCCTAAAGGCTCTATCATTAATTAAAGAAATTAATCCGCAGGCAATGCTTTTTCTTCAGCCAAATAGTAACGGCAATGAGTTGTTTCTGCAGGATAAGGCCGAAAGCTTAAGGAATTTAGCATTAGAAAACGGCGTAACTGCCTGCGTTATTCCTCAGATGCATAAAATTGTCGGAGTAATGTGACCTATGCCTAAAAAGAATGCTGGTTACGAGGGCCTGCAAAAGCAAGTCAGAAATTTAAAGACCCCGAAAATCGATGTCTGGCGCAATCAGTATCCGGATAAAATTTATACCATCTGTATTGATATACCTGAGTTTACCTGCATCTGTCCTAAAACAGGATTGCCGGACTTTGCGAATATTAGAATAGAATACTCGCCTGATAAGCATTGCATAGAACTGAAATCTTTTAAAATGTATACAATATTTTACCGTAATTTAGGGATTTTCCATGAGCATTTAGCAAATAAAATCCTGGAAGATTTTGTAAAGGCCTGCCGGCCGCGCTGGGTAAAAGTTACTGCCGAGTTCAATCCCCGCGGCGGCATAAAGACAACAGTTACCAGGGAATATCGACAATAAGCAACGATAAATTTCTTTATTGGTTTTAAGGAGTCAAAAATGAGGATAATTAAGGCAGAGAAGTTCAGAAACGTGATAGCTGATTTATGTATTCGCGCGAACATAGAGTTAAGAAAAGATGTATTGAAGAGGCTGAAATCCGCTTTTCGAAAAGAAAAAAATCCTAAAGCTAAAAAAGCATTGGCAGCGATAGTTGAAAATGCCAGAGTAGCGAAAAAGGATAAGCTGGCTATTTGCCAGGATACCGGTTTAGTTTGTGTGTTTATTGCGCTGGGTGCAGATGTAAAGATTACCGGCGACTTAAAATCTGCTATAAATAAGGGCGTAGAGCGCGGCTACGAAAAGGGTTATTTCAGAAATTCAGTGATTAAAAATCCTTTGTTAAGACTTCAACCTAAATCCTCTCCCGTTGTTATTCATACTGATATTGTTCCTGGAAATAAAATAAAGATTACGGTCATGCCGAAAGGTTTTGGTTGCGAAAATAAATCATTATTGAGGATGTTTAATCCGACGGTTGACCTGGACGAAATAAAGGCTTTTATAATCGGAGCAGTTAAATCAGTGGGCGCAGACGCCTGTCCTCCGTACATTGTGGGAATAGGTATAGGCGGGACTGCGGATTATGCTTGTTTTTTAGCGAAAAGAGCATTGCTACGTAACGTCACAACGTCACAACGTCACAACGTCACAAGTAAGCTGGAAAAGGATTTACTAAAAGAGATAAACAAATTAAAAATCGGACCGATGGGCCTGGGCGGCAGGGCTACTGCTTTAGCAGTGAATATCGAAATATACCCTACGCATATAGCCGGCCTTCCGGTTGCAATAAACTTCAGTTGCCACGCCTTAAGAAGCGCCAGTGCTGTGATTTGAAATTCATCATGTAATATTCTGCTGATAAAAAAGTTAAAAGATCTGGTTTTGTATTGAGGGAGAATGAAAACAATAGTAGCGCCTTTAGATAAAGGACAAATCAAAAAACTTAAAGCCGGGGATGAGGTTTTGTTAAGCGGTGAAATCTATACTGCCCGCGACCAGGCGCATAAAAGGTTTATTGAGGCAATCAGCAAAAGAAAAAAGTTACCGTTTGATTTTAAGAATCAGATTATTTATTATTGTGGCCCGAACCCCGGGAAAAAAGGCAGGCCCATTGGTTCTTGCGGACCAACCACCAGCTCCAGAGTGGATAAATTCACCCCTGCATTAATTAAAGCTGGTATAAGGGGAATGATTGGTAAAGGCGCGCGCGCAAAAGAAATAGTTACGGCCGTCAAGAAATACAAGGCAGTATATCTGTTGGCTCCCGCCGGCTTGGGAGCGTTAATTTCGAAATTTGTCAAAAAAGCAAAAGTTGTTTGCTACAAGGATTTAGGGCCGGAGGCAGTGTATAAATTTAAAGTAAGCAAGCTTCCTTTGATCGTGGCTATAGATGCAAAGGGTAATAATATATTCACCGTACACAGTAACCGCTAATCTGTGCTAATATAAAGAAAGCGAGGAAGTTATGGTCCGTCAGGACGGCCGTGGTTTAGATAAAATAAGAAAGGTCAAGATTACGCGCAATTATATAAAGCACGCCGAAGGTTCATGTTTAATTGAGTTGGCAGATACCCGGGTTATCTGTACTGCTTCCATTGAAGAGTCTGTGCCGCAGTTTCTAAAAGCTACAGGTACCGGATGGGTGACTGCTGAATACGGTATGATCCCGCGTTCCTGTAAGAAGCGCATTTTGCGTGGAAAAGATTCCGGCCGCACCTACGAAATCCAGCGGCTTATCGGAAGGTCTTTGCGCGCAGTAACAGATATGAAAAATATGGGTGAGCGTACTATTTGGATAGATTGCGATGTCATCCAGGCTGACGGAGGGACTCGTACTGCTTCGATTACCGCAAGCTTCATCGCCCTAGTGGATGCCTTGCAAAAGCTAAAAAAAGAGGGCTTGATTAATAAAATACCGATTAAAGATTTTGTCGCGGCGACTTCGGTAGGCATTATTGACGGTAAGGTGATGCTGGATTTGACCTATGCCGAAGATTCAAATGCCGACGTGGATATGAACGTGATTATGACCGGAGAGGGAGAATTTATTGAAATCCAGGGTACCGCGGAACGCAGGACCTTCAAAAAAGAACAGATGGATAAGCTTATGGAGCTGGCGAAAAAAGGAGTTTTAGAACTGGTAGATATTCAAAGAAATATGCTTAAAGATATCTTATGAAGCCGCAACTAATCGTCGCAACCAAGAATAGGAAAAAACTAAAAGAGATAAAAGAGCTTTTAAAGGATTTAGATTTAAAAGTAATCTCGCTTTCTGATTTCCCAAACCCCCCTCGCATAATAGAAAATGGTAAGACCTTCCGCGAAAACGCAATTAAAAAAGCGCTGAAGACCGCTCGTTTTACCGGAAAATTGACTTTAGGGGAGGATTCCGGCCTCTGCGTAGATATCTTAGGAGGTAAGCCGGGCATACATTCTTCCCGGTTCGCCGGCAAAGGAAAGAGCGACTTGCAGAATAATTTAAAGTTATTAAAGCTTTTAAAGGATAAGCCTTTGGGGAGAAGGAAAGCGCATTACGTATGCGCAATAGCTTTAGCGGATAAAAACAGTCTTATTGCAACAGTAGAGGCAAGGTGTTACGGGGTAATCGGTTTTCAATTAAAAGGCACTTACGGCTTTGGATACGATCCCTTATTTATTATCCCTAAATATAAAAAGACCTTTGCCCAGTTAGGCGAACAGATAAAACATAAAATGAGCCATCGTTTTCTGGCGTTAGAAAAAGCAAAGAAGGTTATTTGCGCCCACCTAAAGTCCTAAAATAAAATTCTTAATATTTTTGATAATGTCCAGCGGAATAGGGGAGAGTGAGTATTTTGGTTCTTTAAGCGTTCCGCTGATTTTTATTGAGACTGCGGAGGTAATTTCTCCGATTATTGCCGTAATAAATTTCCTTACGTCCGGAGATTCTTTAATCAATTCCTTATTTGCTTTAGAGTAAATATTCAGGTTTAAAGCCCCATCAAAGCCTACTGAGCCTCTACCTTGTAGAATCAGCTGTTCGCTGGTAAGCGTAAGATTATCGGTGAAAATTGAACCATTACGGACAACAAAATCAGCGTTGGCTTTATCAAAGACGATTTGTTTGTATTCAGGCGTTAAAAATAATTCACCCAGGCCTCCTAATAGCTTTGTTTGCCAGAGCTTGCCGTTTTTAATAGAAGCATAAGCCTGCCCCTGAATTGAGGCGGTTCCTTTGTCAGTACCGGTAAATTCACCTCTCAAGTTAAGGATACCGGAGATATCTTCATTTTTTAGGGCGGTGTCGAGCTTGAGCTTTTTTAAATCTACATTCAGGGCTTCGAATTTTAAAGTATAATTAGCAATAGCGTCCTTTAAATTATAGATAAAATCCGCAGTTAATCTTCCCGAGTAGGTATTGGCATCTAAGCGAGGTACATAAAGCGTTCCCTGCTTCTGCTCCAGAATTAAGTCAAAATCAGTCAATTTTAAATTGTAAATAGAAATTTGTTCAGCCGAACTTTTTAAGGCTATCCGCCAGTTTTTAAAATCTTTGGCATTTCCAGCGAGGGTAGCTTTAATATCCAGTTTTCCTTTCGGATTAAATTTCTGCAGTTCTTTTGCCAGGTCCGTAGATACTAGGGACTGGATGTTAGAAGTTTCAATTATAAAGTCTCCGGTTAAATTACAATAAGGGTTATTCTTTTCTTTTGTCTGTAAATATCCGGTCAGGTTAAATTTTGAATCTTTGAATTTTCCTTCAAACCGGTTTATTCTGGTGACATCTTCTTTAGTGTTTAATTCGGAAACCAATTCCAGATCTTTAGAATTTAAGGTTGTATTGAAGAGGGGGTTTTTGAAATCCTCATATTTACCGTTTGCAGTATATACGCTATCCAGGTATTGGAAGGAGAGATTCTCCCATTTTACCCCTTGAGAAGTTATTGTAACTTTGCCGCGTATTTCTTTTACCGGAATATTTGTGAAATTATTTTCTAACTTTGCATTGAGTATTTCAAAATTTGCTTTGCTATTAGCAGGAATATCTTTTAAATACCCGTCAATATCCAGGCTCAGTTTAGATTTACCCTCAAGGATTATTCCTTTGGGAATGAATTCTAAGATAGACCCTAATTTACCCAGATTCAATTGTTCCGAGCTGAGGAAGATTTTTAGACGCGGATTAGAGAGATCTTCCAGAAAGGCGTTAAGCATAAAATCAGAATCCAGCGTACGGAATTTAAGGTTGGGCGCGATAATCTTATTTTCTGCGTAGCCTATTTCTCCGGTTAAATTATTTATGGTTTCTACATAAGGAATTCCCGTCAAGTTAATTTGTTGTAATTTAAGATTTAGGTTGTAATTCAGATTTTTTTCCTTTAAGTTATAGCTTAGCTCAGGGGTGGCAATCATATTTCCGGATAATCCATAGCCTTCTTTTTTCAAATTCAGTGTTTTTAGATTAGCCGGCCCTTTTAAGCTAAGTAGGTTATCTTTTAGTTTTAGAGTGAAGTCGGTAGATTCAATATTACCCGATAAGATCGAAAAGGGCAGCTGTTTAAGGTAAGGTTTATATTGGGCCAATACTACATTGGAGAGGCTAAGTTTAGCTTCTGCTTCTTTAGCGAGCAGGTCGTATTTGCCCTCGAGCAAGAGCTTAGTGATTACTTCTTTATCCGCGGTTACTCTTGCATGAACGCGGTAGGAAAAGTCTTTAGGTAATGAGATATTCAGGCCGATCCCAAAATCTTCTACACTTTTGCTTAATTTAGGCTCGAAGCGTTCATCCTCAAAAACGACTCTACCGTTAAAAAGATTTAATTTATAAATCAGGAAAGAAAATTTGTTTTTCCCTCCCGGACGCTTTGGCGTTTCGGATTGGAAAATTCTTTGAAAATTAAAGGTATTATCTTTCTGGTAGCGCGCATACAGATACGGAGAATCTATATGCACCAGGGGAAGGATAATTTTTCTTTGGGTGAAAAGAGGAAGGATTAAAATATTTGAGGATACTTCTTTTATCTTCAATATCGTATTTTCTTTATCTTCAGTTTTATCAAAAACAGCTATATCTTCGGCTATCAACCCGCGCACCGGATTATATTTCATCTTTTCGATGCGCACGTTGTAGTTCAGTTTTTCCTCCAGGGCCTTAGCTAGGCGGTTTTTCACTTTAACCGGAAGGTAAACATTATTCAGGTAGAGCAGGCCGGAAATTGCGGCAAATATAAAAATTAATATTATAGCGATAGTAATTTTTCTTTTCATAGACGCCTTTAGTCTATAATAAAATTTAGCAATTGTAAAAGATTTTTTTACATGATATAATTTTTTAATATCATGGAGGTACTAAAGCTTTACCGTAATTGATCGCCGGTAAGCCTTTAGTACCGTTTTTCTGAAGAGGTAAAAGGTTAAAAAACGGGGCGTGGCTCAGTTTGGTTTAGAGCGCTTGCTTTGGGAGCAAGAGGCCGTCAGTTCGAGTCTGACCGCCCCGACCAAATTCACCAGCTATTACAGGATAGGTGAACTTGATCCCGAGAGAGTAATCTCACCGATGGCCGAATATATCTGTCCGCATTGCAAGAAACCAATCTATGATGATGAGGCTTTATTATGCCTTTACTGTGGAGAAAGCCTCAGGCGCAATATAGGACTTATGGGTAAGTTAAAATACTCAAGCCCTAAAATAATGGTTACGGTTATAATATTAGTAGTTTTGTTGGGTTTTATAATGTTGATTATCAGGTAATTTCGTGTTAAAGTTTAAGTAATAAAATGTCCCTGTAGCTCAGCTGGATAGAGCAACTGCCTTCTAAGCAGTGGGTCGGCTGTTCGAATCAGCCCAGGGACGCCATTTTCAAAAATGAAGAGAATTATTAAGATACCCCTTATTTTGGCTATTGTCGTATTAGTTGTTTATACGGCAATCTATGTTTTTTTGCTCTTTGCCGGAAAAGGGCTACTCACTCGTAAGTTAACGCAGCTCACTGCAATGGAAGTCAAAGTGGGGGAATTAGATATGGCACCCCCGCTTAATTTTAGAGTAAAAAACCTCATTATTCAGGACTTATTTGAAGCTGATTCTTTGTATGTTTCAACCAGCTTGATTGGATTTCTTACCGGCAAGGTAGTTTTTAACCAGATAAAGATTACCAGGCCGCAGTTTAAACTGGTGATATTGCCGCCGGTTTTAAAAAGTTCAGCTTCTAAAGCGCCTGATACTCAAAAAACAGCTTCACTGCCAGCCGGGGCCGCATCCGGAATAGAAAAAGAAAAAAAGCCGCCTCGCTTGGCTTTCAAATATTTCCTTATTGAGGACGGAAGCTTAGATTTCACTGATTATAATGTGGGAGAAGAAGGTATTACGATCAAGGTCCATCAAATAAATAGCAGTTTGACTAATTTATTTCTTTTTCCCAGATCAGTTAAAACTAAATTTAAGTTATCTGCGAGGATCCCCTGGGAGAAGGGTGGCGAAGAAGAAGAGGGCAAGGTTGAAGCTGAGGGATGGCTAAATCTTTTTAAAAAAAATATGCAGGCCACTGTCGATATAAGAGACATAAACGGAATTTATCTTTATCCTTACTACGCCAATTGGGTAGACTTGGAAGGGGCTCGTATTGAAGAAGCAAAACTCAATTTTTCAAGTAAAATCACAAGCGTTAACAACGATCTTAATGCCGCTTGTCACCTGGAGCTGACCGATATTGTACGCAGGCCTTTGGCCGAAGAGGAGGAGGAAGATAAGGCCTCCAAGATTGCTGACGCGGTTTTAAGTATTTTCAAGGCTTTTAATCAAGGAAAAGTGGTTTTAGATTTTAATATCAAAACTAAGATGGATGCTCCGCGTTTCGGTTTTAATGATATAAGACTGGCTTTCGAAGATAAGCTCACAGCTGCTAGAAAAAAAACAGGTTTTAGGGGTGATAGTATTTTAACTCTGCCGATAGACCTTTTGAAAGACTCGGCAAAGAGCGCAAGCGATATATCTAGGGCGATAATTGAGGGAGCGATTAGCATGGGAACAGAGTTAAAAAAGGTATTGGAGTCTCCTTTTAGCAAGAATGGTGCCAACAACGGTGAAGAAGCAGCACATCCCGAAAAAGATGAATCGCCCTCAGCTGATAATAATGAAGATAAAATAGATTAAGAGATTAAAGAGATTAAGTTGGTGGCTGTAGCTCAATTGGTTAGAGCACTAGACTGTGGCTCTAGTGGTTGCGGGTTCGAATCCCGTCAGCCACCCCAATTTTTATATTGGGCTTTTTTGGCTAAAAATAAAAAGGGCAAGTTATAGGAAAATAATAACTTAGCGCCAGAGAGCCGAAAGTTCGAGCCAATCTTTTTCAAAAACTCCCGCTTTTCTTCCAGAGACCCATCGGTTGCTATGTAACTGGCTTGGCCAGCAGAAGTTACGAAGGTTCGAGCTAGTTCGAGCCAAACTTTACCCTTGCCATCAAGATTCTTTAGTTTCTCCTTTAACTCCAGCTTCTCATTCAGTAGAGCTGACTTCTTACGCTTGTATTCTTCCTCATCAATAATCTGATTTATGTAAGCGTCTAACAGAATATCTAACTTTCTGTCAATTTCACTAATTCTGTTGTTGATGGCAAGGGCAGGTGATGGAGTGGAGGAATTAGCAAGGGATTCTTCATCTATTTTGCTAAATAAATACTTCTGGAGGGCATCACCAATCCCAACCTTAGCTATGGCACTGTTAACTTGAGCGACGAGCGCCTCCTCACGCAAAAATGGCTGATGGCACACGCCACGTTTTTTAGTGCAGCGATAATAGATGTATCTTTGTTTTTGAATTTCAGAGGTAATCATACCATCACATTCAGCGCACTTTATAAAACCACGAAAAGTATGATAATGAGGGCCATTTTTGCGAGGCTTGCTGCGTAAGGAAAGAGCAGCCTGTGCTTTATCAAAGAGTTCTTTTGTGATTATTGGCGGATGAGTGCCTTCGTAAAGCTCACCATTAAACCTAAAGGCACCATAGTAAAAATGATTCTTGAGGAGGCGCTCGATATTGCTTTTGCTTAAGTTTAGTCTTTTTCTTCTGCTGGCCAAGCCAGAGGCAGTCGCCAATTTTCTTATTTCGTCTAACGAATATCGGCCAGTCGAATATAGCTCAAAGAGTTCTCTAATTTTTTGAGCATCCTCCGGCACAATCTCTATTGAATGATCAAGGGTATTATTTTTATAGCCAAGCGGAGCAAATCCCGGATATTCGCCACGCCTTAACTTTTGCCGAAAGCCACGCTTAACATTTTCAGATAAGTTATCTACAAAATACTTCGACTGGCCGAAAATTATCGAAAGCATAAACTTGCCTTGAGCTGTATTTTCAAACTTGTAAGTAGGAAACCGCAAATCCACTAATTTATCAGTATCAGTTAAGTAAATAATCTTGCCGCCATCCATTGAATTGCGCGCTAAACGGTCTGGATGCCAGGCTAATATACCGTTTGCCTCGCCTCGCTCAATTCTTCGCACTAACTCATTAAAGACTAAACGTCCTGGCACCTTGGCTGTTTTTGCCTCAAACAACTCTTCCTTTATAAACAAATTCTCCTTTTTAGCGTATTGCCTTAATTCAGCAAGTTGTGCCTCGATAGAGAGAACCTGTTTATCCTCTGAATCAGTGGATTTGCGGGCATAGATAAAATATCTGTTCATCTGTTACCTCCTTAGAAAATTGGCGACTGCCATTTAAAATTTTTGAGCTCCCGATATAGCTCAAAAGTTTTAAATTTACATAGCAACCCTAAGAAAAGATTGGCAAAAAGCTTGTCTTTGTTCTCTAACACTACGAGGGACAAGCTTTACTTTTGCAAAGCAAAAGCGAAATTTCGGCTCTCTGGCGCTAAATTATTTTTTGAATATAACTTACCGTATTCCTTTCTTGTCAAAAAACCATCGAAAAAATTTTGGGGTGACCTATGGAACTCGATCCGTGATTACTTTAAGGGCACCCTTTAAAATAAAACGATAAGAACCGCCAGGCTCGGCTGGTCTTTTTCCTTGCTTTAAAGCAGGCAGAGCCAGCCGAGCC
>Ga0180301_10002062_pt1 | contig 15785 bp, 18 predicted proteins | sample GuaBasSediGuay16_FD_121797 | JGI IMG/M metagenome (GOLD analysis project Ga0180301, IMG submission 121797) | Subseafloor sediment microbial communities from Guaymas Basin, Gulf of California, Mexico - Guay16, Core 4569-2, 12-15 cm | ecosystem: Environmental > Aquatic > Marine > Hydrothermal...
CCTAAGTTATCAATGAACCATCTCCAAGTATACTGTACCGTATGCTTTAAAAGATGGTCATATCTTAAGAAACATGTTGGTGCAACCGCATAATAGTCATATCTTCCAAAGTCGAACCTGTGTTCCCTGAGGAGTTGAAGACATTTAAGTATGGTTTTAGGTTTCATAAAATGTCCTTGGATCGGTATTAACCATTTTACGTTCTTGTATCTTTCTGTTGCATATATGATGTTTTCAATGGTTCTCTCGATGTTTATTACATTTTCACTAAGCCATAGAGCTTTAGAATCTAATTAAAAAAGAATTGGAGGTTGCCGTATGTTTTCTGATAATTGCTGTCGGTTCTTATTTGATTTAAAGGGTGTTTAGAAGTGCATGTTGAAGGTAGAGTTTGGGTTTAATGTGTTTTGTTAGTTTTTGGTTTGTGATGGGTTTTGGTATTTTATTTTTTGTTCTTTTTTATGGTGTACTTTCTTTCTATTATGAGTGTTTTTAGGTTTAGTTTTTTCTTTACATTCTCAGGTATTTTGTCTGCTAGGTTCTCGTATTCTTCCGTTAGTACTATTATGTATTCTGTTTTAGGGTTTTTCATTTGTGCTAGGAGTTTTCCTAGTGTTATGTAGAGGTTTTCTTCTTTGCTTCTGAGCTGCTCTTCAATTATTTTTATGATTGCTTTTCTTCCACCTTCTTCCGCAATAATGTCTATTTCATTTTCTTGCTTACCTATATGAATTATTTTATATCCTTCTTCTTCGAGAAGCCTGGCTACTACAAGTTTGAGATTAAGCGATGTTTCCCTAAGTCTTCTAATTACTAGAACTTCTGTATTAGGTGTTATAACAACTATTCCCTGAGGGAATGTGAAGTCGACTCTGAAGAAAACTTGCTTGTTAACGAAGGGTATTGGAATTTTATCTCCGCTTACTAGTGGGAGATCAATCATTCTTCTCTTAACATAGTTTACAACAGCGTCTGTAATGGTGATTTCCGATAGTGGAGTAAGCACTACGGTTCTTGCCTCAGAAAAAGAGGCTTTCCTAACAACAACTTTATCGCCAACTTCAACACCAGCATTCTCCCTAACAACACTATCAAGCCTAACAATACCCTTCCCCGCATCCTCAGGATAAGAAGGCCAAGCAATAGCAGCAGTAACCCTCCTACCCACAACCAAAACAATATCTCCAGGCCCAACACCAAGCCTCCTCATAACATCAACATCAAACCTCGCCTTAAAAGAACCATAATCCCTCTCCCTAGCATCAACAACCACAAGAACAACCCCTCTTACACCCAAAACAACCACCTCTCCTCCCACTACTACTAAATGCCAGTTTTTAGAGTAAACTTTTCACCCAACATCGCCGAGAATTGAACCATTAGTCTAGCTATAGGGCTCTCGTGAGCAGGCCTCGGCTCCTTAACAACTCCAGTAAGGTCGCCTTCGAGGCATCAAGCAATACCTCAGCCATCACGATGAATTCTACCCTTCTTTCTAAACCCGAGCCAAGAAAAACTAACTCTAACAGGCTTGTTAGATGATATACCGAAAAGTTCACACATATCCGTAGCCACCAATAAGAATATATGGATACGGTATGAATTAAATTACTAAGGTAGCTTAGCAATGGTTTTAGAAAGATTCAAGGAAAGGAAAGGTCCTCTTAGAAAGATTTTAGAGGAGCGCATGAGAAAAGGTCCGTTGCTCAAGAAGCTCAGAGAACAGTTCTTCAAGGCTGTCACCAGGGTCTACGATGCAGACGCCTTCTATGGTAGTTTAAGAGATGATTTAAAAGATGCCAAGAACCTTGTAGTCATAATTTCCCCATTCCTTAACATGGATAAAGTCCAGAAATTCGTTTCCACAAAAGAGGTTAAAGATGCCCTAGAAAGAGGCGTTTCAGTAATTGTCGTGACAAGGCCGCCAGAGACAGACCAAGTAGGTAACGTGTACTGGCATAGGAAATGCATAGAGTTACTTAAGGACAGTCATATCAAGGTAGTTACGGTCAAGGAGCCTAGACTACACTTCAAAGCCGTTATTATAGATAATGAAATAATATATTTGGGTTCAATTAATCCACTTAGTGTACTTACAGTAAGGGAAATACCAGCTGACTACATGATTAGATTTGAAAGCGAAGCATTAGTAGACGAAATAGTAGAGAACGCTATTGGTAGGAAGACCTATGAACACTGGCTAAGTAATTAATATTCCTCCTTTGTGTTTTATGGAGAACCAGACCATCCAAGAAGTTATTAAGTGTAGTATACACTATTTTATAAACGGGAGGAATACTGCAAATGAGCACAAATGTTATTGACAGGCTAAGGTTCAAGGATAGCAGGCTAGGCTATGTCAAGGTGAATGATGGTAGTATAATTATTCTACGTGTAGCTATCGTTGATGTTCGAGTAAGAGAGGAAGCTTCCCCTTTTGGGGTTGAGTTTGACGTTAACGCTACTGGAGGCGTGTCAGTTTACCCCTCTGAAGATGCTCTAAAAGAGGTCAAAGACAAATCCGCAATTGAGCCAAGCAAAACTGTTAAAGAAGGCTGGATCCAAGTTGACATTGTTGAGAAAACTTCTGCATATGAGGAGGCAGTCTATTACAAAGAAAGTAAGGACAAGTACTTAATTAGGGTGGAAATTGAGCCAATTATGGTCTCCAAGAACACGTTATATAAGACACTACAAGGAGCCCCCTTATATGTTGTGAGATGGGTGCCTAAGATAACTTGGAGCAAAATCGAAGATGAGAGCACTCACGGAAGCGGACAGGGTGGTTAGCTATGTGGGCCATTGTATACTCGTATGCAAACAATATTGAAACAGAACAGACACGAATGGCATCTTCCTTTGCCCAGAGAATGCTTACTGAACAAGTTGAACTGGGCTTTCCAATTATAGGAAGATATGTGTATACAGTAGACATTACCGTAAACCGTGATGCGGTTAAAGAAATAGAAAGTATACCAGAAAATATTCTATCAATTCACTACATCTATGATATGCTACGGGTCTTTAGAAGAGAGAAAGTGCTCTTCTTACTTAGCAAACATCTATACCTGAATGAGGAGAGTATGTCAATATTAGAACGTATTGGAGAACTCGAATTTGTGGATTTGAGGAAGTTTGCATCACTACTTTTGTGGCTAGTAAACGTATTAAGATATAAGGTAACTGATGTTAGCCTTGTAGAAGATTTGGAAACTGAGGAACTCCAGTTTGTTAGTGTTCATATCGATAATTGTGGCTGGAATGAGTGGAAGAGACTCTCAAAGTTCGTTAAGAAGAGACTTGTAGAAGAGGGATTCAGCGATATTGCTAGCCGGGTGGCACTAGTATGCAAGAAAGCACTTCAAACCCAGAAAGGTTAAATCCACGCCAATTGTTGGAGTATTTAAAGCAGATTGTGGCTAACAGGAGGAACGCCCTAAATGAGGTTTTTATTCGACGGATTATTAGTGCTATCTTCTTTGGTATCTTCAACTACTGGGCTCTCAAAAGCTACATTAAAGGTAAACGTGGCGATGGTCCTTACGGGGATAGCTTTAGGTTTCCATCATTCTTCGAGGACTTACTTAGTGCGGGATTCGACTACGCAATATATCCTCTCTTCCTATACAGGGTAGGTGCTGACCACTATGTACTAAATCCAACTGAGGTAGAACTCCAGAGCAGACCTTGGAAAGGCGTAAGAGATTATGTTGAAATAAGCTATGATATATTAGAGAAGCTACTAGAGTCAGCGTTTGATATCTTAGATTATCTGGAAAAACATTATTAATAGAATTAAGATTAAGAAAGCAGTATGTAAAGTCGATGTTTCCGGATTATAGATAGTGATGTATTCACTGATTATCATTTGTGAAACTTGTTTCCAATCTATGGTTTCCTCTGGAAACTTGGTTTATAAATTTCGGGCCTTCGGAGCCAGTGGTCCGGGGTTCAAATCCCGGCGGGCCCGCCACCTAAATACCCACTATAACCTGCTTACCATTTAGTGTTGTGAGAACTCTAGCCTGAGCTGAGCCGTAGTAGAGGCCATCCTATTCATCTCTGGCACCATATTACGCATCGGTATGGAAGGATAGATCACGCCTCTAACATTGGATGGCAACTTTTTATTCTTGGTCAAGCTCAAAGAGTCGAGAGCTATGAAGAGTTAAGACTGGTAGAGCTACTGGGGTTTAGCTACTGATCCTAGTAATGATGAGGCAGAGCCATAGATTAAAAATAATAAACATCCTAGATCCATTAGCTAGACTTACGAAAGATTATTTATTGTATGTGAATAACTTGACCCAGTATTTCTATGCACAGTATGCAATATATATAACCTTAACGTTAGACCTATATGGTACCAGAAAATGAGGGCAATATATTCGCTTAGACGAGATGTAGAGTTCGATGAGTTATGGGATGAGATAAAGGATTGCTATAAATCCTTAATACTTAAAGTCATAGCTTTGCGTAGTGGTAATGATTGGATAAATGTTTTGGTAACAGGGCTCCTTACTTACAGCAGTTCTGAAGACCTACATAAAGAAGTGAAGAATGAATATGATAACATTGCAGAACTAGGCATCTCATCCATGGAGAACTTACTAGTAGCCTATGAAATACTCAAAGCAGCGGATCTCCCTAGAGTCATAGATGAACTTAAAACAGGAAAGATTACTATCTCTAACCAAGTTATCAGATTAAGAGATCCGCGAAAAGAGATAAGGCTAGTGAATGGTATTAGGTTTGAGTATCGTGATTTACTCGAATATCCAGGAATAAGCGTAGAAGTATACTCGGGAGGGGGTCCTACAAGCATCAAAGAGTTTAACAATGTTGAAGAGGAGCTGAAATCCTTTGGTTACATAAGCTTTGATGAGCTATGCATGCAATGGCTTGAAATACCTTGCAAAGGCTATTCGCTTGAAGCGTCTATAGCCATTCCTGTATACTTAGCTAACACAAGAATAGAGTATGATAGTAAAGAAGATTTATTGGTATTTAGCTCAAAAGTACATAGATCACTACTTTCTAAGCTAAAAGTAGTGGTAGCCCTTGCTGAGAAGAGATACGATAGGTACATTCCTGTAGAGAATATTGTAAAATGCTTTGATGAGCTTAAAGTACTGCCAACATCTCTACCAGATTTTGACCTTGTTCGTTTACCAATAAGATTCAGAAAGAATCTAAAAACTGATGACATCATTAGGTATAGCATCTTAAGTCGTCTCGGAATTCTAGAGAAAAAAGAATTGAGCTTAAAAACGTTGCAACCTGAACTACATGGACTACAGAAACTATTCACGGAATTTCTAGATCTTGACACGCTGTTAAGAGTTATTAAAGGAGAAGAAGATCTAGGTAGTCATATAGGCAAAAGACCTGAGTTAGTGTTCCAAAGAGCTATAGCGTGGCTTTTCACCTTGTTGGGTCTTAGAGTTATTGAGCTTGAAGGGACGAAATTCAAGACTTTTAAGGAGGTTAATAGATCTGCAAGAGAAGTAGATATGCTTCTCTATGATAAAGATACCGAAACTATGTACATAGTTGACTGTAGTATAAGAGCACCGGAGCCAAAAAAGATTGACGACATCGCAAATGCTAAACTATCACTACTACGAAGAAAAATAGTCGTAGAACCGCTAATCGTAGTTCGCGAGTATGCACAAGAATCCAAAAGGAATGTTAGAAGAGTTCGTGTATTGGATCTTGAAGACCTTGAGAAGATTGTAGCATACTTAAAGCAGAGTAGAATAGACGAAGCTAGAGAAATTTTAGGATTAAAAAGAAGAGTTGAATAATGATTGTAAGTTTATAGATAGTTAGTATGTTAGAATGGAGGATCCAATAGAATTATTTTATTTAGCAATCATCGAAGCTATATTTCGATTGGTTTAAAATGAAAACTTGTTTCCGTTGAGGTAGTAAGTTGAAAACGTGGTAATAATCATTTCCTTAAACAGGTTCTTAGTAAACATGCTTAAGAACTTTACGTGGCTTTTTACGTATTTCTTCGAATAGATTACTACTTCGCCTCATATTTATTTGCAAAGAAACCGAGGTAATTAGGAATATAGATAAGGTGTAAAGAGTTTGATACGGTTATCCTAAGGTAATTTCTATAAGTCTAATATTGAATGGCGCTTGAGAAACTGCGCTTTTTCTCTTCGGGTAGTAGGCTGTGTTCGTGCGCCTGCTCTTGGGAGAGAAAAGGTTTGTCAGAGGCAAGGTCGAGCTTATTGAAGAGATAAAAAAGCTTTCCTCGATGGAGTTCATGCCTACTAAGAATCAGTGAGGAAAGCAGAGGAGTTACCTACTGAAATTGAAAAGATTTCCAACAACCTCTATAAGTACAGTTTTTATCAATGAATTCATGCTTGCCGAAGATAATGTATGCTTCTTCATACCTAGAAGCTTGATGAAGAAGGTAAGGGAAAGAGAGCTGGAGATGCCTCAGAATGATGCCTAAGTTTAGTTTATATTCCTAGAACTGTTTGAAGGTCAGGATCTAATCTACCTACAAACCTTGATCTACCATATAATCCGAGACCATATATCGCGAAGTACTGCCTCCCTACTTGGAGGTTTGGGGGAGGCAGTTCGCCATACCTCCTCGTGTACTCAAGTATTGCTCTCTTCTCCTGATACTCCGCCTTGTCTTTGCTGAACTCTTTAAAGTAGATCCACAACTCCTCATCTCTGATAACATTATACAATCCTGTATAGAGTAGAGAACGGTCAAAGGTGTGTGGGAATTTTTCCCTCTCCCTGCGACCACGAACCATCTCAATACTGATCCATAGATCCTTGATCCTTTTCTTCAACTCCTTCTTGCTTCTAGTTGTACCTATATAGAGCACACCTTTCTCATCAACACCTAGAATTTGCGAATAGGCACAGGCTTTCCATCTCTAACCCAGAAAACAACATACACTCCAGGCTTTGTTGGAGCATCCCTAAATTCATTCGATGTAAGCACTGTTAATGGCTTAAGTGGGCTAGATGATTTCATCCTACAGCTCCTCCTAGGTATCTAATGGAATAAAGAGGCGATAAACGTTTAGCTATGAGTAGTAGACTCTTGACGAAACCCCTCTTAAACATTCCAAAACTCGTTGTTCCCAAACCTTCTTTCATAAGGTCTATTTATATAGGTTGTTTACAGTTTCTTTTTGTTGTTTCCTCCTAGGGACAGAAAGGGGCGGAGCCATGTTGTGGCATAGGTTTTGACAGACCTATTCTTCTATCTCTCTCAGACCCCAGACCTCCATCATCCTCCCTGTTTCAACATCTGTTACCAGGATAAGCTTCACCCTTGCTTTAGAGTACCTCCTCAACTGACCGCTTGGCTTAATCTCCACTAGTATGTACTCCCCATCCTTCTCAGCTATTATGTCAGGACTGCCCACACTCTTAATCCAGTCGGGAGTTTGATCACGGTCAACAATCCTATAGCCCATCCTCATGAGCTTAGCTCTAGCCTTCTCCTCCAAATACCCGTGAGGTATCCTCCTATTCAGTTCAAAGGCCCCTTTAACACCCGGCTTTCTCCCACCAGTGTACTGTGCATACTGCTTTAGCCTCCTCTCCCACTCGGTCTCTCGCTCCACACCCGACACCTCTAAACTACTGGTACAATCCATATAAGATAAGAATTATATGTGTTGAACTATCGCTTCAGATCAAGAACTACCGCGGCGAGGTTGACATTCCATTATGAGGTGGAGCGCCTCGGAAACTTATTCAGAAACTTAAACGAGCCTTAACTTCTCAAACAGCTCCCTAAGATTCGACGCCTTAACTCTTTCATGAATAGAGGGATACGGTCCCCTATACCTACTGAATCCTATTACAACTTTCTGACCTTCCCTCAACAACTTCCATATTCGTTTAGCGGCACTCGTTAGGGGTAACCACTTGCCGTTGACGTATACAACCCCGTAGAAATCCTTCTTGCGTACGTAAGTACTTAATACGTTTGTGAGTCTCTGAGAACCTAAACCAACATCGAGATCCTTCTAAGTGAGATTGTAAAATGTCCTAAGTGTGGTAGATGGGTTCATGTGTGGTGTTGCTGGAACTATAGGAAAGGTGCATGTATTTCCTGTGAACCATTAAAGCTACCGGAATTCTATGTTGAAAAGAGGGGCTTTGGAGTAAAATATTATGTTGTTTGCTCTATATGTAGGAGGAGGCTGGGTCCTATTAGTGAAATGGATAAAAATAAAGCAGTTGAAGCCTTTAAGGCTGTGGCTAAACTTGGTATAGGAAGTATTCTAGCACTAACCCCCACCGGAATACCCCTATTACCGGGTAGGCTTATTGGTAGCGGAATCTTAGATTTAGCTAAAGCCTTAAAGAGGGAACCCAAGAGGAAACTTAAGGAACATGAAGAAGCATTAAGAAAGTTCCTCACAGAGATTTATCAATGTCCAAAATGCGAAAGATGGGTTTGCGAGAAATGCTGGGATAAGAATAAAAGTGTATGTAAACACTGTTCACAAGCATAAGACGTAAAAACACTACTGTAGGGAATTATACGGAAATGCTCATTTACAGTAGTTATCATGATTCGTTCTCTAAGTAACTCGGTAGATATAAAGTCTAAAGCCTCCTTAGCAGCAATCATTAACCGCCATATTCCACTAGAGGATGTGAAAGACATCACTATGGTGCTGAAGTCGAAGTAGAGAGAGTTTATGCTATTGAAATATGGGTTAAACTAGAGAATGGAGAAGCAAGACTTATACTAGCTGATTCACCAATACCATTAGAACCTAAACAATGGCAGAAAATAATTAATGAACTAGATAGGGAGCATATAAGAGGGTTTTAGGGTTAATACTAGACACTAAAGACCTGAAAGAGCCCTTCAAGAACATTATTGATTGGACTAAAGCTGAAGCAGAAAAGCTAGGTGAAAAAGTAACATTCGTAGCTGAAACTACAAGTGATAACTTAGAGTATATCGCTAATCTTGTTAGGTTAAAACCATGGCAAATAACATTAATAATACAGGAAAATAGTAAGCTAAAACTATACATTATACCTCGAAAAACTATCAAAGAACATCATAAGGAAATGGAGTAAAGAAAAATCAAAAAGATCTCTAATACCACCGTCATTAATCATGTTCTTAGTGTTCTTTAGCATAATATCTCATTAATGCTTGAGATGGATCATTAGAGTATATGTTTTTAGCAGATATCTCCCCTATCTTATACTTAACTAGATATTCTATGATTACAACCATATTCTCAGAATTGAAAATCTTCTATAGACTTGCACATCATAAATCTGTCCGACCTCATCTTCAACAACACTCTTGATTAACTTGGATAATTTTAATGGATTATCTGTAGCCAACTGTAGGAACACACTAGGTGAAATGATTAAGGATATAAATTTATCCATAACATACAGATCACATATTCACTGACTCAATTTGTGATTAATTTTATTTATACCTATTAAATAGTATTAGCATGATATTTGGAGCTTTCGTGCGTATTGGTATCAGCTTCTTCGAATTTTAACTATTACTCATTTTCTATGTTTACGTAGATGCTTGTATATTTCTCTTTTCAGTATAACTAGCTTTGCGTTTCTTCTGTGAAACTCTATCCATACCCGCCCACCTATACGGCGACACTACAGTTTGGTAAAAAATGTTAGAAAACAAAAACTACTAACTTAGGATTATCTTAGGATCAACAACATAGTGGTTCTAATTTTTATATATACATGGAGTAGTTACCTAGAATTGGAGAGAGATATGAAGCAGACTACAACGTATAATCCGACTCCCAAGTTCCTAGAAGAAATTGTTAGGGATGTTGTGTGCTATGGAAAGCGCTATAGGACACCGGTCGAGATAGATAGAGATGAGCTAGTTTTTATTAGATGTAATGTTCAAACGCTCCTTGGAGGTGATTAGTGTATGAATAAAAGTAAGATTGTATTACTGATTTTTGCAATAGTTATAATCCTAGTTACATCAATCACATTATATAACTATGTGCGTCGCATGATGGCCGAATCTTCGATAGACCAAGAACATTTCATCGTTAGGTCAGCAAATCTTACTTATGAGGGCCGCGAACCTGTTTTCTACATTCATATAGTCAATATTGGGAAGGTGCCGATCAAAATACAGATGGTAGAGCTATACTATGAGGTACCAGATATTGAACACTATGTAGGAGTATCTGCCTTTGTTGGAGTAACTGAGTATCAAGTTGCTAATCCTCTTATCGTACTCTACGGCTCTAACCCTATACCTCCCGAACAAGAAGCAGTCTTCAAAGCAAAACTTTCACTATCTGCTAAATACGTAGATGAAGATGGAACTCTAAAGCCAGGCACCTACATAATCAGGGTTAGAACAGAAAAAGACAACGAAGCGTTCTACACGATTAAGGTTTCAGAGGTGAAGGTAAAGGTATCGCTCCAAAACTATCTGTACAGAGATGGTGGCTTTATCGTTAACTTAAAGGTGGAGAACATAGGTGATACGCCATTTATTCTGCCGAGTAGTAATCTCAAAGTATATGTGGACGGAAAGCCATGGTGCGTATTTTATGGTAAAGAATACGTTATAGCTCCCGGGGAGGAGGAGCTGGTTGAAGCCATCATCCCGTTAAGGCTTGTTCCCTATAGTAGTGTAACACGACAGTCATATCCGTATGTTGACTTAGAGAAGCAAACCATTGTCAGTTTAACGCCAAACCCAGAGTTCACCGCTTCAATGCTAAAGGAGCACGTTATCGTAATCTATGTTTTAGACACGAAGTTTGAGATAAGAATATCTCCGATTAACATAAGTTGTAAAGTATTGGACGTCGAAAAAACAGTGGAGAAAGATGCGAAGGGGCAGTTATGGTGTCACGTAACAAGTATTACGGTGGAGGTTTCCTCACAATGGATAAGTCAGCTAGACCCAGGATGGTTTAACAAGATTGTAATATGTGTTAATAACCTATGTGAATCCTTCGCAGTATACAATGTAGAATTCACGCAGAAGAGTCCAGAGACATACATAGTGACAATCTATCCCTCTGGAGCCTTCTATCCTGCAAGCGAGAAAATGTTTGTACTACATATCTACTATGGCGAACTAAAAGTTGCATCAGTAGATCTTAACTAATAAATAATAGTCACCAAAGAGTATATCACGATTTCTTTGTGGTCGAAGCGATTGTAATAACTAAATGTGCAATCTTCGAGCTTATGTACTTGAGCAAGTTGACATGCATCAAGAAGCATAAACGTGAGTGTAGAATGTATAAACTTCTACATGAACAGCTATACTACGAGACTCAAGCTAATCGGAGAAGTACACTATGTGTTCCTAATGAAACTTTATTTTAATGCTGTTTATAAAGTCTATTTGGGGGTCTTGTGTGTCTAAATTGACGAAGATTATTTTGGGTATTATGTTAGCGTTCGCTATCTTGATGGTTATGGGTTTTATCGCGGAGCAGTCGGAAAGAGCGGCACAAACATCGGGAAGAACTACACATCCACAAACACAGACACCAGCTAGTAACTTATGTCCCGTCGGCAATACCTCTACCTCCTTCTGCATAGCTAAGCATTGACTCTTTACATTTGGGGGTGGAATCGCATCAATCTAGAAGACATGGAGAAGTGCAGACACCACAATGATGCATGCCTTAAATTTGAAAACTTTTTCAAATCGTAACCCAATTGCAGAATCTTAATCTTAAGAATTTATGAAATCACTTCGCCTATAAAGCCTTGTAGACTTCATAGTTACCTTTGTTATAGAAATCTGAGAGGTTTACCCTCCATTTCTCTTATAGCTTCTTCCAGCCTTCTCTTTGCTCTCTCCGCTACTTCTCGTGTCACGCTTCTTGCATGTAGCGCTATAACACACCTTCCTACTAATTGTAAGGCATAGAACTTCTCTTCATCAATCGCTAACTGATTCAGAAAACAATGAATGAGTTTGCCAGGATTAAATTTCTCTTTCTTATCCAGATCCTCTGAATATACCGCTAGAGCGGTATCACTTCCAATTTCAAAGTTTAAAGAGCTTGTTGAAGAAGTCAATAAAGCTATGAGGAAGGGAAATACAGCATCACCCTTACCTTAAAAAATACAGCATCACTATTCGACATTAACGACGATATAGTAAAGAATTCTTTATTAAGAAAAGTGAAGCTCATTCTTCGAAGAGAATTCACCGGTAAGACATCAAAAATAAAAAGTAGTATAAGGAGGTATGGAGGGAAGGCAAGACCATATGGATACTCAAGATACCTAGAGATCTACTTAAAACTAAATAAACCTTTCACGTCCCCTCTGTTAGATACGGAAAATAAGTTACATCAGATCTCCATACTCAAGTATGCAAGTGCTATTAACAATTTATACTATATCCAATTAGGCAATGAAGAAAGTACTCCATTAGTTTACCATCCCCTTTGTACTTCCTCTTGCATGTTTGATTTTTATGTACTTGCTTCTTCTATTTCTTTTATTTTCTTCTCGGTTTCTTTGCTTACCTTGCTGAGCATTTGTTTTGCTTTACTTATTGTTTGCTTTAGTTGTGGCATTATCGTATTCATTATTGGTTTTGCTACACTAATTAACTCTTCTATCGCTTCTACTGCTACTTTAACATCATTATATTCTATAGAGCCTCTTCCAACATCAACCACTATTGTTGAGCCTTTCTTACACTTCTGCATTAGCTCTTTTAGCCCCTCCTCATTTTTAATGAAGTATAATAAGCTTACAGTTTCGTAAGATAAGCCGTAGCATCCTCTAACTCTTATAGATGGTATTCTCACGCACTCTTTATTCTTTAAAACATCAACTAATTGCATAATAGTACTTCTATATCTTTTAGTGAATTCTTCATACTCATTATTAAATTCATCAAGATCCTTCCTTAAGTCCTCGGGTATTAAGTAGGTTAAATATGGGTACTCGGACTTAATCTTTTGCCAGCTAAATTTCGGTAACTTCACTCCGTAGTTTTCGGGATTAGCTAGCTTAATTAAGTCTTGAAGCAACGGCTTGTACACTTCCTCAAGTAACCTCCAGGTTATCTGTGCTTTCAGCATACCTGCTGTAGCCTTGCTCTGTCTGTAAATTAATATCACATATACAGCAGTCACTAAAACTAGTAAGACATTAATTGAGACATCTATGACAGACATAATTAATACACCTAATTATTTCTTAGCTCTAAGTAGATACCTGAGCATCTCCTAGTAACTCAACCTCCTCTCAAGTCTCTCCAACCTGCTGCTAACCTTCTCACTAACCTTAGACTTTTTCAATTCTTTATTGTTATTACTATCCTTTTTTTGAATTTTTACTCTCGTGACCTCTCTTTTCCGTATTCCAAGGCTGTTTCGGGATGTTTTGTTTCTTTATTAAATGTGTTGTTTGTTTTGTTGTTTTATTGGTTTTGTGAATTTTTTATTTCGCTACTGTTATATGGTGTTGTTTTCACTTTATTCTGTGTTTCTTTGTTTTGTGTTTTCTGAGTTTTTATTCCTTGCTTATGTGTTAGAATTTTTTTCGGCTTTGTATTTTATGTTTTAGCCTAGAATATATATTTATATAGTTTGTTTTGCATAGTGGTTTAGTGGTGGTTTGAGTGGTTAGGTGGAGTGATCTTAGTGAGGAGGAGAGGGCTGCTGTAAATGCTATTGCTAATGCTTTAAGAGTTTTTGCTGTTCAGAAGAAGTTCGGGTATGTTGATAGGTTTGCTAATTCATATAGTGCTGAGTCTGTTAAGCATGTTCTTTACGAGCTTCTTAGGGATTTGAAAAGCTTGGAAGCTAGAGCTACTGTTGAGGAAGGTAGAAAATACGTTACAGTAGACAACATTAAGATTGCTTTATATGTGCCTTCTAAAAGCCATGTTGAAACATTTGTGAAGCTCGTTGAGAAAGACTTAGCGATAGCTAAGCTTGTAGCAACACTTTCCCTCACATACTAGATTATGGTCATAGGGAGGTGATATGTAAAATGTTCATATCCTTAAGCGCAAGACTATTGGTGAACGTAGAAGCACTAAATGCTGTTGAAAGTGTAGGCAACCTAACTAAACATAGGAGAGCGCCTCTAGTTCTTAAAGCGGAAAACGGAAAATACGTTCTAACATATGTCCCAGCCGTAAGCGGAGAAGCGATAGCGCATGCATACCAAACACACATTGTCGAGTTAGCTAAGCTACTTTATAAGGAAAAGCCTCCACTAACGGAGTGGGATATAAGATATGAATTTGTTAAATTCGGGGACACAAAGCACCTAACGGACTCTCTAAGAGAAGTCTTAAACATGAAACTGGACGACAAGGAGAAGAAGCATTTGTTCGAAAAGAAGGCAATTGAAGAATCAATAGTAGCCGACATAGGAGGTTACATGCTAGCTGAAAAACTACCTGTCAGAAGAACTTCGAGATTCCAAGTAGGATACATGGTCCCAGTAAGCGAAGCGCTAGAAGCAACAGCTATTGAAGCTCAACTACATACGAGAAACGTTCCAGCGGAGGTAAGTAAGGAGGCTGAAGAAACAGCGCAAATGATATACTATGTGGAAGTAGCATCAACAACATACAGTTTAAGCTTCAACATAGATCTTGACGGAATAGGGTTAACAAGCCTCGTAAAGGTAGAACAAGCAATATCTGACGAGGAAAAGAAGCTTAGAGAGAAAATAGCTGTAGCAGCATTACAAACACTACTTACAGGAACAGGGTTTGGAGCTAAACTTTCAAGGTTCAAACCAATAGTTAAAATTGAAAACCTCGCCTTAGCAGTATCGGAACCTGTAGCTTTCGTAGTTACACCATCATTCACAAAAGACTACGTTGAAGCATCTGTTCTTAGGGCTAGAAGCACTATTGAAACGCTCAGGAAACTAGGGATAAAGGAGAAAGTAAAGGTAATTGTCTATGGAACCGAGGCACCAACGGTAGAAGGCGTAGAAGTGAAGAAGGTAAAGTATCCTGAAGAAGCATTCCTAGAAGTAATAAAGCATTTGGAAAGCTAGAGAAGAGGCCGTAAAGCCATGTTCAAAACTAATCTTCTCTTTTTTCTAAAAATAAAGTTCAGGTACCACTGGGGCTACTCGGTTTTCAAGGGCGGACCTAGTAAGTCGAGAACCTCATATCTTCTACCTCCACCAACAACAGTCATTGGAGCATTAGCTTACGGTTTAAGAAGAACGATGAAGCTTCCCGAAGAGGAGAATGGATTTAGCGGTGCTGAAAGTTTAAGAAGAGCAACGGTTTCAGTTAACATAAGAGTTAATGGTGCACTATCTGAGTTCATGGATATTTCTAAAATATGGTGGTTTAGGGAAAGAGAAAGAAGAATGAAGTTCGACGCCGTAGCTCTAGGTAAAATATATGCACCATCAGCGATGGGTGAAGCAATAATAATTCTCGACAAGGCCTCGCTAAAGGAAATGCTAGGGGAAAACTTCTTAGAAAAACTTGTTACATCAGCTTACTCTGTAAGTAGAGTTGGAAGTAGGGAATCAATAGTTAACGTTGAAAACGTAAGCTACGGGGAACCGGAAAAACTAGCTATTTCAGGTGAAGTCGAAACCAAACATTCATTCTGGAGGGAATGTGCTGAGAAAATAGTAGGAGACCGTGTAGAGTCTAGAGTAATAGATTTTAGAGCTACCCCGATAGGAGACTATTTAAAGCCTAAATGGGGAATAATGGTTTACCCATACAGTTCAGCTAAGAAGAAACCGTCTACTCTGAAAGTTAAACCTTCAGCTAA
>Ga0180301_10002063_pt1 | contig 15776 bp, 14 predicted proteins | sample GuaBasSediGuay16_FD_121797 | JGI IMG/M metagenome (GOLD analysis project Ga0180301, IMG submission 121797) | Subseafloor sediment microbial communities from Guaymas Basin, Gulf of California, Mexico - Guay16, Core 4569-2, 12-15 cm | ecosystem: Environmental > Aquatic > Marine > Hydrothermal...
GCCCACCCCTTTGCCGTGAAGGGCCCCCAGCGCCTTTGGTGTAACATGGGGTTCCAATTCCAGCAATTCACCTGCCCCGATCATCCTGTGGCCGCCAGGCAAATTATTTTCTTCGGCCCACTTTTGTGCCTTTTCCAGCTTTTCAAGCTGAGTGGTGTTAAGAGCCACAAAGATCTCATCAACTTCGTTGAAGACAACGTCCAGTTCTCCGGCAAGTTTCCTGTACCGGGAAGCGGCATCGTATACAAGCCTGTGCCGCAAAGGCCCTGAAGGGAACATGAAAGCTGAATGAAGCATTGAAGGATTCGCCTTTGACACTCCGAAACCGGTAGACGGCTCTTTTTCAACCAACGCAAAGCGGCCCTTATATTTAGATAGCTCCCTTGCTATCATACTTCCTACAATGCCACCTCCGACAACAATTACATCGTATACGTTTCGACCCTGTTTGTTCTGCTGCAGATCCCCTCTCACTTCTCCTGTCTCCGCCTCGAAAACCGACATTTGACTGACTTATGACATAAATGAACCTTGAAACTATGATTGCCCGATCAATTCCATCCTTGGCGGAGAAAAAATATCGAGCAAGACCACCTTTTCCTCCAGAACTCTCCATGAATGCTTTTTGTTGGATTCGATTAGATACCCGTCTCCGGGACCAAGAACTGTTTCTCTTCCATCACCAGGCTGCTTCAAGACGATTTTTCCCTCGATAACGTATCCGGCTTGTTCAGCCATGTGTCTTTCCTCGGGCCACTGAGCAAACGGTTCAAAACAGTAAAAAACCATCATTATTTGCTTTCCCAAGCAGACCTTGCGCTTGATTGTTTCACTCACCATTTCCCAAGGCATTTCATCCCACCGAACACAGCATTCTGCCATAAAATCCCTCATTGAAAAGCACAACTTTTGATAAAAGTCAGATTATGCTCCTTTCATCATCGAGGCAGGTGCACAAATGAGCAGCAACTGCACATCTGCGAATAAGGTCTAATATGCGGGCAGCACTTGTCAAGCAAAATATTGAGCCTCATGCACGCTTACACCAACAATCACTGGCCCCTGGCTTCACAAAAAGATTGACATGCCTGCAAGATAATGACATATAGGCTAACTTGAACGCCTGTATTGACGCACCAAAAACGCCACCCAGTCCGCATCAAACTCGGCGGGGGGTTGAAGCGGAGGATCTTCTCTGAGCTCGTTGCAGGCACTGCAATCAAATTTCTTAAAGTCTTGAAATGGAAAGGTACAGAAATGGAGGTAACCCGCGATAGTCTTTTGTCAGGTGCAAAAGCTGCTAAGGGCACGGCTGTGATAATTGACGTTTTCCGTGCATTCACCTGCACCCCCCTGTTCTTTTCTTTCGGAGTAAAAAAAGCCATCCTTGTTCCCACACCTGAAGAGGCCTTTGCCCTGAGGAAAGAAAATAAGGATCTTATTCTGAGCGGCGAAATCGCTGGAGTCCCTATCGAAGGTTTTGATCTGGGCAACTCACCGAGCCAGATCCTAAAACAAGATCCCTCTTTGTTTGAAGGAAAAACAGTGGTTCAAAGAAGTTCTGCAGGAGTCCAGGGAGCAGTAACAGCGCTTGAAGCTGCTGATGAGGTTTTGCTCTGCAGTTTTGTTCTTGCAGCACCAACAGCCAGGTACATCATTGACAGACAGCCCCGTAGGGTCAGTATTGTGGCTATGGGTAGACAGCTTAAAGAAAGATCTCCGGAGGATGAATGGTGCGCAACCTATGTATCGCACCTTCTGGGCAATGGAAGCTATGATCATAATAAAGCCCTTAGAGAAATCATTTTTCACCAAACAACACAGAAGTTCCTGGCCCCTGACATTCAGTATTTTCCGCCAGAAGATCCCATTGTTTGCCTCCAGCGCGATATCTTTGAATTCGCTCTTAGGGCGAAAAAAGAGGATGGTCAGGTTATGGTTCGCAGGGTGGATTTACCTTAAGGCGAGGCCTTCGACGAGAGAGGCGCCGGGAAGTTGCTCTTGCTTAGAAAAAGAGGGTACGTATGCTGGTTAAGAACACCAAAATGCTGACTTCTGAAGCTGTTCACATCATGATGAGCGCTGCTTTAGCCAGAGCGCAGGAGATGGGAATAAAAGTAAGTATCGCTATAGTGGACGCGGGTGGACACTTGCTCATGTTCGAGCGGATGGTAGGTGCTCCCTTTCACACTGTCCGCTCCTCCACAACCAAGGCCATAACAGCCTCTTCCAGCAGGCTACCTACAAGTGCGAAGGGAGCCCAGGCTCAGGCCTTTGATGTGCTTCATGCCCTGGGGCTGGCACTTGCAGCCGGTGCACATGCCTGGACTCCTCTTGAGGGGGGCTATCCTGTTATTTTGGAAGATGAATGTGTTGGAGCGGTTGGCGTATCCGGTGGCGATTCAAAACAGGACCAGTACATAGCAAGGGCGGCACTTAGAAGCGTAGGCGCATTTTGCGATGAGAAGACAAGCGACTGACAGCTTGCAGGAAAGCGCCTGTTCCTCTTTTCTTTAGCTGAGACCATGGATAATTCGAAAAACAAAGACATGGCGAGCAGAAAAGTTGTCGTGGTCATCGGCACCATGGACACAAAGGGTTCGGAACTTGCCTACCTGGCACAACAGGTAAAAGACGCGGGGTGTGAGCCTCTTTTAATGGACGTGGGTGTAAAAGACATACCGCAGGTGAAAGCCGACATCTCCGCTGCAGACATCCTTGGAGCTTCTGGGTTGGATATTGAATCTATCAATGCGATGCCAAGGGGTGAAGCAGTTGAGAAAATAAGTCATGCGGCAGCCTCTTACCTCAGCAAGCTTGTCATTTCGGGGAAGGCTCACGGCGTTATCGGGGTTGGAGGGTCCGGTGGAACCACAATCTGCGCTTCCGCAATGCGTGCCCTGGCCTACGGCATTCCCAAGTGTATTGTCTCTACCCTTGCATCGGGAAACACTAAGTGGCATGTGGATATTTCAGATATCATCATGATTCCATCTCTCCTGGATATAAGCGGTCTCAACCCCATGCTTGAAATGGTTTTCAGGAATGCTGCCAGAGCAATTGTCGGAATGGTTAGAGGTTATCGGCCATACAAAGCATCAGGGAAAAGAGTAATCTCTTTTACAATGTACGGAACAACGACCCCAGGGGTCAGCCGCGCAAGGACAATAATGGAAGATTCCGGGTTTGAACTGTGGGTGTTTCATGCTTCAGGCATTGGTGGCCGCACCATGGAAAAGCTTATTTCAATGGGCCGGATCCATGGAGTCATGGATATGACCCTGGCAGAGATAGGTGCCCACATTGTTGGAGGGCTTCACGACGCGGGTCCAGATCGCCTTGAAGCAGCAGGTCGGGCAGCACTACCCCAGGTTATTGTGCCCGGGGCCGCTGACACGATTGTTTTGCCTCCACGAGATCAGGTGCCAGAAACATTTCAAAACCGGACACTTAATTTCCACAACCCCACAATGACCACCATGCGCACAACAGCGTCTGAAAATGTGGCAATCGCTGAGTTCATTGCAAGCAAACTTAACAAGGCAAAAGGACCTGTGAGTGTTGTGCTACCCTTGGGCGGGCTTTCAACCATAGACAGGCCTGGTAAGATATTTTATGACCCTAAGGCAAATGAAGCGCTTTTCAACACCTTGAAACAGAAGCTCTCTCCGAGGATCCCTGTAATCGAGGATGAGCACCATCTCGATGACCCGGACTTTGCTTCGCTTGTCTGTAAAACAATGCTAGCGCTTCTTGAGAAAAAATATGGTTAAGGAGGCAATTATGAAGCAATACACGCGCGATGAAGTTCTTGCTAGGCTAAAGAAGAAACTGGCTTCAGGCTATGCTATTGTGGCTGCAGGGGCGGGAACTGGAATTTCAGCAAAATTTGAGGAAGAAGGAGGCGCTGATCTCATACTTGTGTTCAATTCTGGGCGTTACAGGATGCATGGCCTGGGTTCCCTGTCAGGCTGGATGGCGTACGGGGATGCAAATGCCATCACGTTGGAAATGGGCGAAAGGCAGATTCTGCCCATTGTAAAGGAAGTTCCTGTAATATGCTCTGTCAACGGCACTGACCCAACAAGGGTCATGCCCGTCTTCTTGCGAAAAATCAAAGAGGCCGGCTTCTCGGGAATCAACAATTTCCCTACAATAGGTATGATCGACGGCAACTTCAGGGTAGCGCTTGAGGAAACCGGGATGTCATATGAAAAGGAGGTCCAGGTTATTTCTCTAGCCCATGATATGGATTTCTTCACAACAGCCTACGCTTTTAACGTTGAAGAAGCGGTAAAGATGGCCAAGGCCGGATGTGACTGCCTTCTTGCCCATATGGGGCTCACTGTTGGGGGGGCCATAGGTGCCGTGAGCACCATGAGCCTTGAAGAAGCGGGAAAGAGGACCAAAGAGATGGCTGAAGCTGCAAAAGATATTAACCCGGAGATTCTTGTCCTTTGTCACGGAGGGCCTATCTCATCTCCTGAGGATGTTGAAGAAATTCTCAAAAGGGCACCTATCCATGGGTTTGTGGGGGCATCGAGCATGGAGCGAATCCCTGTTGAAAAAGGTATCCGGGAAACAACTGCCAGGTTTGCCGCCATCAAATTGCCCCAGGGAGCCAAGTAAATCGTTAGGGTTGAGGCCAGGACAACTCGCTCTTTAACGCCGGATGTCCTTGCGTGTAATCTCTAATTCAGCAGCCGGCTTGCCCGCGAGAGGCTGGCCTTCGGTGCGTTAAAGGACATCCCCATGGCATAGGCAATGCAGCAATGAAAAGTTTGACCAATACAAAGTCCAACAATCGCTTTTAGATGAGGATAGCTTTTATGGGAAAGTTAGCGTTTTGTGGTGGTGATCCGGTTAGAAAAGATCCTTTCCCAGAATGGCCACGGGCAGGCAAAGAAGAAAAGGCATGGCTTGAAAAGGTGCTTTCGGGAAACCGTTGGTTTGCGGGGCTGCAGGGAGATGATCCTGAAGCCCTGGGCACCCTTTTCGGTGAGCGTTTCGCCAGGCTTCACGGGGCAAAGTTTGCCCTGCCGGTTGCCAACGGAAGCGTGGCAATAGAAGTTGCGCTGCGAGCAGGCGGTATTGGCACTGGAGATGAAGTTATTGTCCCTGCATATACTTTCATATCCACTGCGACCTCAGTTCTGATGGTGGGAGCTGTTCCCGTATTTGCCGACATTGAGCCTGAAACCTACTGCCTGAATCCTCTGGATATAGAGCACCGTATTACAGAGAAGACCAGGGCCATCATCCCTGTTCATCTTGGCGGCCAGGTGGCTGACATGGCTTCAATTATGCGCGTAGCCAAAGAGCACGGTCTTCTTGTTGTCGAAGATTGTGCCCAGGCAATTAATTCTGCTCGAGATGGAAAGAAGGCCGGTAACTGGGGCAAAATGGGAACATTCAGCTTTCAATCGAATAAAACCGTTACATGCGGAGAAGGCGGCCTGATCATGACCAATGACCAGAGCCTCGCAGAGAAGGTAACTGCCCTCCGGGCCTTTGGGCGGTTCGGTTCCAGGCCTGGGGCCAGGTCGTCAGATTTAACATGCGAGCGACTTTCAAGCAATTACAGACTTTCTGAATTCCAGGCTGCTGTTCTATTGGGCCAACTGGAAAGGCTCCCGCAAGAAGATAACGTGCGCCAGACAAATGCGGAAAGGCTTACAAAGGCTATCCATCAGATTCCAGGGCTAAAGCATATCAGGGTCTATGAGCCATCTATCAGGCACGGCTATTACTACTACCTTGTGCGATATGAACCCGCATCCTTTAATCACGCTGATCCCGAAAAGCTGTGCGCTGCGCTAAATGCTGAAGGAATCCCTTTTGTTCCCGGGGACAGGCAGCCTCTTTACCGCCATCCCGTTTTCAAACCCGAAAACCTGGCAGGTTCTCTGTGCCCAGAGGTCCTTGAACAGATCAGGCACTCCAAGAATCTCCAAAACCCGGAATGCCCAGTGAGTGAAGAAGCTTGTAACTGTACTCTCTTGCTCAGGCACCAGGTTTTACTGGGCAATGAAAAGGATATGGATGATATCGCTGAAGCCTTTTGGAAAGTACACAAAAACATTGATGAACTTGGCTGAAGGAGGTAATCAAATGCAAGTTAAAGCACTAAAAAAAGCAAAGCCTGTAGCGCCCTCGGATGTAAAGGCTCTTCGCCAGAGCGTTGAGCAGATCCTTGAAAGGGTAAAGGAAGAAGGGGATGCGGCACTCAGGTATTATTCAAAAACCTTTGATAAATACGAAGGCCCATTTCTGGTGGGAGAGAAAGAAATCGAGGCTGCCAAAAACGAACTCCCTGATGACATAATTGAAGGGCTGGACTTTGCAATTGAAAGGGTCACGGCTTTTGCAGAAGCCCAAAGGGCGCAAATCAAGGAATTTGAGCAGGAGATGATCCCCGGTGTTTTTATGGGACATCGCCTGGTTCCGGTCGACTCCTGCGCCGCTTACGTGCCTGCTGGCCGGTATCCCTGCCTCACATCTGCCGTCATGTCCCTAGCGCCGGCCAAGGTAGCAGGTGTCAAACGCGTTGTAGCCTGCTCCTCGCCCGGAAAGCAAAAAAGGATCAACCCTGCCATTCTTTATACAATGGCAAAAATAGGCGCAGACGAGATCTACTGCCTGGGTGGAGCTCAAGCAATCGCTGCCATGGCTTTTGGCACAGAAACAATTAGCCCTGTAGACCTCATTGTGGGTCCCGGTAACCAGTATGTGGCCGAAGCTAAGAGACAGGTCTTTGGCACGGTGGGTATTGATTTTCTCGCCGGTCCAAGTGAGTGCCTGGTCATAGCTGATGAGACAGCAAGAGCGGACTACATTGCCGCTGATCTTCTGGCGCAGTGTGAACACGATCCTGAAGCGCGCGGTGCTCTTGTGACCACATCGGAAGAGCTTGGCAAGGAAGTGCTTAAAGAAATTGAGCGACAGCTCGGAGATCTTCAAACAGAGGAAGTGGCCCGGCATTCATGGGAGAACAAGGGCGACGTGGTGGTGGCAAAAACTATTGAAGATGCCTGTGCATGGGCTAATGACTGGGCACCGGAGCATCTCGAAGTGCACACAAAGGACCCAAAAGCACTTTTGCCTTTGCTCACATCTTATGGTTCGCTATTTCTGGGGGAAACAGCGGCAGAAGTCTTTGCAGACAAGGTAGCCGGCACCAATCATATCCTGCCGACACTGCGAGGGGCCCGGTACACAGGGGGGCTCTGGGTGGGTCATTTCTTGAAAGTAATAACCCATCAGTGGGTTGAGGAGCGGGGAATGAAAGTTCTTGCCCCTTACTCCGTGAGACAGGCTGAGTTCGAAACCATGGACGCCCACCGCCGGGCTGCCCTGATTCGATTAACCAACAAACTTTAGGCTCTTGACAGGGCTTAAAGGAATTTAAAGGGCTCTCACTGAACGCCGTGCTAAGCAGGCAGCTTCTTTTGTTCGCGAGCACCTGCGGGTATTCCTCTGGCAGCCCTGTTTTTCTTGAGATCAAACTATAGCAGGAGGTTTAGAACATGGAATGGGAAGAAAAAGACGAAGTGAAGGAAGAGAAAATTTACAACCTTTTCAGATGCGGCTATCTGGACGTTAGGGAATGGCTCAAGGAAACTGATATCGTACTTATTCCTCTCGGAAGCACTGAACAGCATGGGAGACACTGTCCGGTTTGTACGGATAGTATCGCTACAGAGCTCCCCTGCCAGATTGCTGCTGAAATGGCAAATGTGCCTTATTACCAGTTAATCCCCCTGGGTTATTCTCCCCAGCACCTTCATCCACCTGGAATTGGCTCAGGCACCATAACCCTGAGTGCCGCAACTTACCAGAATATGCTTTACGAGATTGGCCGATCCCTTATACACAACGGTTTTAACAAGCTGATTTTTGCAACCGGGCACACCTCCAATATGAAGGCGGTGGATCCTGCACTCAGGACACTGCGTTACGAAACAGGGGCTTTTGTTTGCTGTTACAGAAACGATGCAGAAGCTGTTCCCGCGCTTCTCGCAGATACCGGCATTATCGAAAATCCGCCTGAAGAAGCACCTGGATGGCACGGAAGCGAGGTGGAGGCCTCTGAGTGCCTTTACTTTGAGCAGCTTTACGGGAAGAAAATCGTACACCTGGAAAGAACAGACAAGGATTGGACTCATCCACCAAAATGGATTACGGATGTCAGCGACAAATTCACAAAGGCCAATGGTTCCCCATACCTCACCATGAACGGCAAAGATGTCGCATGGGTTCCCATGGACCACCAGGAATACAGCGACACGGGACTGATCGGCCGCCCCGGTAACCCTTTTAGAGCCAGCGCGGAAAAAGGGAAAAAAATCATTTATGCAAAGGCAAAACTCATGGCCGAATTTATAGAAGAGGTAAAAAAGATAAAGGTTGAAATCAAGAACAGGGATTACTGGAACAGGACTTTCCGTCCCATGTAACGGATATTATTAGAGCAGAAATGTGGATTTCATGCTGACACTGCTTTGCAGGAGCTTGTGATGAGTGAGCTGCGAGTAGCGATTATAGCGACACTAGACACCAAGGGTCCTGAGGCAGCTTTTGTGAAGGGACAAATAGAGAATGCAGGGCACAGTACACTGATACTTGACACCGGCATTCTTGATAAGAGAGATCCTGGCTCCCCTACCCCGGATATCAGTGCAGATAGGATTGCACAAGAAGGTGGTGAGAACCGTTCTGAGCTGGCTGCATGTATTTCGGAAAAAGAAACCAGAAACCGCAGCATTCGTGCAATGTCAAAGGGATCTGCCAAAGTTCTTAGGGAACTCTATGACCAGGGCAAGATCTGCGGTGTGATCGGCCTGGGTGGAGCCCAGGGGACCGAGATCTGCACTTACGCAATGAGGGCCCTACCCCTTTGCGTCCCGAAGGTCATGGTCTCTACTGTCGCATCAGGTCAAACGCCTTTCGGTATTTATACGGGCACGCGTGATATCACCATAATGCACTCAGTGGTTGATATCCTGGGGCTCAATTCCCTGACTCGACGAATTCTGGCAAATGCGGCAGGCGCTATTGTGGGCATGGCAAATGTCAAGGAACCTGATGAAAAGGGAGCAGGCATCAGAGTTGGAATCACTATTTATGGCCAGACAACACCTGCAGGTCTGGCCATAAAGCCTGTTCTTGAAGACAAGGGATACGAGGTATTCGCATTTCACTCGAATGGCACAGGTGGCAAGGCCATGGAAGAGCTTGCTGTGGAGGGATTGCTCGATATCATTTTCGACCTAAGCACGCACGAGCTTGCAGATGAACTTTTCGGGGGAATACATGCCGGTGACTCCCAACGGCTACTTGCCGGAGGCCTCGCAGCAGTACCACGCCTCGTGGTCCCCGGGGCTCTTGATCTTGTAACTCTTGGGGAGCCCGAAACAGTCCCTGAAGATTACAGGACCCAACCCTTTGTGCGCCACAACCCTCATATCACGCTTGTCCGGCTAAACAAGGAACAGATGATTAAAATAGGGACGGTAATGGCTGAAAGGCTAAACCAGGCAAAAGCACCTGTTGTCGTGGCAATACCAAAGGGAGGATTCTCTTTTTACAACCGTGACGGCCTTCACTTCCGTGACCTGAGTGCAGACCGTGCCCTTGTTTTCACCCTCAAGGAAAAACTTAAACCGGATATTCCTGTGATCGAAATAGAAGGACACGTCAATGACTCTCCTTTTATCTCAGGAGTCGTTTCAGTTTTTGAAGAAATTGTCAAAAAGGCCAAGCTAGTATGAGGATAAGAACCGTGAAACTAACCCTTGATAAGCATGTGAAACAGGACCCGAGAATTCTGAAAGTATATTTTGAAGCGCGACGCCGTTACTCTGAGGCCGGCAGAGAGCATCATAATTTCACCCATGTAATGCGTGACCTTTACCGCTCCCTTGTGATAGCAAGAGAAGAAAGTTCGGTTGATTACGGAATCCTCATCCCGGCGGTGCTGCTTCATGATATAGGTTTCTGCACACAAAAGCACATCAAAGTAGGACATGACGTGGCCGGAGCAGAACTTGCCATGCAAATCCTTCCGCCCTTAGGCTACGCTTCGCCCACCATCCAGGCTATTAGCCACTGCATACGCGCACACAAAGGTCTCGCCGAGCTCCCTCAAAGCCTGGAAGCTAAGATTCTTTACGATGCTGATGTGCTTGAAAAGGCAGGACTGGTTTTCCTGTTCTTTGCAGGAAGAATAACAGTTGAGTTCAAAGAAACAGTAGAACATTTCCTGAAAAGAGACATCCCCCATCGAGAAAAAGAAATATCACGGGGTTTTTACACGCAAAAGGCAAGGGAAATGGACGGGGGAAGACTGGCAATCCTTCGTTCAATGCTCCAACGTATTCAAAAAGAGATAAAAGAAGAACGCATCGATTACTCAGTGACTGAGAAGGACCTCTGGCTGGAGCCCCCCGAAAGCCACTCCACCTCAATCCCTTAAACCTCAGCGCGAGAAAGCAAAATACTTTCGTCACTGAGCTGCTCACCGGCAGCCTGTTCAAAAGCAGTTACCAGGTCGTTGATGGTAAGGCTTTGTTTCCTTTCTCCCCCTATATCTACGATAATTTTGCCCTTATGCATCATGATCAACCTGTTTCCATAGCGAAGTGCCAAATCCATGTTGTGTGTCACCATCAAAGTGGTCATTCGCTCTCGCTCAACTATCATGTCCGTTAGCTCCAGCACTGTTTCCGCTGTCCTGGGGTCGAGGTTGGCAATGTGCTCGTCAAGAAGCAGCAGCGATGGCTTGCTTATCGTTGCCATCACCAATGCTACCGCCTGCCTTTGTCCGCTGGAAAGCGTCCCGACAGGCGTGCTCAGTCTGTCTTCCAGCCCCAGCCCGAGCGGAGCAAGAGCTGCCCTAAAAAGCTCTCTTCGTTTTTTGTTGGTCGCTGCGCTTAATCCCCTGGGTTGTCCCCTGAGCACGGCCAGTGCCAGGTTCTCCTCAATGCTGAGTTTGCCGGCAGTGCCGACTTTAGGATCCTGGTATACCCTGCCGACATAGGCGGCGTGCTTGTATTCACTCAGGCTGGTTATATCATCTCCATTTACTATAACCCTGCCCCCTCTCTCCGGAGGAAAAACCCCGGCAATTATGTTGAGCATCGTGGTCTTGCCGGCCCCGTTACTGCCTATGATGGTGACGTAGTCACCCGGATAAACATTCAAGTTGACATTATCCAGGGCAGTAACTTCATCAATGGTGCCTCTGGAAAATATTTTCGTTATTCCCTTAAGCTCCAACAAGCTTTTATCTTGGTTCATTGAAATAACCTCTCATAGTCTGGGTGCCGGTGGCATCCACTCCCCGCGCACCATCTTGCGAACATATGGAACCGCAAGGGCCAAGATTACCAGTAATGCCGTGACCAGTTTCAGGTTTCCTGGGGGCAGCCCTATACGAAGTGCCAGTACTATAAAAAGCCGATAGGCAAACGTTCCGAGCAGCGCTGATACCAGCATTGATGCAACACCCCGGGGGTGGACCAGTGCCTCACCTACTATCACTGCGGCAAAACCGATCACAACCACGCCGATTCCCATGTTAACATCACAAAATTCCTGTCGCTCTGCAACCAGCGCGCCGGAAAGTCCAATTAGTCCATTTGAGATAGCCCAACCTACTTGTATGTTCCTGTTGGTATTGGAGCCCAGGCTTCTGACCATCTCTTCATTATCGCCCGTGGCCCTTAGTGCCAGACCTATCTCGGTGCGCAGGAACCAGTTCAACATGAGAAGGAAGATGAGAGTTATTACGGCGAGAACACCTATCACAAGCGTGGTATTTTTGGTAACACCCAAAAAAGTAGCCACGCTATCAAATATGGTTACTGACCGCAGAAGCGGGATATTCGGTCTCCCCATGATCATAAGGTTCACGGAATAAAGCCCTACCATCATCAGGATACCGGCAAGCAGGGCGCTTATCCTTAGCTTGGTGTTAAGCAGGGCGGTGAGGAGGCCACAGCAAAGACCCCCTCCGAACGCTGCCAGAGTTGCAAGAAAAGGATTGTAACCTGCCTGGATTATCGCAGCGGCGATTGATCCTCCTGTGACAAAGCTACCATCAACAGTCAGGTCAGGGAAAAAAAGCACGCGGAAAGTTATGAACACCCCGATAGCAACCAGAACATAAGCCAGTGTATCTGAAACAGAACTCGCTATTATTGCCTGTATACTAAGCAATGCTCATCTCCTTGTTTGCCATATCCCCTTTTCCACACCCTTGCATCAGGCATGACCTTCCTTGAATCAAAGCACGGCCGAAACGCCCTCCTTCAGTTAAAGCAAAAAACACTACCCTGGATCGCAGACCGCTTTGCGCTTTCGGTAATTAAAAAATCTTTCCTTGCCCTACTTCTTTATCACCATCGCGGCGCTATCTAGAACTGACTGGGGAATGGTTACGGCCATCCTTTTCGCTGCTGCAGGGTTAACAATTGTTCTTGCTTTACTCTTGTAAGTAGATACCGGGATATTGCACGGATCTTCACCTCTCAAAACTCGCGCTGCTTTTTGTGCCTGCATTTTTCCCAGCTCGTAGTTTGTGTAGTAGATGCAGCCGATTGCGCCCCTCTTAACTGAGTCAATATCGGGGGCAAAAAGCGGAATTTTGTGTTCTTCGCAGACCGAGATAAGCCCTTCAAGGCCCGCAGCAGTTGTATTATCCATTGGCCACCAGATAAGGTCAGCCCTTCCGACCAGCGACACCGCAGCACTGTGCACATCCGCAGTGGTGGATACGCTGGCTTCAATCATCTTCAGGCCATACTGGGGAGCCAGTTTTCGCATTTCGTTGACTGTTTTGGTATTGCTTTCATCGCCGGCATTAAAGATCGCGCCCAGCACCTTGGCCTTGGGACATATTGCCTTGATTAATTCCACCTGGGGTTTCACGGGAATATAGTCGCTAAGCCCGGTTATCTTGAGTCCGGGAGAACACGGATGCTCCCAGGAAGGAACAATTCCGGCAAGAACTGGGTCGGCAACGGCGCTAAAAACTATCGGTATGCCGCTGCCTTTCGCTGCAATGCACACAACCTGGGTGCATACGGTGGTTATTGGGGCAATCAAATCACATCTTTCAGAAACAAATTGGTCGGCTATTGTCTTTGCCACCGTCATGTCGCTTTGAGGAATGCGATACTTGTACTCTACGTTCTTTCCCTCAATGAACCCTTGCTTTGCCATGACCTCTACGAATGCTTTGTGGATGGTATTAAGCGCAGGGTGGCTGATTATTTGCGGGTAACCGATTTTGAAAACCTTTTCTTTTGAGCCACACCACCCTTTTGAAGGCAGGGCTATAGTCATGGACAGCACAAAAGCTACACCGACAAACAGCACCAGGAAATTTTTTCTTTTTCATCTCAAACCCCCTCTTGAAGTATGCCTGAAAACTACCAGGCAGTGAAAAGATGTGAAAAAGTTCAAGTTACCTTGCACACCCCGAGCGCACAGGCATTGCCAATTTGGCTGCTGGACCAGGATTAGTCCATATTTCCCACCCCCTTCGTCCAGAACTTGGAAAAACTTGTTTCTAGTTCATAGATACGCCGCCACTCACTAGCCATGCAATGAGCTAACAACCAGATGGCCCAGCAGGCTCGAGAATATATCGCTTGCTTACGTGGTGGCTTCGGCTAAACCTCGAACCAGATGGCAACCAGGGACATTGCAATAGGTATAAATGATCTCCAATACACGGGGCATACCCGAGGCAAAATCTGCAATTATATTCTAAAAGAAGTTCCACCGTCTCCGCTTGATCGCCCCATTTGTGTCTGGCCATAATACTGGAAAGGCTCTGGAAAAGGCCGGGAGAGAAAGTTCTGATTTATCAAATTAAATGTTCGGGCCTTCTAAAGGTGCTGGAACTTACATTTAGGTAATCCACTATTATTTGTCAACAAAAAATATGCATGAAGGCTGCAGGTGCGGATTTGCGGGGCAAGATACTGCTTGACACCGGCATGCCCTCTACCTATACTCTGTCCCGGTTCAATAGGATTCTTGCAGGCACTCTGTCAGGGTTTTGAATACATTGAAAAAGCTGGATGGTCTTCGCCCTCCCATGAGAACATGATTATCTGATGGTTCTTTATAATAAGCGAAACATCTTAGTTCAAACTGCTGGAAAAGGAGGTGAATAAAGAAAGTTTTATCGGAAGGCCTTACTTTGGACAAAGCAGAGAGACATAACAACTTTTTCAAAAGGAGGGAATCAAATGGGAAAGAAAGGACACTGGCTATTCATTTTTATTATTCTTCTTACAGCACTGATTATGACCCCATCTTCGTCTAAACTTTTTGCAAAAAAGGTATTAAGGATAGGCGTGATAAACTTCATTACCCACCCTGCCCTCGATGCATGCCAGAAAGGATTTATGGACCAGATGGCCCAAGAAGGCTATATTGACGGCAAAACCGTCCAATATGACATCTCCAATGCTGAAGGCGATATGAGTGTAGTTGCCTCTATTGCCAAGAAGTTTGTCTCACAAAAAAAGGACCTCATCTTCTCCATTACGACACCCTGTACACAGGCGGTTGCCGCAGCCACCAAAGGAACGGGCATCCCCGTGATATTCGGAGCAATGACTGATCCTGTTGCTGCCAAGGTAGCGGAGAGCTGGGAGAGACCCGGAGGCAACGTGACCGGATGTAGCGACTGGATGGATGTGGGAGCCCAGGTAAAGGTCGTCAAAGAAATCGTTCCCGGCGTAAAAGTACTGGGCACCATTTACAATGCCGGCGAAGTTAATTCACGGGTCCAGATAGCTGAATTGAAAAAAGCAGCTCCAGGCCTTGGAATCAAGAAAATAGTTGAAGTTAATGCCGCTTCCAGTGCGGACGTTCTGGCAGCAGCCAAGTCTCTCATGGGCAGGGTTGATGCTGTTTGGTTTCCTACAGACAACATAGTAACCTCGGCACTCGAAGCCCTGGTAAAGGTTTGTGAAGATAACAAGGTTCCCCTTTTCGGCTCTGATGTCAACCAGGTTAAAAGGGGAGTGATCGCCAGTTGCGGTATTGATTTCTACGAGTTAGGCAAAGAGGCAGGAAAGATGGCCAAGCAAGTTCTGGACGGAAGGAATCCTGCCGAGATGCCTATAAAGAAGGGTAAAATGGGGGATCTGTGGGTCAACCCATCAGCAGCAAAACGCATGGGGATTACTATTCCTCAGGCTGTGATGGCAAAAGCCACAAAGGTTATAAACAAGTAAGTAAGAATGTTTGCATCTGGTGAAATTAACTACCCTGCCGCAAGCGGACGGGGTATCAATAGGAAATTTTCTTAATGCCCCAAGGGGCGGGGAATTGAACCCTCGTCCGTCTCTGGCGGATTAAGATAGTCACGAATACAAGCCCACAAATGGAGATAACTTGGATACCTTGCTGAGCATACTTTCGGTGTCGTGTTACGAGGGTCTAATCTTTGGCCTTTTAACCGTAGGCGTATACCTGACGTTTCGGGTACTGGCATTTCCCGATCTGAGCGTCGACGCCACGTTTCCGCTTGGGGGAGCTACCGCTGCGGTACTCATTGTAAAGGGAGTAAACCCTTTTCTTGCAACATTTGCCGCCTTTGTCACCGGCCTGATTGCGGGCACTGTCACCGGTCTTTTGAACACCGTGCTCCGAATCAGTGCACTGCTAAGCGGAATTTTGATGATGGTAGGGGTATACTCGGTTAATCTGAGGATTATGGGAGGCGCAAATGTTCCGTTGCTCCGCCAGGTCAC
>Ga0180301_10002064_pt1 | contig 15775 bp, 12 predicted proteins | sample GuaBasSediGuay16_FD_121797 | JGI IMG/M metagenome (GOLD analysis project Ga0180301, IMG submission 121797) | Subseafloor sediment microbial communities from Guaymas Basin, Gulf of California, Mexico - Guay16, Core 4569-2, 12-15 cm | ecosystem: Environmental > Aquatic > Marine > Hydrothermal...
TCCCTGCCCCGTGAAATTCACGATAGTGACAGCTTGCCAAGTTAAATTGATGGCAATCACAGCGTAGCGAATTTAACCATGGCAAAGCGTATTTCACCAGGGTCAGCGGAAAGCAAAAAATAATTCTACCTCAGCGTTCTTTGCGCCTCAGCGGTGAGATATTTCTTTACATTATTAACATTGGTCAAACAAAGTACAACCAATAACGAGCAATTATTATGACATTTCAGGAATTGATCATTAACCTGGAGAGATTCTGGGCGGACAGAGGATGTCTCATCCAGCAGCCGTATGACATTGAGGTTGGGGCAGGGACCTTTAACCCGGCTACTCTCTTGAGGACATTGGGTCCTGAACCCTGGTCTGTTGCCTATGTAGAGCCTTCCAGGCGCCCTACTGATGGCAGATACGCTGAGAATCCAAACCGTCTGGGGCATTATTATCAATATCAGGTGATTATAAAACCTTCTCCCATTGATATTCAGGAAATCTATCTCGAAAGTTTAAAGGCGCTGGGAATAGATCCACTGGATCATGATATCCGCTTTGTGGAGGATGATTGGGAATCCCCCACACTTGGAGCATCAGGCCTCGGGTGGGAGGTCTGGCTGGATGGCATGGAGATCACCCAATTTACCTATTTTCAATTGGCAGGCGGCATTCGCCTGGATCCGATTTCCGTGGAAATAACCTATGGCCTGGAAAGAATTGCTATGTATTTGCAAGAAAAAGAGAGCGTTTATGATCTTGCATGGAATGAAAATGTTACTTATGGAGATGTTCATAAAAAAGGGGAGTGGGAAAACTCTGTATATTGTTTTGAAATTGCTGATGTAGATATGCTTTTAAAGATGTTTGAAATGTGTGAACAGGAATCTCTTGCAATAAGCAAAAAAGGAATTGTGCTGCCAGCATATGATTATTGCCTCAAATGTTCTCACATTTTTAATATACTTGAAGCGAGGGGAGCAATCAGTGTTACAGAAAGAACATCTTTCATTGGAAGGATTAGGGAATTGGCCAGTTTGGTAGCAAAAAATTATTTAAAACAGAGAGAAGAAATGGGCTTTCCCCTGATGAGAGAAAGTGCCTAAAGTGAGCTAAAGTGACTAAAATGACTAAAATTAAGGATAACACACTGATTATGATCAATTTAATGTAACTCAGGTTTCCCGATAAAATAGGGTTTCAAAAACTCAAAGCTAGTGATCAAGACCCTTAACCAGGCAACCTGAGCAGTAACAATACATGTTTGATTTATACTTTTACTTTAGGCACTTTGGTTCACTTTAGACATTTTAGCTCACTCAACGGTCCCTTTCAGGCTTAATAATTACAATCTCCCACCTTTGGTGGCAACAATCTGAAGAAATAGTTAAAGAGGATATATGAGTGCTGAACTGCTTTTTGAAATAGGCACAGAGGAGATTCCCTCAGACTATCTTGAGAACGGTTTAAAAGCCCTTAAGCGATTGGCGGAATTATATTTAAGAGATAACCGAATCGAGATCGAAGGAGGTCTTCATACATATGGAACTCCAAGACGATTGGTTTTAGTGGGTAAGGCCATTAGTGATAAACAGAAAGATATAATCCAGGAGATAACAGGGCCTCCTAAAAAGGCTGCATTTGATGAAGAGGGAAACCCCACAAAGGCGGCATTTGGTTTTGCTAAGAAACAGGGAGTTTCTGTGGATGAGCTGCAATTATTGGAAACACCAAAAGGCATCTATCTTCATATTAAACGTAAAATGCCGGGAAGCCTTACAATAACCATCCTATCTGAAGTGTTACCAAAATTAATCGCGAATATTCCCTGGCCAAAGTCGATGCGCTGGGGAAGTGAAGGGTTTTCGTTTGTTCGGCCTATTCACTGGGTGCTCGCACTTTTTAACGGTAATATTATTCCTTTTGAAGTGGCTGGGGTGATGAGTGGTAATAAAACGAGAGGACATAGATTTATGGCGCCCCAGGGTATTAAAATAGAAGGCGTTGAAGATTATCTGCGAAAAATGAATGAAAGCTTTATAATTATTGATCAAAAAGAGAGAGAAGATAGGGTTGAAGAAGCTGTCATTACTGCAGCAAAACCTGTGTCAGGCTTACCTGTGATAGACCCCGAATTATTAACTACAGTGACAAATATGGTGGAGTTCCCATCTGCCATTTGCGGTGGTTTTGATAAGGCCTTTCTTACGCTCCCTGACCCTGTTCTCATAACAGCAATGAAAGAGCATCAGAGATATTTTTCTGTTCGGGATCAAGGGGGGAATCTGATGCCAAATTTCGTGGCTGTTAACAATACGATTGCACGTGATGAATCTATTGTCAGAAAAGGGCATGAAAGAGTTTTGCAGGCAAGGCTTTCTGATGCGGATTTCTTTTTTAAAGAGGACAGGAAAAGGCCTCTCGAGGATAGGCTGAAGGATTTGAAAACAGTTATCTATCAGGCAGGGTTAGGGACATCCTTTGACAAGGTACAACGTTTTACCCGATTAGCCGAGTACTTGGCTGAACAGATAGCGCCAGAAAAGATACATGATGTTGGGCTTGTAGCGAAGCTATGTAAATGTGACCTGGTTACTGAAATGGTTATGGAATTTCCTTCCCTCCAGGGTGTAATGGGAAAAGAATATGCCCGATTGGATGGCTATCCTGAAGATATCTGCATGGCTATTTCAGATCATTATCTACCTATTCAAGCAGAATCTCAACTCCCTGAATCTCTCATCGGTGCAATTGTTGGCATAGCTGATAGGCTGGACACTATTGCAGGTTTTTTTTCGATGGGACTTGAGCCGGATGGAACAGCAGACCCCTATGCACTCAGGAGGCAGGCGCTGGCTATTATCAGGATAGTGAGAGATAAAAAGATTGCTATTTCCTTTAAAGATCTTATTCATAAATCAGCATCTATTCTTCGTGAAACTATCTCATTTGACCAAAAAGTGGTTGAAGATGCGGTCAGTAATTTTATAAAAAATCGCTTTAAGAATTTATTACTAACTGAGGGAATTACTCAAGATATTATAGAGGCAGTAATTTCTATCGATTTTAATTTCATACATCAAGTAGAGAAAAAAATAGAGGCATTACAAAGATTTCGAGACATTTCTAAAGACTTTGAAACCTTAGCAATAGCGTTTAAACGGATCATTAACATAGGAAAAGGTTTTGAAGAAACCTATAGTGTGAATCCTGATTTATTTGAGCACAAAAGCGAACAAGGTTTATGGAAAGAATTTCAGTTAGTAAAAGATGAAGCAAAAAGAGAGATAGATGAAGAAAATTACTTTGAGGCATTGAGTGTAATATCCAGAATTATAAAGCCGGTAGATGAATTCTTTTCCGAAGTAATGGTCATGGCAGAAGATAGAAGGATAAGAGAAAACAGGCTTGGTATTCTAAAAAGCATGCATCAGTTTTTTCTTCAGGTAGCTGATTTTTCAAAATTTTCCATTTAGCATCAAAGTTTTTTATGCCACAAAGTCGCTAAGTATTTTTAGTTATCTGGTTTTTTTACTAAAAAATACATCTCTCCTTTATGTTTAAGATTACCTGCAGCTAATTCCGCGTATTGGCCACTACCCCAAAAAATGTCTGCGCGTCCCGGGCCTTTTATCACTCCTCCTGTATCTTGATTCAAAAGAAATCTTGAAAAAGGAACCCATCCGATTATATTTCCATCTTTCCCCATAATGGGTTTCTGGCAGCGAATATACACCAGGGCGCCTTTTGGAAACAATCTGTCATCAACAGCTATAGACCGTCCGGGTGTTAGAGGAACACCGATGTTGCCGACTGGCCCCCTATCGAGTAATCGAAAAAAAACATACGATGGATTATAATTCAATATCTCATCTTTAATATCTGGATTTTGCTTTATGAAAGATCTTATGGCCTGAAGGGATAAATTATCAGATGTGATATATCCATTATCTATCATATATCTGCCTATACTTTTATAGGGGTGCCCGTTTGAGGCGCTATACCCAACCCTTATTATCTGTCCGCTGGGTAATTTTATCATACCTGAACCCTGAATTTGTAATATGGCTATGTCGAGAGGATCCTTTAGCCAGGCAATTTCAAGGTTTTTTTTCTCTAAAATATTATTTTCCATTATATCTTTTCTCGTGTAATAGGGGACAAGTCTATGGCCTTGTATCCTGGCCATAATACGCTGCCCGGAAAGTTCAGGGCGGAAAAGCCCCAAATGGATTGTGAATAGATTATCTGGTCTTCTATATATTGGATACCTGTGTATAGAATCCCGCTCAAGGCTTCCATCAAAGATCGGCTCAAAATATCCAGTGAAAAGCACCTTTTTGCTTCCCCAAAAACCAGGCACTTTATATAAGTAAAAATTTTTCCTTAAATATTGACTGAATTTTTTGCTATCTGTGCCTTGTTTGAAAATTGATAAAAAAGTCTTTAATGATTTCCTCACATGTTCGGCTGTAAATTCATCAGGGCCATAGGTAAAAAGTGTATCGTCCTTTAGTCGGTTAAAATATTTCAGATCATTATTAATAGCCAATGAAAGGGAGTCCATATCCATGTCATCCTGAAATTTTGGCCAGAAATATTTTACCTTTGTAAGCGCATTGGCTGGTTCCTTAACCTCTTTTTTGACTAAAGGGTAGCAACCGCCAATAATGAGAAAGATTATTATTGCTGAGAGGTAGCGGTAAATCATATGCTAAATATTAGCTTTAAACCTTTCTTAAATACAAGAGAAAAAGCACATAAAAGAATGAAATTGTATAAATCAAACACAAAAACTGTGTTAAATTTAACACATTAACATGATAGGAAAATAAATAGTTTCCATATAGCAAATTTTAATTATCATTATCAATTTCAATCAGTTAACTATATACATTTGCCTTTTTTATAATCATTTTATAAGATGGCACATAACTTGCTCTATTTAATATACATTCCAAATAATATGTTTCTCTACATTAATTTATTATCAAAGTAATGATTATGGATTTAAGACAACGGACAGTTGCAGATGAGATAAGCTGCACAGGTATAGGTCTTCACTCTGGTAAAAAAGTAAATCTTACCATAAAACCCGCTCCACAAAATAGCGGAATATCCTTTGAACGTATTGATATATCACCTGGCTGTAAAGTTAAGGCGTCTTTTGATAATGTAGTTGATACGAATATGGCTACTACTATTGGTTTTAATGGATATAGTGTATCCACAGTAGAGCATATTATGGCTGCATTTTTTGGAATGGGTATAGATAATGCTTTGGTACAAATTGATGGTGGAGAAATTCCTATTATGGATGGAAGTTCTGCTCCCTTTATATTTCTACTAAAAAATGCCGGTGTTACCATACAAAATAGCCACAAGAGATTTCTTCTTGTGAAGAAGTCAGTTAAGGTTAAGGATGGCAATAGATCTGTTAAGGTCAATCCCTCAAATGAGCTAAAGATAACGTATAAAATTGACTTTGATCACCCCCTAATCAAAGACCAATCCTATGAGATATCTTTTTCAAAATCTAGTTTTGTGGATGAAATTAGCAGGGCACGAACATTCGGTTTTTTGAGGGATGTTCAGACATTAAAGAACAATGGGCTGGCAAAAGGTGGATCTTTAGATAATGCAATTGTTGTGGATGATTTCAGAGTTCTCAATGAAGATGGATTAAGGTATAAAAATGAGTTTGTAAGGCATAAACTCCTTGACTTTATAGGTGATCTGGCTATTCTCGGTTGTGTGCCAATAGGCCATTTTGTGGTTGAAAGATCAGGGCATTCTATGAACCAAAAATTGCTCAGGCTGTTTATGGCTCAAGAAAGGTCCTGGGAGGTAGTGCGGTTTAAGAATAAAGAAGAGTGTGTGAGAAAAAGTATCAAAATACCGTCCTTTGGTACCCTTGATTTAGCGCCTGCCTAAATGTCATAAGTGAGCTAAAGCGCCTAAAGTTTGCAATAAGGGCGATAATAGCCATTAGCTCACTATATTACGTAGTCCATTTTTACCTGCTTCCATGAAACCATTTTGTCTTCCTTTCAAGTTTGTTCTACAATTCTTTATTATTTAATCATATCTTTTTTAACTTTACCAATTTAGTTCACCTTAGGCGCTTTCGGCGCTGGTCTAATTATTAAATCTTGCAATCAGTCTCCCTTTTTTCTATGATATTTGTAATATTCTTATAAAAGCACCTATTCTAATTTCACAAATTGTTTGTCATCTGTGGAGATATAGAATTAACAGAAATTTAGGGATTGTGAATTGTAGGGTAGTTGCTGGCGATAGGTTATTCACTGTAAACTTTAGGTGTGGCTAATTGATACATTTAAACACATTGATTCACTCTCTGCGCGGTAGACAGCTTACTTTTGCTTTAGCGCTTTTTTTCTTTTTCGCTATTTTCCCAGAAATTTCTTCGGCAAAAGAGGCTCGCTTATCCGATATAATTGTCACTAACACACGTGACCATCTACTTACGTATTTTAATGTAAGAGACTGTTTTACCGAAGAAATGGACAAGGCCATTATGAATGGTATTTCAACCAAATTTACCTTTATCGTCAAACTATATGAGATTAGAAGTGCATGGTTTGATCGTAAGATAGCAGACATTAGGTTAACACATACTATAGAATACAACGCATTGAAAAACGAATTTAGTCTTCTTTTACCAGAACAAAATAATAAAAAGGTAAAAACCAGGGATTTTGGCGGAGCAAAAGAATTAATGGCGGATGTGGTGGCCTTAAAGGTTATCAGGCTCGATAAGCTTAGGAAAGGAGCTCATTATCAAATACGAATGAAGGCAGAGCTTGATAAGATTGAATTACCTTTTTACTTAAACTATGTGCTCTTTTTTTTATCCCTATGGGATTTTGAGACAGACTGGTATTCAGTTGAGTTCAGGTATCAGGCGCAATGAAAAGACATGTAGATACCAAGAATGAAGACCTAAAGAGGCGTAAACGAGAAATAATCATCATATGTATTTTGCTACCCATTATTATCCTCCTGACCTATCTGGGAACAAAGGTCTTTGATCTTGGCGTTGAGTTACCGATTGCCGGCAACATCTTGATCTTTGTCTTAATAAATATCAATGTAATTTTACTGCTTCTTCTACTCTATCTGACCATGAGAAATCTGGTCAAGCTGGTGTTCGAGAGGAAAAAAAGGGTTATGGGATCTGGCCTTAGAGCAAAACTCGTTTTTGCCTTTGTCATCCTTTCCCTTTTACCGACTATCATTATCTTTTTTGTTTCAGTGCAATTCATTTCTCTCTCCATTGATTATTGGTTTAATCTTCAGATTGAGCAGTCTCTTCAAACGTCTTTAGAGGTAGGTCAAGATTACTATAAAAGAGTAGAAGATGAGGCATTAGCATTTGGCAATAGTTTAAGTTCCTTAATTACCCATGAAGGTTATATGTTGCTATCAAAAAAAGATAAGCTAAGGGAGTTTATAGAGGAAAAAAGAAAGGAATATAATCTTGCCGCTATTCAGATATTTTCATCAAAATTGCTTCCGAGGGCTGCGTCTTATGACAGGAACGTTGATTTAAAACCTTTTAAAGATCTGAGCGTCGATGTATTGCGCAAAAGTTTCAAGGATTCAACTGATATTAAGGTTATTCAAACATCATTACATGGAGATTTAGTCAGGGGCATTGTGCCCATATTTTCACGAACCGAGACAAAGGCTCAGGTAGGGGCAATTGTGGTTGCTAAATTTATTCCTGGAGTAATTTTGAATAGGCTGGATACCATTACCAAAGGCCTGGAAGGTTATAAGCAACTAAAGATGCTCAAGAGACCTATAAAGTTAACGCCTTTGATTTTTCTGTCTATTGTGACACTCCTAGTTATCTTTTCTGCCATTTGGTTTGGCTTTTATCTTTCAAAGGGCATTACAGTTCCAATAGAGGAACTGGCTAAGGCTACTGACAGGATTGCATCTGGTGATTATGGTTTTCATATTGATCTGGAATCCAAGGACGAGATAGGCATTCTTGTAAATTCATTCAATAAGATGACAAAGGATCTTAAGGAAGGTAAAAGCGAACTCGAAGCTGTTAACAAGAATTTGATTGCAAGCAGCGCCGAATCAGAGAAACGAAGGATCTATATGGAAACTATTTTAGAAAATGTGGCTGCTGGTGTTATAGCTGCAGATTCTCGCGGGGTTATTTCAATAATAAATAAGTCGGCAGAGAAGATGCTTAATATTTCTGCTAAGAAAATAATAGGGCAAAATTATAAGAATATTCTGGGTCCAAAATATCGATCAATTATCAGTAGATTTGTGAAAGGTGGCAATCGTAATAGAAAAGAATTTATACAGAGAGAGATAGACATCTCAATAAAGGGGAATTACTTAAAATTATTGGTTTCGTTGAATCTTTTGAGAGATAATCAGGATAATTATCTTGGACTGGTTGCAGTATTTGAGAATATGACCGAGTTAGAAAAGGCCCAGAGAATGGCAGCGTGGAGAGAAGTGGCCAGGCGCATAGCCCATGAGGTAAAAAATCCACTGACCCCGATTCAGCTTTCAGCGCAAAGGTTGAGACGAAAGTATGGTGAACGTTTGGCAAAGGAAAATGGAACAGTTTTTGATGAATGCACTCGGTTGATAATAGACAATGTTGAAGAGTTGAGGGTGTTAGTGAATGAATTTTCCAGTTTTGCTCGAATGCCAACTTCTAATCCGGTTCCAGATAATATAAAAGAGATAATTCGGGATGCAGTTTTATTATATAAAGATGTTCATAAAAATATTACATTCAACTTTATCGAACACAATGATGTTCCTAAATTAAAACTTGATAGAGAACAAATAAAAAGGGCGATGATTAACCTTTTAGATAATGCGGTGGCAGCCATACAAGATAAAGGAAAGATTGATATTATACTTTTCTATGACAAGGCATTGAGGATTGTCAGAATTGAAGTTGTTGATACTGGCAGCGGCATATCTAATAAGGATAAAGGGCGGCTTTTTGAGCCGTATTTTTCTACAAAGAAGTCCGGGACAGGACTGGGACTTGCAATCGTCAGCACAATAATCACCGATCACAATGGTTTTATCAGGGTTGAGGATAATAAACCACATGGCACAAAGTTTATCATCGAACTACCTGCGAGGGTTTAAACTCATTATTTATTGGTGGCGCTGGTTTCCACAGTTAGCAGATAGCGAGTAGCGAGCAATGCTTATCCTCTACCACCTTTTAGCTACCCTTAGTTTTATCTTCTTTTTTCCTGTTTATTATCTTTTAAAGAATAGCGGTCGCTTTAAACAAAGGTTAGGTCTGAATCTTCCAGATCTTGATCAATCAGGAGCTGGCAGGTTATGGGTCCATGCACTTTCAGTAGGTGAAGTCTTATCAGCAATTCCTTTGCTTGAGGCATTGAAAAATAAATATCCATCAAGAGAGATTGTCCTTTCTGTAAAAACGGCTACCGGTTTAGACATAGCAAGAAAAAAACTTAAAGATACCGTTCACTATTTATTGCCAATGCCTCTTGATTTCTGGTGGTCAGCAAGGAGGATGATAAAAAATATTAATCCAATCATTTTTATTTTGGTTGAGACAGACATCTGGCCGGGCTTAATCTCATTGTTAAAGAAGAGGGGGGTAAAGACGATCTTAGTGAATGGCAGACTTTCTCCACAGACTGCAAAATCTTATAGGAGGTGGAGATTTTTAATTAAGCCAGCGCTGCAGATGGTTGAATTATATCTGATGCAAACAGAACTCGATAAGCGCCGAATTATTAAAGGAGGGCTTTGTCCGGATAAGGTCAGGGTTACTGGAAACATTAAGTTTGATAGGTCATGGAGACCTCTTGACAATAAAGAACGGCACAGATGGCTTGACCTCCTAAACCTTAAAAACATGCTCATATGGGTGGCAGGGAGCACTCATCATCCTGAAGAAAAAATCATATTTAATGTATTTAGTCAGCTTCTTAAATCCTTTCCTGACCTTTCCCTTATAATCGGCCCGCGGGAGGCTCACAGGTTTGATGAGGTGTACAATCTTGCCAAAGATTATGGATTAAAGGTCATAAGAAAAACGCAATTGTCTGTAGACCAGAATGCCACTGCTCCCTACACCTCATCCCGCAGAGGGGGAGGCACAGGAAGGCGCGAGCGGGAAGGAAACCAGAAATACAATGTTTTCATTCTTAATACACTCGGTGAATTAGGCCAGGTTTATGGCTTGGCTGACATTGCCTTTGTGGGCGGAAGCCTTGTTCCTAAGGGTGGCCATAACCTTTTAGAACCAGCATTTTTTGGTATACCTGTCCTTTTTGGTCCTTATACATATAATTTTACTACTATGTCAGAATTAATGATCAAAAACAGGGGAGGCAAAATGGTTGCTGATGAATCAGAATTGCTCAATGTTATGTTAGAGCTATTAGCTCAAAAAAGTAAAAGAAACGAGATAGGAAAAAGGGCTAAGGAATTTGTGGAGCAAAATAAGGGAGCTATTGCGAGAGTAATAGGAGTCCTTGAACCTTATATTGAAATGCCGTAACTGTTTAGCCACGAATGGACACAAATAATTATTCGTGATAATTCGTGGCTGAATAGTGAAACCCAATAAACTCAATAAATTTATGACCGCTATTAATTGGTCAACTATACACGCAACAAAGGAAAAAAACCTTTTTAGATTTTTTCTGAGGATACTTTCACTTTTGTATGGTCTTGCTATTCAATTTAGGCTTGTTGCGTATAAGACCGGTTTTTTAAGGGCCAAACACCTTCCCGCTCATGTAATTAGTATTGGAAATATAACCGCAGGTGGCACGGGAAAGACACCATTTGTTGCCATGTTAGCCAAGTGGGCAGAAACACATGGATTTAGGGCAGCTATCCTCTCAAGAGGTTATAAAGGAAAGAGAAGCAATAATTCACCTGTTGTATCTGATGGAAAAATGGTTTTGGCATCTGTCGATGATGCAGGAGATGAACCAGTTATGCTAGCTACAGCATTATCTTCCGTGCCTGTATTAATATCCAAAAAAAGATATAAAATTGGATCTCTCGCCTTAAAACACTTTAATTCGGAGTTACTGTTATTAGATGATGGATATCAGCACATATCATTACATAGAGATGTGAATATACTTCTCGTAGACGCTAAAAGACAATTTGGAAACAGATCGCTATTACCCCTGGGCCCTTTGAGGGAACCAATTGAACAGATAAAAAGAGCGGATATTATTGTTATAACCAAATGCACAAATACGTATTCTGGAGATAAGCTCGTCGATTATTTTAAAAAAAATTTTCCTGCAAAATCGATCTTTCGATCGAGTTATTTTCCTGATCAAGTCATCTTTCCTATTGCTGGCAATACATATCCGCCGGATATTTTGAAAGGTAAAAATGTTGTGGTTTTTGCAGGCATAGCACATCCAGACGATTTTTTAGAGACGGTAAAAAGTTGTGGGGCCAATATCGTGCATTTTCAAGCTTTTTCTGACCACCACTTTTTTAGCGCTCATGAGATCGAAGAGCTTGTATCCTGGGAAAAACAATCAAACGTAGATTTTTTATTGACCACAGAGAAAGATTGGATAAGGATTGACGGTAAAATTGATCCTGATTTGGACATTGCTATATTAACTATAAAGATAGGCCTTCTTTCTGGTGCCAATACCTTTTTTGAGAGCATCAAGCAGGGAATTGTTCAATCAAATAAACTTGGACGCAGATGAACGCAGATTATCAAGATTTTAAATATAAAGAACTAACTGATATACTGGTTGATAACAAGGTGATTGTAGAGATAAAGGCATCAAAACGTTTGGTAGAAGAAAATGAAGCACAGTTATTGAACTATCTAAAAGCAACCGATATTGAAGTTGGCCTTTTACTTAATTTTGGCACTGAACCAGAGGTTAAACGTAAGGCATTTGATAATACAAGAAAGTAGTTCTCTGCGGGTATCAGCGGAAATCTGCGTCCAAATAAAAAAATGAGAGTCAAATCCAGGCATAAAATCTCAAATCAGGAGGTTAGAAAAATACTGGTTAGATCTGCTAATTGGATAGGGGATACAGTAATGATGATCCCCTCGCTAATAGCGCTTAAAAAGACTTTCCCTCATGCTCAGATAACAGTCTTGGCCAGTCCTTGGGTTATTCCACTCTTAGAGAATCATCCTTCAGTGGACAAAACAATGATCTTCGCCAAAGGTGACAGCGCTTTTACCTCATTAAAAGAATTAGCAAGGATTATATCGTGGATGAGGGCTGAGAGATTCGATCTGGCCGTTCTGTTTCAAAATGCCTTTGAGGCCGCATTTCTTGCATATACAGGAAAGGTTAGATATAGGGTAGGTTACTCTACAGATGGAAGAGGATTTCTATTAACCCATAAAGTGAAAAGAGATCCCCATATTCTCTTAGTTCATCAAGTTGAATATTTTCTCAGTCTCGTAGAGGCTATGGATTGGCATGTTGAAGAAAGAGAGCCTATTTTATATGTTAACGAGGAGGATAGAAGGTCAGGCTCTTTAATGTTATCTTCTATGGGCATGGAAGATACCTCTTTTATCTTTGGAATGAATCCAGGCGCTGAGTATGGGTCTGCCAAGAGATGGCCAGAAGAGAGATTTGCTGTTATTGGTGAGTGGGCTGCCAAAAGATGGAATGCCAGGGTAGTAATATTCGGCTCTTCTTCCGAGACAGAAATAGCTCGTAAGATATCAGGTTTAATGCACACCGCTAATCCTATCAATCTGGGTGGGCAAACGACATTAGGTCAAGCTATGGCATTAATCAGGAGATGTAACTTTTTTTTAACAAATGATTCAGGGCTTATGCATATAGCCGCTGCCTTTCATATACCTATGGTGGCTATTTTTGGGCCTACTGATCATGTTATAACCGGTCCGGTGAGTGGAAATGCAAGAATCGTAAGGCACGATGTAGATTGCAGCCCATGTTTAAAAGAGGTATGTCCTTCCGATCATAGGTGTATGTTATCCATTGAGCCAGAAGAGGTTTGGGAAAAAATGGAAGGTCTAAAAAAAGAATTAAAAATTTAAATATTCGGTCACAGATTCACACAGATTCACCCTGTTGAATCGCCCAAAAGGCGTCCCGCAAAGCGGGAATTCAACAGGGTAAACACAGATAGGTTTAAATGCAAAGAAATGACAGATATTATCCATATCATCAATTGCCTGACGGTGACAAATATTGAAGTTGGCTCATTATTTAACTTTAGCAGAAAACCAAAATTCAAACGATTTGTATATATGATGGCAAAATAAAAAATATCAGTGGTAATCAGTGTAAATCTGTGGCTGAGCAGGTAATGAAAATCGAAATTGAAAAAATAAAGAATGAGACCGGCAGTATTTATAGATAGAGATGGCACTATTAACGAACAACGTGGTTATATAAATCATATAAGCCAATTTGTGCTCTTGCCTGGTGTTGGAAAGGCCATATCCCTTTTAAACAAGAATAATCACACCGTTGTGCTAACTTCTAACCAATCAGGTGTGGCAAGGGGTTACTTTCCCATACAATTGGTAAAAGAGATCCATGAGTTAATGGCGCAGAACTTGGCAAAAGATAATGCGCATATTGATAGGATTTACTTCTGCCCGCATCACCCAGATGGAGTCGTGCCTGAATATAGCAGGAAGTGCGATTGTAGAAAGCCTAATACAGGATTTATAAAAAAAGCTAAAGCCGAATTAGATATTGAGATGGAAACATCATATGTAATCGGGGATCGCCTACTTGATATAGAATTTGCGCACAATGCAAATCTACCCGGTATCCTGGTACTAACCGGTTATGGCAAGGGAGAATTAAAATATAGTATGCCTCATAAAAGCATAACACCTGTTTATGTGGCAAAAGATCTATTAAGCGCTGTAAAATGGATTTTGGAACAGGAATAGAAAAGTTCACCGTTCACCGTTTTCCGTTCAGCTATATGCAGAGAGCAGCGGTAAACGGTGACGGTAACTAAGCCCGTATCGGCCAGAGTAACGGTAACGCAGAAGGACGACAAACCTAAGCGGGCAAGGAAACGGGTATTGTTGCCAGTCCTTGGTGGGCAGACAAGATCAGCCCAGAGTAAATAGGAATTTCTTTTTTAGACTTTAGGCGCTTCAGACATTTTAGTTCACTTTAGGCACTTAGCTTGAAGAATAACAATCTAAACATACTAATAATTAAATTGAGCGCTATCGGTGATGTTGTTCATAGCCTGCCTCTCCTGGAGGTTTTAAAAGATAGGTTCCCCTTATCAAAGATTGACTGGGTGGTTGAGGAGGATGCATCTGGCATAATAGAGGATCATCCTGATATAGATCAGTTGATAATTTTTCCTCGAAAAAACTGGATAAAAAGATTTATTAAGAAGGGCGAATATCGCAGCGTTGGAAAAGAGGTGGTCAACTTTCTTAAGGAGCTTAAGAAAAAAAAATATGATATCATCGTTGATCTGCAAGGACTTTTTAAAAGTGGCATATTAACCTTCATTGCCCGAGGGAGAAGAAAAATTGCGCTTAATGGAGGAAGAGAGGCTAGTTCTATTTTTGTTAATGAACGCGTGGCCATTCCTGATCCAAATATACATGCCCTTGAGAGATATTTATATATCGCCAGATACCTGGGAGTAACTGAGCTTGACTGGAATGGCCAAATTCCCATTCATAATACAGATAAAAGATATGTTAATCATCTCTTACAAAAAATTGGCAATGGCAGAACCTTAATAGCAGTTAATCCAATGGCCAAATGGGAAACCAAACTCTGGAGCCTGGATCGATTTGCTTGCCTGGCAGATAGAATAAAAGAAGAATTGAATGCAGTGGTTATTTTCACTGGAAGCGAAAGTGACACAAAAGCAATAAAAACTATTCTATCAAGAATGAATACAAGCGCTCTAAATTTAGCTGGAAAGACTACCTTAAAAGAACTGGCATACCTTTATCAAAAGTGTGCCATTGTTATATCTACCGATACTGGTCCAATGCATATAGCAGCAGCTATGACCTCTCCAGTAGTTATAGCCCTTTTTGGACCTACCTCTCCTTTTAAAACTGGCCCTTATGGAGCAAAGCACAGAGTTATCCGGACTGGCCTTGAGTGTAGCCCATGTTTTAAAAAAAAATGTGATGATATGTCATGCATGAAGAAGATTGCAGTGGAGATGGTCTTTGAGGCTGTAAAAGAGGTGCTGACATCAACACAGAAATTATGATTTGAAAAATTGGAAATTGAGGCAATGAAGATAGTAAGGAGTATGCTGTAAGCAGTACGCAGTAGGAATTAACCAGTTAGTCTGTCCACAGTGCAAAGGAGAGATTTACCTGAATGCAGCAGGAGATGTGCTTATATGTGATAAGTGTAAGCTCTTATATGAAGTCAAGCGAATGGGGACGTTGGTTACTTTGTGACCTTTTGAAGTTTCTCACCCCAGTATCATTTCCCGAAGCTACCCCAGTGAAATACGCTTCGCTGTTCTTCGGAATTTCACAGGGCTGGCCCCGGTTATTTCTTTGACAGTGCGGAAGATCCTCAAACGGGAAGGGATTAATCAGGTGGGGGAAGGCGAAATCCGGAGAGTTTAAGGGAACAGAAGGTGTTTAGAGTTGTAAAATGAGGAATAGGGTGTCTAAAAAGCAGAGAGTCTAAAGAAGATGACTTTGAGACTTCAGAGAGGCTAATTACCCTGTAGGGAGGTGAAGATATGATGTCTAAGGAAAAAGAGGTCACTGCAGAAA
>Ga0180301_10002065_pt1 | contig 15773 bp, 22 predicted proteins | sample GuaBasSediGuay16_FD_121797 | JGI IMG/M metagenome (GOLD analysis project Ga0180301, IMG submission 121797) | Subseafloor sediment microbial communities from Guaymas Basin, Gulf of California, Mexico - Guay16, Core 4569-2, 12-15 cm | ecosystem: Environmental > Aquatic > Marine > Hydrothermal...
AAAAGTTTTAAAATCCATAGAAAAATAATTGTAATATAATTTTACCGACCGGTAAAATAGCGTTGCCATGGATATTCCAATAAAAACTCGAGAGGAGATAAAAATAATGGCTGAAGGTGCAAAAATTCTGGCTCGTATCATGCAAGAGCTGGAAAAAAGAGTGAAGCCCGGAATTGCCACCAAAGAACTAGACAGGGTCGCCGAGACCCTGATTTTAGAATACGGGGGAAAATGTTCTTTTAAGGGTTATCAGGGGTTTCCTTCGGCTCTTTGCGTTTCAATCAATGAAGAATTGGTACACGTGATTCCCTCCGGCAGGGAATTAAAAGAAGGTGATATTGTTTCTTTGGATTTGGGGATAAAATATAAAGGATACCATTCAGATATGGCAGTTACTTTGCCGGTGGGTAAAATTTCGCCGGAAGCTCAAAGATTAATCAGGGTGACCAAGAAGGCCTTGAAGAGGGGAATCAAAAAAGTCAGACCCGGCAATACTTTCGGGGACATCGGCAATACCATCCAGAGATACGTAGAAGACCAGGGTTTTAATGTGGTTCGGGATCTTTGCGGCCACGGCATCGGCAGAGAGCTTCATGAAGACCCCAAGATTTTGAATTACGGCAAGCGCGGTTCGGGTCCGGAGATCAAGGAAGGACAGGTTTTATGCTTGGAGCCCATGGTTACGGCGGGGGACTGGAGGTTAAAAAAATCCGAAGACGGCTACGGTTTTGAGACTGCTGACGGCTCTTTGTCCTGTCATTTCGAACACGAAGTCCTGGTGACCAGAAATGGAGCTAAGATTCTAACTGTGGTAAAATAGATTAAATGCTTCCTGAGATTAAAACCTTGTTGATTGCAGCTTCCCCTTTTTTGGAGCTCAGGGGATCCATACCTTTGGCTTTGGGTGTTTATCATTTGCCGGTTCTTTCTGCTTTTTGGATTTCTGTTATTGGGAACATAATTCCGGTGATTTTCATTCTTTGGCTGCTGGAAGGAGTTTCCAGGTTTCTTAGCCAACACTTTTATTTCTTTAACCGCTTTTTTTCTTGGCTTTTTGAAAGAACCAGAATAAATCATCAAAGGAAATTTAAAAAATGGAAAGAGTTTGCTTTGGTTGTACTGGTGGCGATTCCCCTTCCTTTTACCGGAGCCTGGACGGGATCCCTTGCAGCTTTCGTATTCGGCATTCACTGGAAAAAAGCTTTTCCTTTGATTGCCTTGGGAGTTTTGATCGCGGGCCTGGTGGTCACCTTAACTACTTTGGTAATCATTAAAGCCATTTAATCATATGAGAAAACCCCTTATCGTCGCCAATTGGAAAATGAATCCCCCCACTTTAAAGGAAGCGAGGAGGATTTTCCGCAAAACCGGCCCCAAGAAGACGGGAGCCGTGATTTGTCCTCCCTTTTGCTATTTGTCAGCTTTAAAGGCCAACGGCGCTCAGGATTGCCATTACGAGGAGAAAGGCGCCTATACGGGCGAAGTGTCTCCCAAAATGCTGAGAGATCTGGGGGTGGAATACGTGATTTTGGGGCATTCCGAGAGGAGGAAATACCAAAAAGAAACCGACTGGCTGATTGAAAAAAAGCTGAAAGCTGTCATGAGGGCGGGATTGAGGCCGATTTTGTGCATTGACAAGATTTCCCAGATTCCCAAAAAGATAAAACGCGGCTACATTTTAGCTTACGAGCCCCTTTTTGCCATTGGCACCGGCAAGCCTTGTAGCATTGAAAAAGCCAAAAAGATGAGGGATAGGATAAAGAAAAAGGTCAAAGTTCTTTTGCTTTACGGGGGAAGCGTGAATTCTTCCAATGCCCAAGGTTATATCAAGGAAGCGGGCTTTGACGGCCTTTTGGTGGGGGGAGATTCCCTGAAGCCAAGGGAATTTATTGACATTGTCAAGAAGGCGTGTTAGTTTAAATAGATTTTATGGAAGAAATATTTAACGGCCATTTTTACAACCCCACCCGAGGAAATATTTCTTTAGAAGAAGTTATAGAAGAGCTTTCCAGTTATGTGGCGGAAAAACCGGACAAGTCTTACGATATTATTGTCGGCTGCGATTCGTCTTCTAAAGAAGAGCCTTATTTCCCGGTAGCGGTGGTTATTTTGAGGAAAAACGAAGGAGGGAGATTTTTCCTTAAAAAAGTAAAATATCCGGCTGCCGCCAAAAAGAAATTTTACAGCTGGAAATCGAGAATTTTGGAAGAGGTTATGCTTTCCTGCCAGTTGGCTTTGATTTTGAAAGAGAAAATGGTTCTTTCTCCGAATTGCCAGCTTCGCTATATTCATGCCGATGTCGGGGAAAACGGCCAGACCAGAGATATGATTAAAGAAGTGATAGGACTCATCCGCGGCAACGGCTTTGAGCCAAAGATAAAACCGGAATCATACGTTGCCTCGGTGGTTGCCGATAGATACACATGATAAGAAATTCAAAATTAAAAGTGATGGTGGCAATGTCGGGAGGGATGGATAGTTCCGTAGCGGCAGCCCTTTTAAAGAGGGCTGGTTTTTACTCTGAGCAAAGTCGAAGAGTTGATGTCATCGGGGTTTTTATGAAGTTTTGGGCCGAGGGGGAAAAAGCGGAGAACAGGTGTTGTTCTCCGGAGTCGGAAGAGAGGGCCAGAAAGGCAGCCCGGCGGTTGAAAATTCCTTTTTACGTTTTGAATTTCAAAAAGGAATTCAAAAAGAAAGTGGTAGATTATTTCCTGAAAGAATACCAGCTGGGACGCACTCCCAATCCCTGCGTGGTTTGCAATAAAGAGATAAAATTTGGACTATTGCTTGAAAAAGCTTTGAGCTTGGGGGCCGATTTTGTAGCGACTGGTCATTATGCGAGAGTATCCTCTTTAAGATTATTTCAAGCCAGAGACAAGGAAAAAGACCAATCGTATTTTTTGTGGCAGCTTAATCAAAAACAGCTTTCCCGCATTTTATTCCCGGTTGGCGGATACACCAAGACGGAAGTCAGAAAATTGGCTAAAAAATTCGGCTTGCCGGCTTCGGGAATTTCCGAATCCCAGGAAGTTTGCTTCATTCAAAAAACGGTCAACGAATTTCTGGCAAAATACATTAAGAAAAGAAAGCCGGGAGTCATAGTAGATACCGCGGGAAAGAAGGTGGGACGGCACCAAGGGCTGATTTTCTATACCATCGGGCAAAGAAAGGGAATAGGACTTCCCGGAGGCCCCTTTTGGGTTTTGCGGAAAGATCCAAAAAAGAACTTTTTGGTTGTCACTAAAAATGAAAAAGATTTGTACAAAAAGGAACTGATTTTTGAAAAAGAAAATTGGATTTTTCCGAAGCAATTTCCCGGGAATGCTACGGGGCAGGCGGACAAAATAAAAGCGAAGATCAGATATCGTTCAAAGTTAGCCTCAGGTAAACTTGTTCAGGGCAATAAGTTTGTTTTCGACAGGCCCCAAAGAGCCGTTACCCCCGGCCAATCAATTGTATTCTACAAGGGTCAGGAGCTTCTCGGCGGAGGAATTATCAAATAAGGCCATTTCTCTAAATTGACAAATTTGATATAATGTGGTATACTACAAGCGTCAGAGAGAGGTTAATAGAATAAATTAAGAAAGATGAGCGACTCTCTCTGAGCAGTCGCTTTTATATATCTTCCAAAGACCGCTATGTTCGAGGTGAGACTTCCAACATCATAGCGGTTTCCGGAAGGGAAGCAAATTAAAAATTCGCAAGGAGGTGATAAGTGGTGGTTAATTGGATAAACCACTGTAGATCATCATTTGTCCTTATTGAAGTAAATCCAGAGAAGTTGCTTCGTTTTGCCGATAACACTCAAGGGGATTTCACACCCAAAAAAGACAGACTGGAACGGCTTCTCGATAGATTTATCAATGGGGACAAGGAAATGGATGCTCCCATAGTGGGTAAAACTTTCAGGGGCGGCATATCTTTCACAGACGGACGGCATCGCGTCACCCTTGCTGCCAAACTCAGGATGACGGCCATCAAAATAGCGGTATATCCTGAAGAAAAGAACTACATCGAGAATATTCTAAAATCTTAGGAGGTAAGATAAGAATTGAATATTGGATTTGATGTTGATGGAGTGATAGCTAAAGGTATTTTAAAATTAGACAAACTGCTCAGGCACCAGGAGAAGATTTGGAACAGACTGTTGCTGAATCCTCTTGGAAAGTTCCTGTACAGGAACTTTCGCCGTCCAGATAAGGAAGTAAAGAGACTCATGTATTGTTTGAAAGCTCAAGGCCACCAGATTATTATTGCCACTTACGCTTTTCGGGGCAATGAGAAGGTGGTGCTGGAATGGCTGAAGAGGCACGAAATCCCCTGCGATAAAGTTTTTCTCTCTCGAGAAGGAGAAACTCCTCTGGAGTTCAAGGTGCGAGTAATCTTGGAAGAGGGGTGCGACTATTTTGTGGAGGATCAGTTCAGCTTGGCTCGTGGCATTGCTTTGAGAACCCCTGGAGCGCAAGTAATTCATTATCGTAAAAAAGAAGATCTCGGTGTTCTTTTAAGTTAAACCCACTATTCCCACACCCCTTGCTTTGCAAAAAGTAAGGGGTTTTGATATTATTGAATTACGAATATGACGTCTGAAAAATTAAGGCAGGATTTTTTAAGATTTTTTGAAAAAAAAGGACACAAAATCGTGCCTTCTTCTTCGTTGTTGCCTGTGGACCCCTCGGTGCTTTTCACTTCGGCGGGAATGCAGCAGTTTAAGGAGTATTACACGGGCAAAGAGTCTCCTTACGGAAACAAGGTTGTTTCTTGCCAGAAATGCTTCAGGACTTCCGACATTGAGGAAGTGGGAGACGCCGTCCATCTAACTTTTCTGGAAATGCTGGGAAATTTCAGCTTCGGAGACTATTTTAAGGAAGAGGCCATGAAAATGTCTCTAGAGCTTTTGACCAAAATCTACAAGATTCCTCCCGAAAATTTGTGGTTTACCTATTTTAAAGGCAGCAAGGAAGTGCCAGAAGACAAAGAGTCAAAGCAAATTTGGCAAAAGCTGGGCATAAAAGAAGAGAGAATCCACGGTTTCGGCAAGGAGGATAATTTTTGGGGTCCGACCGGGAAATCAGGTCCCTGCGGTCCCACTACGGAAATACATTACGATTTAACCCAAAAGCCCTGCCAGAAAAAGAAAAAATGCCTTCCCAACTGCCAATGCGGCAGGTTTGTGGAAATTTGGAATTTGGTTTTCAACGAATACAACCAGTCGGAGGACAAAAATCTCACCCTGTTGAAAAAAAAGGGCGTGGATACGGGAATGGGGTTGGAAAGACTGGCTATGGTTTCCCAGGAGAAATTATCGGTTTTCGAAACGGATTTGTTCGAGCCGATTATTAAGAAAATTGAGAATGAATCCCAGGAACCCTATTCCCAAAACCCTAAGCCCTACCGGATTATTGCCGACCATGTGAAAGCTTCGGTTTTTTTGATAGCAGAAGGCAGCACCCCTTCCAATGTTGAGCAAGGTTATATTTTAAGAAGGGTTTTGAGAAGAGCCATCAGGTTTGGAGAGTTGCTGGGATTTCCTCAGAATTTTTTGATTCCCCTGGCAAAGAAGGTAATTGGCATATACGGAAAGCAGTATCCGGAAGTGAAATCCCGGGAGACCGATATTCTGACTGTGATTCAGAAAGAAGAAGAAAAATTTAGAAAAACCCTAGAAAGAGGGCTCAAGCAGTTTAAAAAAATAGCTTCTTTGGGAGATATTTCCGGCGCTGATGCTTTTCATCTTTTTGATACCTACGGTTTTCCCCTGGAGCTGACAGAAGAATTGGCAAAAGAGAGGGGGTTGGAGGTGGATAAAGAGGGATTCGAGGAGTCTTTTTCCCGCCACAAGGAAATTTCTCGGGCAGGGGCCGAAAAGAAATTCGGAGGCGTGGGCCGGGAAGCCAGCTACGAATCGGCCAGGCTGCACACGGCCACCCATCTTCTGCACGCGGCTTTGCGTCAGATTTTGGGAAATCATGTCCGGCAGAAGGGGTCTGACATTACGCCTCAGAGATTGAGGTTTGATTTTACTCATCCCCAGAAAATGACAGACCAAGAACTCAAGGAAGTGGAAGATTTGGTTAACCGAAAAATCCAGGAAAGCCTGGAAGTTAGAAAAGAAGACATGTCTTACGAGGAAGCTTTAAAGAAGGGAGCTTTGTCTTTTTTCAAGGAAAAATATCCCGGCAAGGTTTCTGTTTATTCGATAGGGGATTTTTCTAAAGAGATATGCGCCGGCCCTCACGTGGAGAACACCGTAGAATTGGGACATTTTAAAATAGTCAAGGAAGAATCTTCGGGCGCCGGAGTCCGCCGCATTAGAGCAATTTTGGAATAGGGATATATGGTGATATAATAAAACCATGGGGGACAAAGATTTTCTTGTTTTAGATATCGGCACGGAAGCCGTCAAAGCCGGTTTTTCCGGGAAAACGGTCTTTCGGTATTATGACAGGTTTGGAGTGTTCGACAGCAGGGATTTTGAGCGAGACGTGGTGGGGAAAGCTCTTTTCGGAGCAATAAAAGATTTAAAAGCTGAGAGAAAACCCTCCTTGCTGGCTTTGCCCCCGAATGTCTTGAGGGCCAGAATTTCTTCTTATTCTCTGGAGATTAAAAATTTCAGAGGAGATATAGAAAGGGAAATTTTAAAGCATAATCAAAAGGAAGTTTCCAAAGCCTTTTTTCGGGAATCCGGCATTCTTCCCCAGGAGTTGGAATTTTTGGGTCAGCTGTTTCTTGAACAGAAGATCGACGGCTATCGGGTCCCTTTCTTTAAGGGATACGAAGGCAGGAAAGCGGAAGCCGTGATTCTTTCTGTGTTTTCTGCCAAAGAGGATTTGAATAAATATCGGACAATTTTCCGAAAATTAGGAGTGAAAATCTTAAAAATAGTTCATCCTGCTCAAAGTTTGACCGCGGTTTTTGACAAAAGGGACGGCGTTTTTCTCGACGTAGGGGGAGAGCTGACCCAGATATTCGTGGTAAAAGGCGGAGAGCTGCAAGAGATTTTTGATTTTCCAATGGGCGGCAGGGATTTTTCCAAAGCTCTTTCCGAAACTCTGGGCTTATCAGAAGAAAGAGCCAGGATTCTCAAGGAGAGATATTCTTTGGGAGCTATGGAAGAATCTTCCAGGACAAAGATGAATGAAATTTTTGCAGACGTGGCGCAGGAATGGTACGACAACTTGAGATCGAAATTGAGCAATTTTAAGGGTCTGCTGCCTCAGAAATTTTTCCCTTTTGGAGGAGCCAGCCAGCTGCCCGAAATCTCGGAGGTTTTGGAAGAAGAATATTCTTTAGAAATTTTAAAAAATCCCCAAGAAATTAATTTAATTTTGCTTTCAAATGCCCAAAAAGAGCATTGACATTATTCCTCCGGAAAAAAGGAAGGCTAAAATTAACTTAGCCCCTCTTTACTTTAAGTCGCCTAAAAAGCCCAAAATCGGCAGGAAAAACAAAGTTTTGCTTATTTCAATATTTTCAGGAGCGGTTTTGCTTTTTTCTCTGGGATATTTTTTAATCGAGCCCAAAGCGGAAATTGATATTTGGCCTAAAATGAAGTCCACCACCTTTGAAACCGCGGCAGAGTTTTCGGGAATCGAGCTTTTATCAGAGGAAACCGTATCCAGGGAGTTTGTGGCTACCGGGTCGCAGGAGAAAAAAAGAAAAGCGGAAGGAAAGATCACAGTTTACAACAATTACCATTTAGACCAAATTTTGGTGGCCACCACTAGGTTTTGGTGTTTCGAGGGCGACAAGCTGCTGGAGTTTAAAACCAAAGAAAGGGTGGTTATTCCCGCCGGAGGCAAGAAAGAGGTGGAAGTGGTGGCTTTTGCCGCCGGCGAGGAATATAATATCCCTCCCTGCACTTTTTCCGTACCGGGATTGAAGGGAAGCCCCAGATACACCGCCGTTTACGGAGAATCGACTTCTCCCATGACGGGAGGGGAAATAGTCAAGGTTCCCATAGTTACTGCCGATGATTTGAGCAGAGCCAAGGAAGTTTTGACCCAGGAAGCTTTCAAAAAGAGCCAAGAATCCATGGAAAACTTGATTTCTTCAGGAGGGTATGTGTCTGCAGAAGGGGGGACTTGGCAAAAAATAGTTGAGGAGGGCTCCCCGGCAAAACCCGGCCAGCAGATAGATAGGTTTTCCTATAAGGTTAAGGCTCAGACCAAGTCTTTGGTCCTCAAGAAGTCAAAATTGGAAGAATTCGCCAAAGAATATGTTCTTTCTCAGCTGTCCGAAGGAAAAGAGATTCAGGAGTCGTCTCTGGAATTGGAATATTCTACCCCCGAGGTGAACTTGGATGAAGGAAAAATTGCGGTGGATTTGAAAATTACAGTCAATATTTATTCAAGCATCGACTCAGCCACCCTCAAGGAGCAGGTCAGGGGGAAGAAACTTGAGCAGATAAAAGAGAGTTTTGCGGATTTCCCTAAGATAGAAAGGGCCAAGGTGCGTTTTTGGCCTTTTTGGGTGACTAGGGCGCCTGAGTCAAAAAAAAGGATTGACATCAATCTTATTATTTGATATTATGAAAAACGTTTTGAAGAAAACAGGAATTGTAATTGAAGCTCTTCCTAGCACTCATTTTAAGGTGCGTTTGGATGATGGCGGGGAAGTTTTCTGCCATCTTGCAGGAAAGATGAGAATGTTTAGAATAAAAATATTGCCGGGAGACAGAGTAACCGTGGAAATGAGCCCTTACGATGAGAAGCGCGGAAGGATAATTTACCGAGGCAAATGAAGGTTAGACCATCCGTAAAAAAAATTTGCAAAAATTGTAAGATCGTCCGGAGGAAGGGACGAGTTTATGTTATTTGCACAAACCCCAAACACAAACAGCGTCAAGGCTAGCTATTAGATGGGTTAGGGTTAGTGGCTAATTAACTAAACGATATGCCTAGAATTGCGGGAGTAAATATTCCCGAACAAAAGCAAATAGAAACCGCCTTGACCTATATTTACGGTATAGGTCGGTCTTTAAGTAGGGAAATTTTGGCGGAGACCAAGATTGATCCCCATACCCGCGCCTCCAAGCTGACCCCGGACGAAGTAAACAGATTAAGGGAAACCATCGAAAAGAAATACAAGATCGAAGGAGATCTCAGGCGGCAGAAAATGATGTCGATTAAAAGGTTAAAAGACATAGGGAGCTGGCGGGGCTTGCGTCACATAAAGGGATTGCCCGTCAGAGGCCAGAGGACCAGGACCAATACCAGAACGGTCAGAGGTAATGTCAGAAAAACCGTGGGTTCTGGCAAAAAACCTCCTCCCGAACCCACCTAAAATTATTAGGAAAATATTAAAAACCGAGGGTTTTTAAGGAGCCCAGACGTAACGTCGGGGCGGCCTCCCCTCGAAATAGCAATGGGTAAAAAGAGAATCATCCAACAAACTGAAGAAGAACTGATAAAAGAGAGAGAAGGAATCGAGAAGGCGGTGCAAAAAGACGTAAAAGTGGCCCTCTCAGAGAAAATCAGAGAGGGGAGAGTTTATATTTCCTCCACTTACAACAACACTATCATCACTTTGACTGATCCTGAGGGAAAAACCATTTATTGGGCTTCGGCAGGAAGCATCGGCTTTAAAGGAACCAAGAAGGCCACCCCTTTTGCAGCTTCCAAGGTGGCTGACGCTGTTTCGCAGATTATTAAAAAATTGGGAATTCAAAAAATCGCCGTTTTCGTCAAAGGAGTCGGGGGGGGAAGAGATTCGGCTATTAGGTCTTTGGCCGCCAAAAACTTTGACATAATTTCCATTACTGATTTAACCCCGGTGCCCCACGATGGGCCTCGACCCCCCAAGGCCAGAAGAGTATAATTTTTACTTTCTTAATCAAATTCCATGCCGGATTCAAAATGCAAAATTTGTCGAAGGGCGGGAATGAAGTTGTTTCTCAAAGGCGAAAAATGCTTGTCGCCCCGCTGCCCTTTTATTAAAAAACCTTATCCCCCGGGCTTGAAGAAAAAAAGAAGAACGCCGGCGCTTTCCGAATTCGGCAAAGAATTGAAGGAGAAGCAAAAACTCAAGCAGTGGTATAATTTAAAGGAAAGACAGCTGGAAAACTACGTGGGCGAGATTTTGGAAAAAGGAGGCAGAGCGGGAGACGCCGCTCAGGTTTTGGTTCAGAAGCTTGAAAGCAGACTGGACAACGTTGTCTTCCGTTCGGGCTTTGCCAAATCCAGAGATCAGGCTCGCCAGCTTGTTTCCCACGGCCACTTCCTGGTTAATGGGAAATCCGTGAATATCCCCAGCTACCAGGTCAAAAGAGGAGATAAGGTTGCCTTGAAATCCGCCGTTTCCCGAAAGAAAATCTTTGAAAATATCCCGACTTTGTTAAAAAAACATACGCCTCCTGTTTGGCTAAAGCTGGATTCCGAAAAATTAACGGTCGAAGTGACGGGAACTCCCACTTTGGAGGAAGCCGCTCCTCCGGTAGAAGTGTCCGCCATTTTCGAGTATTATTCTCGATAATAATTAATAATTAAAATTTTAAATTATATGATTCCATTGCCTTCTTCCCCCAAAATTATTGAAAGAAAAGACAACCAGGCCGTTTTTATCATTGAAGGCCTTTACCCCGGTTACGGGGTAACCGTGGGCAATTCCCTGCGGAGGGTTTTACTTTCCTCTTTGCCTGGATCCGCCATAACCCAGGTTAAAATCAAAGGGGTCCAACACGAATTTTCCACTCTTTCCGGAGTCAAAGAGGACGTCATTTCCATTTTGCTCAATTTAAAGCAATTGAGATTCAACCTTCATACAGAAGAGCCCCAAAAGGCAAGGCTGCAGGTTAAAGGAGCAAAAGAAGTTAAGGGTGCTCACTTTCGCCTGCCTTCTCAAGTTGAGCTGGCGAACAAAGACATCCATATTGCCACTTTGACCCAGAAGTCAGCCGAGCTGGACATAGAAGTTTTGATTGAAAACGGCTTGGGTTACGAGCCGGCCGAAAGAAGAAAGAAGGGAAAATTGGAAATCGGCACCATCGCTTTGGACGCCGTTTTCACTCCGGTGAGAAAGGTAAGTTACCGGGTGGAAAACATGCGGGTCGGGGAGAGAACTGATTTCGACAGGCTTTCCCTGGAATTGGAAACAGACGGCACTCTGACTCCTGAAGAAGCTTTCAAGCAGGCTGCAGAAATTCTGATCAACCACTTTTCCTTGTTCAAAGAAGCTTTCGAAGAGCCCTCCGTTATTAAAACTGCGGAGAACGGGGAAGAAAAAAAAGAAGTAAAAAAAGTAAAGAAAGCGAAAAAAGTGAAAAAAACTGGCAAAAAACATGAGAAAAAGAAAAAAGGGAAGAAAATTAAGTAGGAAGAGAGATCAGCGCAAAGCCCTGTTGAAATCAGTGGCCGCGGCACTCATCCTGGATGAAAAAATAAAGGTTACCGAGGCTAGAGCCAAAGAAGTCTCGGGTTTTGTCGAGAGGTTTGTTACTAGGGCTAAGAAATCAGATTTAGCTTCAAGAAGATTGCTGTCTCGATATTTTTCTCCGAAGATTGTCAAAAAACTTATAGAAGAATTGGGTCCCAGATACAAAGATCGCTCCGGAGGATATACTAGGATTAGAAAGCTTGGCCCTCGAAAGTCGGATGGAGCGAAGATGGCCATAATAGAACTGATTAAATAATTTTCAATTTTCAATGAATTTTCAATGACTAGATTTTAAAACATTTGATAATTTAAAATTCATTAAAAATTTAGCATTTGGTATTTAAAATTAAGCCATGCAGAGACAAACTCACACCATTGATGCTACAAACAAAGTATTGGGTAGATTAGCTACCGAGATAGCAGTATTATTGAGGGGTAAACACAAACCCAATTTTTCTCCGTACAAAGACGAAGGTGATTTTGTAAAAGTTAAAAATGCAGATAAGATGAAAATTACCGGAAGGAAGCTGACAGACAAGAAGTATTATCACCATTCGGGCTATCCCGGAGGATTGAAAGCCGTTTCCATGGGAGAGATTTTTCGCAAAAACCCAGGTGAAGTTTTAAGAAGAGCGGTTTGGGGAATGCTTCCCAAGAATAAGTTGCGCTCTCAAATGATTAAAAGATTGAAAGTTGAACAATAACATATGCCTAAGAAAAAAGTTTCCAAAAGTTCGAAGCCAGCGTCCAAGAAAAAGCCAGCGCCCAAGAAGAAAAAGACGGCCAAAGCTAAAGCGACTCCCGGGCCCAAGAAGACCCGTTATTTGGAGGCGGTAGGCCGCAGAAAGACCGCTATAGCCAGAGTCAGGCTAACCGCCGGAGGCGAGAAGGAATTTTTAGTTAATGGAAAGCCGTTGGAAAAATATTTTCCTTATCTTGAGATGCAACAGAAAGTTTTGTCTCCCCTTGAAAAAACAAACTACCTTGATAAATTTAAAGTCTCAGTCAAAGTAAAAGGCGGAGGATTAAATGCTCAATCGGAAGCCATCAGGCACGGCATATCAAGAGCTATAGTTATTTTTGACCCTGAGTTTAGAAAAATATTAAAGAAAGCCGGGTTCTTAACCCGTGATCCCAGAATGCGCGAGCGCAAAAAATTTGGCCTCAAAAGAGCCCGCCGAGCCCCACAGTGGCAAAAGAGATAAAATGTTAAAAGAACTCATCGACAAATATTATTTGGACAGGCAAAGGGATAGGGAACAGCATCATTTTTACATTACTGACGCGGGTAAATGCGGCCGGGCTATCTTTTTTAAATTCAAAAACGTTCCTCGGGAGAAAATGACACCAGACGTTTTAAGGATGCTTGATCACGGAGATTATATTCAGATGCAGATTTTAAGCACTCTTTTCAGTTTGGGGATGGTTAGGGCTTCGGAAATAAAAATTCCTCCGCAGGAAATAATTTCCGGCAGGGCCGACGCCATCATCAGCATGAACAACGATCTTTACGTGGTCGATTTCAAGAGCATGAACAGCATGGTATTCAAGAACCTACAGGAGCCCAAAGAAGAAAACGTCAATCAAATCCAGCTCTATTTGCATTATTTTAAAATTCCCAAGGGGATTTTGCTTTATGTCGACAAAGACAGGCTGGAATTGAAGGAATTTTTGGTCGAGTACAATCCTACTTTGGCTAAAAATCTTTTAAGCAGTCTGCAGGATCTTAAAACCAAAATCGACAAAAATATCATCCCTTCGAGACTGCCCGATTACCCTGAAAATTGGCAGTGCAGATACTGCCAGTTCAAGGATATTTGCGGCAAGGCCGACGGCAAGGAAGTGAAATGGGAAGAATTCAAGAAGAAAATAGAATTGACTGGGAAATAATTTTATGAAATCAAAAAGACTTCAAAGGTCTTTTTTTGTTAGGCCCACTTTAACTGTAGCCAGAGAGCTTTTGGGGAAGTTTTTGGTTCGGCGATATGACGGGAAAAACATTCCTTTGATGATTACCGAGGTGGAAGCTTACGTGGGTCCCAATGACAGGGCTTGCCATGCTAGCCGGGGGAAAACCGAAAGAAACAAGGTGATGTTTGATGAGGGAGGCAGATGGTATGTCTATTTCACTTACGGAATGCACTGGATGTTAAATATTGTTACCGGCCGCAAAAATTACCCGGCCGCTATTTTAATACGCGGAACCAATAAAATTACAGGTCCCGGTCGGTTGACCAAATATCTGAAGATCGATAAAAGATTCAACGGCAGTTTGGCCGATAAAAAAAACGGCCTTTGGATTGAAGACCGCGGACACAAAGTTAAACCTTCTCAAATTACTAAAACGCCGAGAATCGGCGTAGATTATGCGGGGCCGGCGTGGTCTAAAAAGCCCTGGCGTTTCACCTTAGGGAAGTAGGTCGTCAAAAAGATATATTTTCCCTTCGCTTTCAACGTATAAATCTTTCTTTTCTTTGTCCCAGAAAATCTTTGGGTTTTTAAATTCAGCCAGGTCGACTATATTTATTTTATCCCGGTTGTCAATTTCGCTGATTTTTATCTTATCCCCGACGCTGAATATCAAATAATGATTGGTCAGCCAAAAGATATTGCCGATTTTTTTTGAAAAGCGAGCGATAAAAACCTCTTCTCCTTTTTCCGGGAATAAAACCCGGATTTCATAATTGTTGGCCTTAATAACCTTCTTTTTATCCGAGGAGGTGGCCATCATTTCCACCTTCGGCATTTCGTTGACAATGGTGAAATCTGGATTTTGGGGAAAAAGAATCACGTTTTTGGCCTCGGTTACCCGTCTTTCCCAGACCTCTAAATTTTTTTGCCAAGAATGGTAGCCCGCCTTTTTTATTTCCACCTGGTATTCCCTGGGAATTAAGTTTTCAATTAGGACGGAGCCGGTAAAGCCCGAGGTTCTTTTTTTAAAGTCGCCGTCAAGGTAAACCTGGGAGCTGGCAGGCAGTACTTTAAAATAAAGGCCGCCCGTCTGTACCAGCTCTTTTTTTTCAAAGTCAAAACGGTAGCCTTGGAAATATAAAAGTACGGTGGGCGCTGCCAGGAGGAATAAAAAAATGCAGAGTACGAATAAAATAGTTCTGGATCGCTTTTGCATAAGCATTATTATAATAACTATTTGACATCCAAAAATCAATCTGCTAAGATATTTGCAGTTCGCGAAAAACTAAAAAGGAGGCGTTGAGAATGAAAAAAGGTGCAAGAATGACTGAAGCAGAGAAGATTCTTGCCGAATGTCGCAATAATCTTAAAAGAGGGAGGGCGGTAGCCACTGGAATCGGTGTATTTGTAATAATGGTTCGAAACGGCGATCCGCTTCTTCGCAGAAGACTTGAAAAAGAATCTCTTTACCAGCAGGATCTTTCGGGAAAGTGGGAGATGCCCGGCGGTGGAGCTGAACTTTCTCATTTTTTGACATGGGCCGAGGACAAGAATGCCGAACGGCGTTACTGCGGTTCCATTTTTGAGGCTCTCAAACAAGAAATGGCGGAAGAGACCGGTTTGGCGCTTCTGGGTTTCCCTGACCATCTGTTGATGGTGCCGGCGTGGTTTCGGAGAGAATACATCAATAAAGAAACCGACGAAGAGCGCGTTACAATTGATGTTGCTTTTTCCCTGCCGATTCCTTTCGAGGCGCCCTTTATCGAAGAAACCAAAGTATTTCATGAAAAATTGGAAAGAAGAGAACTGATGTTTGTTCCTCGAAACAAATTGCAGGAAATTGAAATTGTTTCTCCGCGCATGCGTTTTCTCATCGAGAGGGGACTGGAAGTATACGATTTGCTGGGCGAATGATTAAGCAAGGCGCCAGCCTTTTCCGCGGCTCGCGCCTTTTTCTTTGCTTAGCTTGGCTAAGCAACTGTGATAAAATATATTAATATGCCGCTTTTGCCGAAAATTGAGAAAATTACCAGGGATGCGACAATTACCCATTTCTTTTTGATGTTCGGCTACAAGGTTTTTTCTTTGTATTTCCCTTTATTTTTGATAGCCAGGGGAATGTCTTTGCCGGAAGTGGGTTACGCCTACCTTTTGATTTATCTTCCCATAGCCGTGTTTTCTCCCTTAGTTGGCTTTTTAAATCATAAAATAAATCCAGCCGTGCTGGCGAGCGTCGGCATTCTGGGATATGGGATTTATTCTTGGGGCATGATTGCCATTCATAATCCCGCCCTTTTTTATTTCTGGCAGGTTATTTTGGGAATATCAGCCGCTTTGTTTTTTGCTTCATCCAGGGGAATCTTGATGGGTTCTTCTCTGGAAAAGCCCGATCGGGCTTTCGGCTGGTTTTATTCGGCTCCTTTTTATGCAGCAGCCGTGGCTCCGGCAATAGGAGCTTTTTTTATTTGGCAGTTTGATTTCGCCGGCGT
>Ga0180301_10002067_pt1 | contig 15771 bp, 18 predicted proteins | sample GuaBasSediGuay16_FD_121797 | JGI IMG/M metagenome (GOLD analysis project Ga0180301, IMG submission 121797) | Subseafloor sediment microbial communities from Guaymas Basin, Gulf of California, Mexico - Guay16, Core 4569-2, 12-15 cm | ecosystem: Environmental > Aquatic > Marine > Hydrothermal...
AATCAAGATAGTGTTTTCCTTCTTCCTTTTCTTCACAGCTTATAATATAGCTAAAGGCAAAAAGAAAGATTATTTGAAATCTTATGGGAGAAGAGAAGGAGCAAATAAGAAACTTGCTGTGATTGCTTTCTTCATAGCTGGTATGGCCTCGGGTCTGCTAGGAATAGGAGGAGGAATACTCTTTGTTCCAGTAATGGTAATTTTAATAGGTTTTGATATTCACGAAGCAATTGCTACATCAGCATTCATGATTTTAATAACCGCAACTTTTGGGGTTCTAGAGCATTTAATTTTAGGCCATGTTAATGTGCTTTTTGGAGTTTTATTTGGAGTTTTTGGAGTCATAGGCGCTCAAATTGGTGCTATTATGAGCGTTAGAACTCAAAGCAAAACCTTGAGAATTCTATTTGCGCTTCTCTTGGTAATATCCGGATTGAGGCTTATCATGATGTAGCTTTTTCTTCCTTAACAATTCCTAATCTTTTAAGATATTCATGGGCTTTTCTCAGCAATTCCTTTGAATTATCATATGTTATCCTCTTTAACGCGTCCTCATACTCTAACCAAGCGTAGTCCTTGTGCTCATAAGAGAGTCTTACTTCCTTCTGTTTAGTTTCAGCGAGGTAGAAAACTACTGTTTTATAAACTTTTTGTCTACCCTTCCAATAGGTATAGCGAATGACCTCTCTAAATCCAAAGACGAATTCTAGGTCGCTAATTCCTGTTTCTTCAAAAACTTCTCTCCTTACCGTATCAATTTCTTTTTCTCCCTTCTCTATGTTCCCTTTAGGAAAATCCCAATGTCCATAGCCGTATTTGAGAAGTAAATAATATATCTTTCCATTCTCTCTCCTAAAAATAATTGCTCCAGCAGATTTCTCAATCATTAAGGTCGCCTATTAAGTGCTTCAAATATCAATTGCCGAAATGTGGCAATTAGTATTAAATATATACCAATTTGGGAAATATAGCGGTTATACTTGTTGAAGGAGTTTTTAGGTGAGCATGCATGATTTATTGGTTGATTAATGGAAAACTTGGAGGCTCATCAATTCCAACTAGAGATGATTTAGAATATTGGAAAACTATTGGAATCTCAGCTATAGTCTCACTTGTAGAACCTCACGAATTTGCTTGGGGTGCGGATATCAAAGCTATGAAAGATATGGGTTTTGATGTACTTTGGATTCCCGTTAGGGATATGACAGCACCTACAATTGAGCAATTGGAGAAAATCGTTAAGTGGATTGATGAGAGAATAAAACAAGGAAAGAAAGTTGTTGTCCATTGTTATGGTGGCTATGGGAGATCGGGGACGGCTCTGGCAGCTTATCTAATCTACAGTAAAGGATTAAGTGCTGATGAAGCTATACGAGCGGTCAGAAGAGTTAGGAGGGGAGCGATAATGACGAGAGATCAAGAGTTAATACTATTCGTTTTTGAGAAAAAGGTAAAGGATAAGGGAAAGAATGAGTGATTTTTATACGCCATACTTTTTCGCAAGTTCTTCACTAAATGTTTCTAATATTTTCACTCCTGAGCTCGAACCTATTATGTGAGCACCAGCTTTTAGCATTCTAAGAGCTTTTTCAGCATCTCTAATTCCTCCCGCTGCCTTAATCAACGCTTTGTCTCCGATGGCCTCTTTAATAAGCTTAATGTCTTCCTCAGTAGCTCCTCTGGGACCAAAACCAGTTGAAGTTTTAACAACGCTAGCTCCAGCTTCAACTGCGATTACAGATGCTTCTTTGATTTCATCTTTTGTAAGATATCCAGTCTCAATAATCACTTTTACTGGTAATGGTTCTACAGCTCTTACAACAGCTCTAATATCCTCCTCAACAAAAGAGAAATCTCCAGATTTGAACTTAGAGATATTCATAACCATGTCAATCTCATCAGCACCATCGGCTTTAGCTTTTATTGCCTCGAAAACTTTCACCTCAGTGGGAACATAACCTAGAGGAAATCCAACAATCGTGACCAAAAGTATATCTGTTCCTCTTAATAGTTCTTTTGCAAGCCTAACATATATTGGTGGCACACAAACCCCCCTAAAGTTATACTCTTTAGCCTCTAGAACGAATTTTTTCACATCTTCTTCGGTTGCGAATGGCTTCAGTAATGTCTGATCGATTTTCTTAGCTAATTCTTCTTTCGTAATCATTAAGCTCACCTTTTTCATTTATACAATATAATACCAGCAAATGAAACATAATAATGTAGTATAACTAAGCTTGGACTTAGAGCGAATGTTAATGCTAACCAGAATATAGAATTACTTACTGCTTCTGGAATTATCTCTCTTGTAGCTAGATATAATGTTGCAGCCAAAGTTTCAGCGACTATCTGCACTAGGAATAGTAGGAATATAATCAACAAGCCGAAGCCTAATAAGCCCGTAATTAGCATTATAATTCCTGCAATCATTAGAATGTAGATCAACCTAGCAAGTGTTGAAAGCCCAGCAGCTATTGCCGCGGCAGATATAGTACCTCCCCCAAACGCTTCCTGGATTTCCCTTCTAAATAGAAAATCATAGGGGATTGAGAATAATAGTGCAAGTGGGTAAAATATTAAGAGACCAACTAATTTTTTCAAATCGATAATTATTACGGGAACGCTTATTTGCGATATCGTTGATTGGAAGATGATGAAGAGCAATGCTGCTATTAGAAGGCCAAAGAGAACATTTCGAGCATCCTTGTATAATTCAATAATAAATAATCTTATTGTTTCCTTAGCTGGGATTTTCCTCCACTTAGAGATAATAAGAACTAATGAAAGTACGGATCCTATATAGTATCCGAACACAGATGCAGGACCAACTAAAGCTGGAACTTCAAAATACGCTACTATAAGGAATATTGGAAGAGCAAGCATAATTGTGAATAGTATCGTAATAAAGGACCATAGCAAACCAGCCTTTACTGCCTTAATCTTTAATTCAAACCTCGGCCATCTCCTTCCTCCCGATATTAAGCCAAAGCGCTCAGAAATTGCTGGTCCTATAAGGAATAAGCTAAAAATACCAGATGTAAGGCTTAAATACGTGAGAAAAACTCTAATAGGTTCCATCATAATTGAGGTGTCTAAATTTAATTTTGTAACCTTTGAGATCCATTTAATAATCTCTACCATCGTCTTCCTTGTGAATTGAACTGTAAAATGTTCACTTAGAGATGATTTAATCAGCATTCTTGCTGTTCCATCTTCGAAATCTCCATAAATCTTTCCTATCTCTGGTCTCTCAATGCCAAGAATCTCTAAAACTTTCTTAATTTCATTCTCGGAGTTCACTTCATCAATTGGAGGGACTATTAAAAGTACATTTTTAGGATTACTTCTGTTTAAATAATCAGAGAAAAACGAGAACTCGGGATTTCGGAACACAGAAGAAATTCCAACTGGACTTATCGTAATAGTAGCGCAAACATCTTTCCTTAAGGCAGCATATAATAATGCGATTCCTCCACCGAAACTATGACCTATAAAAATTAGTTTTACATTTGAAGGGCCTGATGGATTTACTTCTTTCTTGGCGTATCCTACTATAAAATCGAAGAAATCCTTAATGTAAGTTACTGCAGAAGCGACTAAAATCCCTAAATCACTTGCGTTGAAGAATATTGGTAATTCTCCTTCAGAATATCCGTGTCCAGGAAGATCAGGAATTATGACGACAAAACCTCTCCTAGCGAGTTCGATACCTAATGGTTTTAATGAATAAGCACTAAGCAGTAAAGTATGAAAAAGCACTATTGCATAGTTTTTATTCCATTCAATACCCTGTGGTTTTATCACTAAAAGGTTAATATCAAAGGTAGTTCCATTGACGGTTACAGGTACAAACCTGTCTTCAATCTTTACGTTTATCCTCTCTAAGAATAAGGATATTCCAGCAAGAGAAGCCCATAAAATGAGAAAAATTACAAAAAAAGTTTTCACTTTATCTCTCACTTTATTATCACCTCTCTCTCCACGGGCGCTTCTGCTTTAATGACTTGAGAATTTCTCTTCTCTTTAATCCTCTCAAAATAAATCATGAATAGTTTTCTTCTAGTTTCGTAATATGGTATTCCAACCCATCTGTTTACGACATAAAAAGCAGGTTCCCAACCGTACGGTTGATCTTCAGCTTTTCTTACAAAGCTTAGATCTATTGCAATACCCTCTGGTTTAAGAACTGATGAAATATTTGCTAGAACTTTCTCGCGATCGTTTGGCTCAATCCAATACCATAAGTTGAAGATGAAAGCAGCATCAAATCCTCCTGTTTCTACTGCATCAGCTATTTCGCTTATCTTCCTTATGTCCTTTGTATACTCATAAACTAAAACATGAGCATTATATCCTCTCTCATTAATCAAGGTTTCAGCTAATTTTGCCTGTCTGGATGAGGAATCTATTACATAAGCTTCTAAATCCCAATCCTTAAAGAAGTCGAAAATATTTTGAATTGCGTATCCAGCCTCTGAGTTGAAAACAAGTATTTTTGCACTTTTCTTCTTTCTAAGCTTCCTTATATAGAGGGCGTAAAAACCCTCTTGGATTGCCCATAGTCTAAATATTGTGAATGGAAGCGAGAGATTTATAGGCTCAATTGCAGTAATAGCGTCCTTATCATAATCGAGTATGGGTTCACCCGATAATAGAACATCCACTAGCTGTTCTCCAAAGAAGTTTAAGGTGTCAAAAATCTCCTTATAAAGGGGTTTTTCAACAATCTCTAATATTTTCTGAGGATATCTTACCTTCCACTCTCTTCTAAGAGGATTAAGCAAATATCTTCCACCAGATCTCATCAATATACCATAAACTGAGAGCAAGTCTAGTATTGTTTTCAAGAGCTCAGTATGTTCAATATCATGATAATAAGCTATTTCTGCTACGGAAGAAGGTCTTTTTAGTGTTTTATCCACTTCCAATTCTTTCAAAGCTCTCAAGCTGAGATCGATTCCATATAGGTGCATCGCTTTGACAATTAAGCTATATTTTACACCAGCTTCTAGGTATTTTCTCAATTTAGGAGATATATAAAACTCCCTCAAGGCCCTTTCAAATCTTTTTTTAGATTCGTATGGGGGATAGATCACGCGTATAATTTTAGTAAGAGATCCTTCTTCAGCGGTGCTCATCATATTTACCCTATGTACTTGTGGATTTTTGTATTAAATAAGACCAAATTAAGTTTTTAAGTTAACTTTAATTGGTAGAAAAGAAGGGAATTATAGCGAAACAATACCTCTTGCTTCAAATTCGATTAATACTTTAAGAACGTTTATCAAATTAGAATTAGTTTCTCTAGCAATATCAAAAATAGTCTTATCTCCGGTTAAATAACCTTCTTCTATAAGCTTCTCTCCAAGTTCAGCTAAGGACTCACCTAATTTAATGCTTATTGCTCTTAAAGAGGACCTGATCATCATATAGCTACCCTGTAAGATTGGGTAAATTTTATTAGCCTTGACTGTAAGCTTAAGTATCAACTGACTATAATTATCTGGAGTCATTCTATTTTGATTTCTTATAATGTATCTAATAGCATTTGCGAGAAGAATAGGATGAACAATTATCTTCTCATCTGCCAATATGTTCGCTAATGAGATTAACCAATTTCCTATAATTGGTGCTTTCCACGCTGATATGCTCTTAAAAAGCATCAAGGTATTGCATTTTTTAGATGCTGCCAGAATATATGTTTTACCATGCCATTCCAATATTTGCTTAGTATTGCATATTTCTTCGGATTTCTCTCTGAATTCTTTGATGATATCTTTAATGTTCATCCTCGCAGTTTCAGAATCAGGATACTTTGTGAAAGTTATATCAATAAGCCTTGAATCTCTGTAAATTATTACAAGCTCCGCAGGATATGTACCCTCAAATTTTTCCCTCTTTATCAGGTACGAGTCAAGTTCATCTAATATATTTGAAAGGGTTATAGCACCCTCATCACTACCTCTTTTTTTAATCCCTAAAGAATACTCAGCATCAACCATTATAAATCATCTCAAAGAAATCTAAAAAATACAATATTAAATTTGAAACAGATAGTTAAATGTTTTTATTTCATTATGAAAGTTGGGATAATCATTAAGTTCAATCATGTAATTAAAACTCAATTCTCTTTTTCTTTAAACTTTTCTTGAACAAATTTTATTGCAAAATCTAGCAAATCTTTTTCGCTTGGATTTAGATCCTCATTATCATGTAAATCTTTCGCTACATCAATTCCAACCGCTTCAACTACATCTGCAGGAGATATCCTAATTTTCCTTTTATCTATTGCTTTGATAACCGCTCTTAATGCTGATTTCCTATCCTCTACATTGCTTAATAACTCTAAAAGCGCTTTTTCTGCAGCTTCTCTTACATCAATTCTACTGTCATTTTTCGCGAGTTCATAAACTGTTTCAAGAATTTCATTATCCCATAGACCAACTTTTGCTAAAGCTCTTAATGCTAAAATTTTAATCCTAGCCTTTGGTTCTGTAAGAAGTCCTAAGAAGAATCTTCTGAGAATTCTTAGGCGTTCTTCATTCCTATTTTCTTTAACCTCTTTAATAAATTCAATCAAAGCTTGTTCTATTTCATTATCAGAGCCGTACTGTAATAAGTACATAAGTCTATTTATATCTACCATCCAATTCACCAATAGTGTCTTTAAGTCTAATTGTTCAATTAACGTATAAAAAAGTTAGAAAAGCTTGAAGTATACTTATGGTAATTCCATTAAAAACTTTCTCACAGAAAATATAAATTTACCTATACAATCGTATAAAAAATATTAACTTTTAAATTTCAAAACGAGAAGTTAGAAAGTTGATACTTTTAACTTTAGGTGCTAATTTTGAGCGCAAGTCAAAGAAGGATTACATACGGAGAATTTAGGGACAGAATCCCGAGACATGCTAGACTGCTATTGGACGTTCTTTTAGCTGCCAAACGCGAGATACATCGAGCGTTAATTCATGTATATTCAACTGGCAAGAACATCTACGGAAAAACTGCAAGAGGTTTTGATACCCTTATAAATAGGATCCTAATAGACACTCTAAGAAGCTTTGGCTTTGAGGGGACGATAATATCCGAAGAAAGCATAGATTATGGAAATGATAGGGAATTCATAATTATAGATCCAATTGACGGTTCGTTGAACGTTGTTAAAAGAATACCAGCTTTCGCAGTATCTCTAGCATACTCTCAAGGAGATAGTTTAGATGATATTTTATCAGGATTAATCTGGACAATTGTTCCTAATGAATTTTTCCTAGGGATAAAAGGGTTTGGAGCGTTTAAGCTCTCTGGCTCAGATTATGTTAATATTGAAAGGATAAAGGCCGAGAGAAGAGACTTTGCTGCAACGCTTATAGATGTTGGATTTACTACGTCAGCTATACTAGAAAGGCTGAGAGATCTAGGTGAGATAAGAATAACTGGTTCAATTACCTTTTCGATTACAAGAGTGGCTGAAGGATATTTAGATGCTATTTTTGATGTGAGTGGTTCCTTGAGATTTAATGATATTGCAGCTGGTATTCCCTTACTAAGTGAAGCTGGAGCAAGAATGGAAGCGATTCCGTTAGGCCCATTATTAGAAAATCCGAGAGTTTTATTTTTAGCATCATGCGATAGCGACGTCTTTGACACTTTAAAGGAAGTTTTTGAAGGAGAAGTGCAGGAATTTGCTCCATTATAACCAATTATTTAACTAAGCTCCCCAAAACGCTAAAGAAGGTTATTAATCCAACTATATATATGAAATTCAGAACGAACGATTTTGTAAACTCCTCAAGTATAAAATTTATCTCTCCTAAGTATATTATTCCTATAACTATACGCGTCATCAGCATTAGTGATATTAGAAAAGCTGTTGATGATAACGCTAATACCCAATTCCTAGACATAGCTCCAATCATGATACCTACAGTAATCAATGGAACTATTATGAAAAAGATCTTGTATGGGTCATTAGAATAAAGATATGATAGAAGACTTTCTGCTGGAATTATATAATAAACCGCTTTTAATAGGATATCTGATGAAATAGGGCTCTCAAATAAAAATGCTATAATTCTAGTAATGAGCAAGAATAAGTATCCTATAAGACTGATCTTTAACATGCTAGACAGTTTAAATTCGGCTCTATTATTTATATTAAATTTGACATCGCTGATTTCAATTTCAATTGTCACCACGCTCATTTTTTACTCCCTTGGGAGCAGGTATAAAATCAATCAATTCCAGTTCTATCGCTATCATTTTCTTCCTCAGCAAAGCATTTTCACTTAATTTGTAAATTTTACTAAATTCTTTAAGTATTTCTTTCTTGCTCATGCCATGAATTATTTTATTAGGGTCTTCTTTTTCTAAGAGTTCTTTTAGAGAATCATATATCCTAATATCCTTTACTCTTGCCCTAACAATATTTGCTTTACCATCAAACATCAATAAAATGTCCCCGACTCTGAAAGTTTTAAAGTAACCCTTATAAATATGAACTTCTATTGTCTTTTTTCCCTCTGCAATCATTCTCAAATATTTGCCCTTAACTGGAAAACAGTGGATCATTTCAAGAACCCATAAGCATAATAACGCAGTTTTTTTATGCTTTTCAACAGGAATACTAGTTAAAAATTTATCAGAGTTGAAAATAATGGCTGTCTTATGGGATAAGGAATTAGAAGATCTCTTATACCAGAAAGTAAGCGATGCTCTCAAGAAGAAAAGAGGGTTAAGAGAACCAAAAATTGAGGACGTGTTTAAAGTTAAGCGATATTATTTGGGACCAGATGACTTTTTAATAGTTAATTACTACAAGAAGAAGCCAATCTCAGCGTTTAATCCAGGAGCTCTTCTCAAAGGAGATGAGGTCCTTATATTTCCACGTTTAATCTTCGATTTCTATGTTTATGCCTCAAGCGTGGGTGTTACTAAAGTTAAGGTTAATGAACTTATTCAAGGGGATTTCGAGAGGCCTTTGAGGACGAAATTGATTCTATGGCCTACTTTTGTTTGGGAACAACGTGGAACCGAAGATCCTAGAGCATTCGACTATAATGGTAAAGTAGCTCTACTTTATACTCCCAAAGGGGTATATATGGATAAGGATGGTAGCAAGATAGTAACTGATACGTTAGCTCTTGCTATATATAATGATGAATTCAAGCTGATAAGAAAAGGATTCTTTTTCGTTGTGAAAGATGATAAGAGAGCAATTTTTTCCAACAGGGATAGTGCTGTCCTGAAACTGAAAAACGACAAGGCAAGTATCTTAACAAGACCTGTGGTCAAGAGGATGAAATTGTGCTGGAAAGCGGTTGCAGATTTGGAGAAATTAGAAATGTATGCTGATACAATGGACGTTGTTTTTCCTCCTGAAGATTTTGAATCTCATGTAGGATGGTCAACAAATACTGTAAGATTATCTTCTGGAGAATACTTAGTTGGCTGGCATGGTGTTAGGGAAGATGATCAAGTTTATCGAGATGGCATTGCTGTTGTTGATGAAGAGGGCAATTTGCTTGGAATAACTAACTATATACTATCTCCTGAGGAGAATAATCCCTTTGAGGAATATGGAGATAGGCCTGGAACAATGTTTGGAAATGGTTTGATTCTTTACAAGGATCTCTTAATATGGATTGGAGGAGTGGGCGATTCAGGTATTGGAATATTCATAGCAGAGCTGGATAAAGTATTAGAAAAAGTGAAGTGGCTAGAATGAGTCCGATAAAGGAATTCTCATCATGCATTTCTTTTCAGTTCACCTCCTCTTCTTCATCCTCCATCTCTTTTTAATTAAATAATCATGATGTTTTTAATGTTCTTTCGGTCACTTAGCCTTCATAACATTATTTACTCGCATTAATAATTCCCATATTGAAAATAAAAATATCTAAAATACCATTTGATGATAAAGAAAATTTAGTAAAAAGTTCAAGATGATTTCTCTCAGGTGAGCCCTTTTGGTGAGGATTACAGAGTTAAGAAAAGTGCTTAAGGACGGCATTCCTCCATTTAAAGTGATTGCTTATGATGGAAGCGGAAACATTGTGGATGAGAAAGAGTTCTCTGATGCAGAGGAGGTTATAAATTTCGCAAAAGAATTCTTTGGAGGCTCTTTTAAGGGAGTTAAAAATGATGTTGTTGGAGAAGCCTTGGCTACATTGACATTGGTAAAAGGAAGAAAAGGTAAAGTAGAGATAACCTTTAAGAGACATTATCAAAAGTCGCTTATGGACTTCTTCGGCTGATTGAATTGATAAAGCTATTAGCTTTACCTTCTACATTTACTGGAGAAGAGAAATCGCTCTTACTTAGGACATACAAAATTGGTATGATTGCAAGAGCTGCAGCTACCTTTGGAATAACTGATATTGGGATCTATTATGACCCAGATCCATTGTTTGAATCGCATGGGCTTGGGAGATTTATCGTCAAAGTTCTTAAGTACATCAATACACCTCCCTATCTGAGAAAGATAGCATTCGGAAAAGATGACTCTCTAAGATATGTGGGATATACAGAACCATTGAAGACCCCACATCACCTTGATAGAGAGTATAAAGTTCAGTATAGATATGCGTATGTTCTTGAAAGAGTTGGCAATAAATTGAGGGTTAATGATGGTAGAGAAGTATTATGGGTAAAAATTGGAGAAGGTTTTAAAGAGGGCAATAGGATTGTCGTAATTGATACTGAGAGAAGAGTTACCATAGATAGGAGAAAGCTTCCAATATATTTCGGATATTACGTTTTTTACTATAACAAGGGTCTTCTAGAGCTCCTAAAGAGCTTAAAAAAGCGGGGATTCTTTATCATTGGAACCTCGAGATACGGAGAAGATATAAGGAAAACAGAGTTAAAGTTGTGCGATAAGGAGAAAATAGCAATATTTTTTGGTTCACCTTTCAGAGGATTAAGAGAAATGTTGGGAGGAGATGTATCCTTATTTGATGTCTTTCTAAATTTCATTCCAGAGCAGAATGTGAAAACTATAAGAACTGAGGAAGCGGTGTTTTACACTCTTTCGATTCTAAGGTACCTTAATATAATTTGAAAAGATTTTTTAGAAGCATAAGCACATTATTTAGTTAGCAAGGTTTACGGTAACCTATGGTTTACGGTAACCTAGTATGAAATGCCTAACTGAAGGATTCTTTTCACTTTCTACTGTAAAAAAATTAGAGAAGATATATGATAGAGAGGAAGAAAAGAGAAGGATCAGCTTAGACATTAAAACTGGGTGTTTAGTTTTCGTCTCTGGTTTGAGAAGAGTTGGTAAAACGACATTAGTAAGGTCAATATCTAATTCAATGAAGGATAGAATAACAATTTATATTAACTTCTGGGATGAAACTTTAAAGACTATAGATGAATTAAAGAATACTATAGCTAAGAAATTCATCATGAAACTAGAAAGTAGTAAAAGTGTCCTTTCAAAAATAGGAGCTAAAATCTCTGGAGCTGAAATATTGATCGGACCCTTAAAGTTCAAATTTGATAAAAAGAGAATCAAAGACCCGATGCTTATATTAGAGTCAATTTTTGATAAGGATGCTGAATTAGTCATAATAATGGATGAGATCCAGGAAAGCGAAATAGATAAAAGTAGGTTAGCTAGATTCATTTCGGCTTTAAAAGACAGATTCTCACCCAAGCTTTCCATTTTTGTGATGGGTTCCGTATCTTCAGTAAGAGATTTTATAGAAAGTTCAAAAGGCAAAAGAATCGAGGATGAAACTATCTATGGAAGAATAGATGATGAACTTATAATTGAGCCTTTTGATGAAATTACGGCAGAAAGATTCTTAATTGCTGGATTTAACGAATGTGGGGTTGAAATAAGTGATGATGATGTACGATATGCAGTATCGATGCTTGGAGGTTTTCCTGGATGGTTAGTAAAATTAGGTCATTATTATGTGAGAATGATTTCTCTAGGGAGGAAAATCAGTATTAAGGAAGCTGTTTCTAAAGTTGAGATTGAGGCTAGAGCTCAAATATTTAGAGAAATAGCCAGAGCAATAGAAGGAAAAAGAAATCCTAGGACTTACTTAAGGGTGTTAAGATTCATAGCAAACATTGGGAGTAGTGGTCCATCTAGATTATCAAGAGAGCTTTCATTAGGAACAAAGCAAAATGCGCTTAAGTATCTAAAATGGTTGACGAAAATTGGATTATTAAAACAGGTCGACAATGAGTATATAATTCCGGATCCTGTAGTTAGGAGACTCGCATTAATGAGCGACTTTGAAAGAGAAGTTCTTGGAAGATTAATGAAATAGCCGATTTTTAAACTTTACTAAGGAAGTTTGAAAAATACTTTTTATTTAAATTTGATAAAAACGTCTAGGTTCAATGCTACCATATTTTGGTGAGTTTTTGATGAGAGTTCTATTGGTTTCAGATTTCTTTGAACCGAGGTATGGTGGCATAGCAACACATGTAAAGGGATTAGCAAAAGCACTTAAAGAACAAGGAAAAGAAGCTATCGTTCTTACATCAGCAGGAGATGTTACATGCATCGAAGAGGTTGATGGAATTAAGGTCATAAGGGCTAGGTCAAGAATATTCGCGCCAGCTACATTTGGAATACGTGCCACTAGAGAAAGAGTTTCAAGGGTAATTAAAGCTGTAAAACCAGACATAGTTCATGCTCATCACCCATTCGCACCGATGAGTTTGGCTGTTCCTAGAGTATGCAAAAAATATGATATTCCATGCGTTGTTACAAATCATTTTACTCCTCCATGGTTTAAGAAGCTAAACTTCTTCTGGAGGGCAAGTGCATTGTTTATAAGAAACACTCCACCAGGACCAGCCCTTAAATATTATACTAAAGCCATCGCTGTAAATCCTTATGGGGCTAAGTACTTCTTTTACATAATAAGAAAGCCTGTTTATTATATACCTAATGCTGTTTTTGTTAGGGAAATCTACTGTGATAAGAAGTGGCGTATCGAAATAGATGGATGGCCTAAGGTGTTAATAGTAGCTAGAGGCTCGGTTAGAAAAGGTTTTGAATTAGCATTTAAGGCTTTCAAGTATCTCACATATAAATATCCCGACGCTAAGTTAATTATCGCGGGACCTACTGGCTGGACATATAAATATCTGAATAAACTCGCTAAGATTTTAGAAATAGAGAAAAATCTTGTTAATCTTGGTTTCGTTCCACGAGAGAAACTGTTTTGCATATATGAACAATCGGATATTCTCTTAAATACAACTTATGGTGGAGAGAGCTTCCCGACAGTCTATCTTGAAGCAATGGCATTAGGCATTCCCATATTAACAACAGCTGGAGAGGAATCTATGTGGATTTTAAGGAAATCCGGAGCTGGAATTGCCCTTGGAAGGACCAATTCGAAGGTACTTGGCATAAATCTGATTAGGCTTATACAGAATGAAGAGCTTAGAAAGGAAATGTCCAAAAATGGTAAAAAATTTGTCTGGAATTACGATTGGAGCAGAATTGTCGTGAAGATCATTAAAGTTTATGAAGAGGCGATAGATGAACATTACGGGAGGAGATAATGGTTACCTTTTATATGAGCGATATGAACCTTTATACTTAAATAACTGTCTCAAATAGCATCTTTTTGAATACTTCTTTGGTGATGTATGTGAGCGGAAAAGAACTCATAGATAAATTTTTGAAGGCAAGTCCTGCTGAAAGAGAAAATTTAGTCAATGAGCTTCTTAAGGATGAGTTTAAGCAAGTTTTGAGTGAATTGAGCGATGATGAATTTGTATCTCTAATTACATCAATTCCTTCTGCTAAATTTAACGAGTTCATAGAGAAATTTGAGGATATCATTTCCGAAAGAATAAAGAAACTTAATATAAAATCTTATGCAAGGTTGATAGATGAGCTACCCGGGGAAGTAAGAAAGGCCTTTAACAAAAAATTCTTTGTAGCAATGAGAGACTTCATTAGGGATAAGGAAATTAAGGACATCCTCAAGATGCTCTATTCTGTAATACCCCCAACTAGGAGTAGTCTACTTTCTCCATGGAGACCGGTTATTTTCTCGAAAGATTTTCAGAAGAAGCTTCTTAACGCAAGTTTAGAGGATCTTGAAGCATTCCTTTCTACAGCTCCAGAAGATATAAGGAGGCAGATTTTAAAGAAACATAAGGATTTATTCCTTAGCGAAGAATTTAAGAAAAAGCTTAAAGAGGCAAAAACGGAAGAAATAGTGAATCTATTGAGATGGTTTCCAAAGGATCTATATAATGAGTTTATTCAAGCTCATAAAGATATATTTGAGGAAAGAGGTCTTAAATTGTAGATGAGAATTAGTTTTAGTTTTTGTTAATGATATTTTTTATAATGTTTTCAAGGTATTTAATAATCCACTCACATAAGATATTGAGGCAGGGTTATGATGGTCGGTAAAAAATATACAGCAACGCTCAAGGTTATTTTACTTGGAGACCCAATGGTTGGGAAAACATCTATTGTTCTAAGATATGTAAGGAAGGGCTTTCAAAAGAATTACCTAGCTACAATAGGCGTGGATATATATTCGAAGACATCTTTGATAAGGTTAGAGAATATAGGTTCTGTAAGTATAATATGGCAAATATGGGATATAGCTGGTCATAAGAGATGGGAAGAGATAAGAAAAGGAGCTTATAGAGGAGCTCATGGTGCTATTTTTGTATATGATGTTTCAAGAAAAAAGACATATGACAATATTATGAATTGGGCTAATGAATTTGTTAGGATAGCTGGTAAGAGGCCCTCTGTTTTAGTTGCTAACAAGATTGATTTAAGGGGAAAACAGAATTGTTTAACTTATGAGGATGGAATAAAGCTCAAAAATGAGCTTGAAAGATTTTTAGGATACGAGGTTCCTTATATAGAATCATCAGCACTAGAGGGAGTAAATATTGATGAGATTTTTGAAACAATAGGCAAGAAAATTATAGAAAGCATTCTACGGTCCGTTAGAAAGGCTTAAAAGGTTGTCCTCAGTTTAAAAAGCGATAAATTTTTATCGTGATTTTCATCTCTTTCTCATACTCGTAAAATTGAAAACCTGGAGGGGTCATTTTTTGACATCACAGCTTGACGTTCTTCGAAGGCTAATAACTCAATCAGTCAGCATACATCCTGGAGATAAAGCTAGGATTTCAAACATAATAAGACAGTTTGTTGGAATACTTGATAACATTCTTGAGAACTCATCTGACGATGATTTAACTCAAATCGGCGAAGTGTTGCATGAGTTAAGACTTAACCAATATTACATCTATAATGAGGTTATGAGAAGATTAAAGAATTCAATTAAGGCGCAGGATGCTGTTCAAAAATTTAGGTGGAGACAATTAAGTAGGAGATTGAGAAGAGCTTAAACCTTCTTTCTTATTTTTCCAATATTCACAAAATTCTTTAATTGGGCAATCCTTGCATTTCGGATTTTTCGCTTTACACCAGATCCTTCCTAAAGCTATTATATAGCGATGAGCTAAGTCGAGATTTTCAACGCTTTTGAATAGTTGGAGATAAGCTCTGCGAATATCTTCATAATTAGCTTTATTACCCACGATACCTAACCTTCTAGCTACCCTAGCAGCATGTGTATCTATTCCAAATGTTCTCTTACCAAATAATGCAAGAAATACATCAGCTGTCTTAGGACCTATTCCTTCAATTTTTATTAATTCTCTTCTAGCATCTTCTACATTCATCCTAAGTATTTCATTAATATTTAGCTTTCCATTGATAACTAGATCCGCAAGTTTTTTTATTCT
>Ga0180301_10002069_pt1 | contig 15770 bp, 25 predicted proteins | sample GuaBasSediGuay16_FD_121797 | JGI IMG/M metagenome (GOLD analysis project Ga0180301, IMG submission 121797) | Subseafloor sediment microbial communities from Guaymas Basin, Gulf of California, Mexico - Guay16, Core 4569-2, 12-15 cm | ecosystem: Environmental > Aquatic > Marine > Hydrothermal...
CATATAATCTATATATAAACTGAGGGAGGTGAAGAAGATGGACATAAAAATTTATAATAAAAATTCTCGAGCTTTATTAGAATTAACGAAAACAAAAGGTCTGTCTCTTCCTATACCATTAAGTCCCGAAACCTTCAGTGAAGCGATACACCTAGCAAAAATATTTATTGTTGCCTGTTATGACACAAGACGGTATTTCCAAAAGACAGTGGTGGCTGAAGCTCTTCAAGATTTCTTTCGAGCAAATAAAGAAAACGGATATGGATATGGATGGGTGGATTTGAGCATATATCCGAATTTCTTTGAAAGGATTAAACTGGAGCCAGCCGAGAATGCACCTAATTTCATGATAGAAATGCTTCGCACCACGGAGCCACCATTTGTCATAATCTTTGTTGATGGCAAAGTTAATCTTGTGCTCTCTTGTGAACTCCTTATGTTAGCTTGCAAGCAATGTGTTTATAAGAAGATTTCAGCTACGGTCGATGGGGTTGAGCGGGAGGTGAATTCTTAAATGAGAGTAGAATATATAACTGCACAAGAGCTAAATGAGATGTTCTTTGATGTAGAGTGCCCTTTCTGCAAGAAGCACACCCTAATAGAGAAGATTCGTAGCTTTACGAAAAGAAGTGTGGGAGTTGAATACCGAATAAATTTTGGATGCAAACACTGCTTCGTCTTTGACCCGCTTACAAGGGTGGTTCTATTCGCTGAGGGTGATGAAAATGGGCGAATGGCTATGGAGAAACCTTGATTTGGAGGATGAACTAGAAGAACAAGTGCGATTACTCCTCGAGATGCTGCAAGAGAGTGCATACAAATCGGTTGATGAACTCATACCTATAATTGAGAACATAATCAACATTATAGCAGAATTGAAAAGACATGAAAATATAACTCGCTGAATAACTAAGGAATTAAAAGGGTGAGGAATATGGATGGAGAAAAACTGACAACTCTTTTAATAATTTTGGGTGGGATAATACTTGTAGCAGGTGTAGTCTATAGCGTGTATGCCTACATGCAGGTGTTGTCTGTATGCGGATGGTACGAACAAGCATATTCCGCAGCGGATGCCGAACAAATGACTAGGTGGCTGAATAACCTTCTTAATGAAATGGAGGCTGAAGGAATAACACATGGACATTATGCATTAATTTTCAAAAATCCGCATAATGACGCTGCTCTTGATTATGAAGTCTTCAAATCACTGAAGCAGAGATGCCTGGAGGTTCAGAAATATCCAAAAGGAAGTATGGACTATGCAGAGAGCCTTGAGGATATCCGGAGACAAATGGATAAGACTGATTTCAATCCTTGGTGGTGGTATATGTGCAACACTGCTGGAGGCATTTTCGGATGGATGATAGCTTTTCTATGGTGGATTATTTGGATCATAGCATTCTTCCTTTTCTTATATGTGTGAATGAAGGTGCAAAGGAAATGGAAAAGAAAACATTTGAAAAGATTATAAGAAAATTGGAGATACGATGATGTGCTTACGAAACTGCGATGGGAGCCTATTATAACACTCTCGCTGGGGGAAAGCTCTGTTATCTTACGAATTGAGGATTGAAGGTGGTGAAGAGTATGAGAAGCGTATTTACTCTTGTAAAATATAATCCGAAGTTAATGGCAGATTTAAAGACACTAACACCGCTAGAGAAGTATTTGATTTATGAGCTGAGCAACCCCGATGTTGGCACTTCTTTCAGTGATGATTATGTACAAAGAATAATACGACAGCTAACAAAGAAATATGGTGATTTCATAGTGGATACCGCTACCATTGAAATAGAGCATGCAAGCGAGGAAACTGAAGATGCAATTTATCTCGCGATTAAAGAGACTCTTAATCAGAAGGGCTTCGTGGATTACTATAACGATAATCCATTTAAACTAACACAAGAAGAGATAAATATGATAGAGCAAGAAATTGAAAGGTATAAAAATAAAGATTAGGGTAGATACAAAAAATGGCAATGTTGATGTATTATAAAAATAGACAGCCCGTATTAGTGGATTTAAGAAAAGCACAAATTATGACACTGAGGAGGAGATACGGCGACGAAATCGAGCTCGTAATAGAGCTGATAGGAAATATGATTAGTGTTCCGCTTCCTAAAGGGGTTGACTATAATCATCTCTTTGAAACGCTTGCCACCGCAAAGGAACAACCAGCGCTGGTAATAAATTTAGAGAAGTTTTCCAAGAATTTTAAGAGGAATTAGAGACGCAGCCTTCCGCTTCTCCTCATTTTTATAAAGCGATGATTAAGAATGTTTTGGCGGGGATAAAAGTCTTGTGTCGAAACATAAAGAGAAATGAATCGCACCTTGGGAAATAAAGAATGAAAAAAGTATTATCAAGAAAATAAAAAAGGTTATTAGGAATGAAACCAAATACTAAAATCAAGCCCGAGAAAATGCAAAAGAGAAAGACTGGAATGAGATGCCCGGTTTGCGATAAGGAAATAGATATGTTTTATTGTGATGCGATATTTAAACAAACTGTTACTTCGTATAGAGTCATGAAGGATGACATAGAGATAATAGATGAGCATGAACAAGAAGCTGAGGAGGAACGATGCTTCTGTCCGCACTGCAATGCAGAATTTGAGATGAGTATGAATGATGCAGAAGCCCTACTCAAGGGTGAAGCGATCCTTGTTGATAAAAATACTCCAATGGAAATCATTGAAGCGGAGAGAGAAACCGGCCGGGCAAGAGAAGAGGTTGCTATAATTAAAGTTAATGAAGAGCTCTTCTTTTCACATCCCGAGAGATACCGAGTAATAATTCATCATAATGGGACGAAGGAGATGCTATTATTTGTAAAGCGATATCCTATCAGGTTGAAAATACCTACCAACCTTGCGAATACCTTAAAGAATATTAAGATATAAGCAGCTCGCTGATATGACAAATAAAGCAGGAAATCAATCTACTGAAATATTATATGAAAGACGGTTTCTAACACATAGCCTCTGGAATTGGGATACACAAACCTTCATACCTGTATATCCAGCTGGAAGGATAGCAATAACTATAACAAGGGAACAATCAGATAAGCGGTGTTGCTATTATAGTGTAATACATAAAGAAAGTGTTTGCCAACGATGGCTAATAACTTGCGGAAGAAATCTTGAGGAACTTAAAGCCAGGCTTCAAGAAATAGCTAATAGGCGTCCTGAATGTAGAAATCTTCTCAATCTTATATTTTATACCATTAAAGAATATGAGCAAATGACTTAATTAAGGTGAATAAAAATGAACGGCTCGCTAGCCGAATTAGAAAGAGAAATACCGAAAGAAAGCAACTCTTATACAACCATAATTCTGTTGGATGGTTCAGATGCGATCTGAAAATATTACTCCCTATTCTATAATCGTGGTCTAAGAGGAACACAAATAAAAATATTAAGAAGATTAGCCTAAGAAATCTCCCAAATCTAATAAAAGGAGGGAATAAGCATGCCCATATGTCCGTTTTGCAAAATGAAAATAGATACTGTCATCGCTGCTTTTGAAGAAAGATGCATCACAAAGTATTTAATTCGTTATGTTTCCGAAGATGGGAAGAAAGTAGAGAGATGGAGTCCAATGGACAGCAGAGTTATCGAAGATTCACTAGAGAAGGTTCTATGCCCAAAGTGCCATAAAATTCTTCCGTTAATTTCAGAGATTGACATAGAGAAATTTCTTAATGAGCAGCTATTATTAGTGCCAAAGAAAAAAGACCCGCATTATAAATGATGAAAAAGCAGAATTTAATAGAAAAATATATACTATTGAGGATGAAATCAGCGATATTCTACTCTTAATTAAATAAAATAAAGAAAAAAGAAAATGATAAAAATTAGCGATTTTGTTCTACGCTTTCTAGCGGGGGCTGATATAACAGAACAGCTAGAAGCTTGGGATGTTCAGGTTGAAGAAAAGAACAAAATTTATTATCTCAACGGTAAAGTGAGAACCGCTATTCACAGGCAGCTTGATCCAATCAGTTGCTACGTCTGTTTAGCAATGGCTCTCTTTGGGCCCTTCTGGATTTTTCTTCTTAGAGACGACTACAATCAATTTAGAAAGAAAGCAAATAAAATTCTTCAAGAAATGAATAAAGGAATACGGAGGTGATGCTTTGGATGGGAACCTTCTCTTATATTTCTTTATTAGAGAATTTTATAAATAAGAACAAAGGAATATCAGCGCTGGAACTTAGTCAAATGAACATAGATGTAAATCATCTCATAAAATACGGTGCGGTTAGAGCTATAGACGGTAGGCTCTACTGTAATATCAAATGGAGAATAGAGAAATCACCGAAGGAGTGTATTTTACGATTTATAGCAGAAAGTCCCCGTCCAATAACTTTAAAGACACTAAAGACAATTCTAGGAGAAACATTTGATACTGTTGAACTAAACAACGCATTAACCGAACTCCTCAATTCAAGAAAGATCTATATAACAAAAGATGGCTATCTTTCCACGAAAGAGAAAAAAACAAGAAGAGAAGTATCGGTCAGTGATATCATAGAAGCAATAGAAATCTATCAAGCTCTTGATTTTGATGATTTGCAAGAAATGTTTAACCTCAATTATTCAGAACTGATCGAGCTGCTTCGGAAGCTGGAAACAGAGACAGAAATTTTCGTAGATTGGAGTAATAGAACAATAGAAATAAACGAGCTTGCATATGAAAATGTAGAAAACAACAATAATCTTTCCTGGAGAAACTGGGCAGAAGAGGCGAATAATTTAGAGATATTCTTAGTTCGAAGGCGCATTCCGAGCCTAAATCCGGTGCTTAAAAAGATAATGAGTTTCACAATGATTACTCCAAGTTTTGACATCTCACTCACATGTAGTCCTAAATATTTATTTGAACAACTTCCTGAAGTAAGAAAGAAATTGAAAACACCATTTATTATTATAGGCGGCTGCGATAGCAGACGGAGCTGGAAATATTTAAACAACTACATAGTTGAGATTCAAAATGAAAATGCAAGAATGGTAGTAAATTTCGCTGAGAGAGTAGCTGAGTTGGAGGGGGTTTGGTTAGTAACTCCAAAATATATTACAAATTCTCTGCGCCTCATTCCTCACACCGAAAATAGCAGAATTTTGAAAGCAAAAGGAGATAATGTGAGAATATAGATAAAAATGTGCGGAATAGGCGGAATAATACTAGCGAATAGAAAACTTAATTTTGATGAAGTCTATAAACTAGCAACCCATCTTGAGACACGAGGACGAGATGCGTTTGGATTTCTTCTTTTAAGCAGACGGGGCCGTGTAAGACGACATTTTAAACTCCCTTCACCAGCAACGGAAGTTCTAGCAGAGCTTGAAAAACTAATAGCTCCTATCATAGAAAGCTCTTACGGAATACTAATGCATACGAGAGCAGCTACTTTCGGTGAACCTATTATTAACAGAAATAATCATCCATTTAGAATCTCTCATTATTATTTCGCTCATAATGGATATTGCTCGTATACCCCTTTAGAGTGGTCACAGAAACGGATTCAAACAGACAGCTTTAACGGCTTATTTGTTCCTCTAATCCAAAAGATAGAAAACGGAGAGAGTATCAAACAAGTAGTTTGGAAAGCTTACGAAGAATATTCCGCTACAGGAGCATTCTGGCTTTACGATGAGCGATTACGAAAACTATACTTATTTAGGGTATTCATGCCTTTAACCTACAGCTGTCACACCGAATCATTCAGATTCGCCTCAATCGGTGAGCCCACACATTTAGAAGACGGATGGTTTATAGAAATTCAGTTACCTTATCATGGAAAGATTGAGAAATATCCAGCTGAGGACTTTAAGGACACTACAAATGATTGGCATTATCCTCCTCATTTCAGAGAAAATGGCAAAGTCAAAATTATATTTGATGGACATAAAACGGAAACAGTTTATAATAAAGGAGCACAGCAACAGTCAAGATGATGTCCATCGCTTTGATTTAATACCATTTTTCGGGGATATGGGTGGGTTTACTAAAGCGGTGTTCAAATCCTTCGATGAATATATAAAATACGATTTGAAGGAGATACATGGAAGTATAAGAGATAAGAATGTCAGAACTAGAAAGGTAAAAAATAAAGAATCTTCTACATTTTTAATTCTGCTGAAAAAACACGCAAAAGAAGTAAGACGGAAAGCTTGGCGAATGGGCAAAGAACCTCAGTGGTTTAAATATGTATTTTTATTTGAAAACAGAGAAGAATTCTGGAATATCGTTAGAAAGTTTTCTAAAAGAATAGAGGTGATTGATTGGTTATGAACAGGATACGCAGCGGTGGATTCTATAATTTAGGCTCGACATCAAATCTAACAAAAATAAAATTTATACTTTCATATACCAATCCTATACACTGTGTCTGGGAGCCAATAATAGCAGATGTTGTTGCATGCTTTGATGAAATTCTTCGGCTTCCTAACGATTGCGAACTTCCAGAAGGGAATTTAAAAAGAGCTATTAAAACAATAATTAAAAAGAGCGATAGGATCGACGCTAAACTGCAAAATTCATTGATAATATTTCCGCACCAAACGGAAGCCACTATTTGGGAGCAATCTAAAGAAGAAATCGCGGATGGTATTTATGTGATTGATAAATCTGTAGTGTTTATGAGAGAAAGCGTGTTCCTAAAGCTAAGGGAAACCCATTTACCATCGTTACATGCATCTATTATAGATTATATGCTTAAAAACTACTCTCCACATCCGGAGCCGAAAAGTGTTAGAATAATGTTAGGTTGCGACCCTGAGCTAGCAGTAGTTGATAATACATATAAAAACATCTCGGCAGAAGATTACTTTGATGTAAATGTTTTTGAGGTGTATGATGAGGAGACTGACGAATATTATGAAGAAACAGAGCCGGACATATACCGTCTTTTGGAAGCGCCTATCGGAATAGATGGCGCTAGATACGAGCTTGAGATTCGCCCAAAACCAACAAGGCATCCTATTATAATGGTTCGAAACATAAATGAATTAATTTCCAGTCTCCATAACAGGTTTATCTATCTGACAACATCATTCAGGAGACCTCTTGGCGGTCATATACATATTACAGTGAAGGAGAACAACAGCCGATACATTGATTTGTTTCCAAATGCATCAGGACAGCTACTACAGCTTTGTGATTTCTTTCTAAAACCGCTGTTTTTAACAGATAAAATCAACCACGAAACACGTCGGGAGCACGGCTATCTTTCACTCAATCAGGCAATTAGAATAACTTATTGGGGCGGAATTGAATATCGCAGACCCTCGGCCATTTGGCTCACAAGACCCTCTTTAGCAAGGACCGTATTTTCTCTTATAAAGAAAGTGGTAAAATATTATTTTGCAAATCTATTTACTATACAAGAATTTCCCGCTGATAAGCGGGGCCCTACGTTGGCAGCATACGCTAAAATAGGAGCATATAAAGAAGGAAGAAAACTTCGCAGTTTGCGTTTAGGCACTGATTTCATGCGGGATATCAAATATCATTGGACAGGAAATAGGAGAAATATAGTGCGAACCGATCCGAGTGCATTCCAGCTTGAAACACGAGAATATCTGGAATCGTTAAATATTAGTGTTCCGACATATATTTATGGGCTAAGAGCTTCACGGGGCGATGTGCTCGCATTGAGAAATAACCTTCATTCATGCGAAAAATTAATACCAGCTAGCGTATATCAATTTGCTAAGGAAATAACAGGAAAGCTTCACAGACAAATAGGAACACCCAATCATTTAAAGAGCAGACATGCTGTAATTTTGATTGGTTTATCTCGAAGCTTGCGTGAGGCGATAGAGGAAACGAAAAATTATAAAGCGCTTGGAACACAGATTATCACTCTCGTGAAAGCAGGACTAACATCCCCCCCTAAATATCACACCAGCTCAGGAAAATGCTCATGAAGCTATTCAGCCGTAAGCTAAGATAAAAAAGATGAAATAAACTATACGAAAATATAGGACGATATCTGTGCGAGAGAGAATGGTTTGAAATTATAAATATATATATGAGCGATGAGTGTCCGAGTTACAATCCCTGACATTGTAGAAATTTTGAAAAGAGGTTTTCCTCTGACACCCGATATAACAGGTGTCGTAATCACTAACAAATGGAAACAATGCAAATCACCAACATGTAATAATGAGATGCATCATTTGAAACGAAAATTCCAAATCAACAGGAACCTCAAACCGTTTGAATGCGTGGAAACGACACTGAACACAACAGTATGCTGGGAATTTTATAATAATAAGAATCAGCTCTGCGCTGTGGCTTGTCCAAGCAATAGGATTATTTATACACCAAATTTAGAGAATTTCAAAATTATAACAGATTATTATCTAGGTCATCCTCGGCTGGAAATCACATTGGGAGCAGATATAGAGCTGGAGCTCTCACACTATTCACCTTACCTCACTGTGCGGGCTATCCGCACTAAATATAATTCGCTATCAAGAACAATAGGTGCAGACGGAACGGGTGGTCCCTTGGAAATAAGGGTTCCTCCTGCAAAGACACCCTATCAACTAAGAAAAAATATGCAACAAATCCTTCAAGAACTTCAAAGTTATAGATTAGCAATTCGCTGCGTGTCGTCTAGTGAGCCCCTCGGCGGACACATTCATATTTGTATAGAGAATAATTTTGGAGAAAAACTTCTTCCAAGATGTCTGCGAGATCCCCTCGCATATCTTCTTGACTACTTCGTGGGTTCACATTTCATAAAACAAAATGAATATAAAATTAGAAGATTATATGGATACGGAAGATTATACGAAGAAAGCGAGGATGCCATTCGAAATACTCACGCACACTCGGGCATAGAATACCGAACTCCATCCGCTTTCATAATTCACGACCCGCTGTTCTTTGAAATTACATTTGAAATAGTAAGAAAAATCATAGACTATATATTTGGGAATCCTAATACAGAACTAAGCCTTGACATAGAGCGAGGGGCAACACTGAACGAATATGTAACTATGTTAAAAATGAGACGAGAAAGAGCGGAATATTTTCTTAAAGCATTTAAGAAGCCTGTTCCAACTACTGATGTGAGAGTGCTCTGGGATATAATAAGTCCTCGCAGAAGACAAAATCTCACTAGACGAATAGAGCTCGCAGAGAAATTCAGCATTATAGGAAAAGTGAGACCAAGAGATTTTATACGATTCCTCCGAGCGGTGGAGGAATTTGAATTCCTTGCAGCTATGCCCGAGCATAGCATAGAGCTCGAACAGAATTTTTATTGGAATATCTCCGATAAATTTCAGTTTTCAGCGAACTTTATGTTTCAGACAGACAACAATCTAATTTATGCACATCAACAACCCGAAAGAGGAAAGCCTCGTATCAGACTCCCTTACTCTCTTGATAACAGAAAATTGCAAGCTATAAAGAAAGATTTAAGGAATTTTCTGGCGCAGGCATTTATAAGAATGTGTTTGGAGGTGATGAATAAGAATGTTAATACATGAAGTTTGTATGGCGTATATCCTCTCACGAATGGGTCAACCAAGTATCAGTTTCTATGAGCTACGGAAAATTATTAGAAAGGTGGAGCAAAACACGCATCTCGGAATTTGGCATGACGATTCCGATATCTACAATACAATAATAACTATGCGAGATAAAGGCTATCTACTATGGGATAAGAAGCGAAAGATAATCCAGCCCTTGCCGGGGATACAAAGCGTATTAGAAAACCAGATGCTAATTGTAGAATTGCTAGCGAAAAGAGATATACAGAAATTTAAGATAGCGGTAGATGCATGTCTCTAACCAACCTTTCTCATTCCGCAGATACGCATCAGCCTGCGGAACTCACTCCAAAAAAAGAGCCGGCCATCCGAAATCTCTTTCCTTATTTTTGCCCTTCATATAATATATTTCCCCACCAAAAATCATTTTTGCCATCTATCCCATTTGAATATCTAGCAATTTAATTGGTCTCCTATCTTTAAGGAAATCATGTATTTGTAGAATTGGACACAGGAAATTCGTGTATTCAGGAAACCGCCAATTCTCCTTCGGAATCGTGTGCTGTGAAACTTTGAAAAGATGATGTCCAAGACATATAATATTTGACGCTTATGTTTTCAAATTTATATGAAAGGAAATACCCACTCTCCGCCTTTCTTTCTTGAAAAGAAGACACCAGAGCCGTCCAATCCTTAAATTTTCTCAATAACGCACCAGAGCTTTCCATTCCTTTAACGGAGGAATTTCCATTGAGATTTAGGATGCACATTTTTATACATTCTCTAACTTGCGAGCTGACTATACAGAAATAGAAACTCACGAAAAAAAGATAATAGGACATGTGATAGCTTGGAAGGAGAATGGGAGGAATGCCATCGTTCATAAAAAAATACGAGGTAGTGAATACATTTTTGGTGGGGAAATTATTTCGATGAAAGAGAGGAGAGAAGAGGGAGGGATAATAAGATTGCCAACTATTATTCCTATTAAGATAGCAGAAGAGGAATTTTGGTGGGGAAATATATACTATGAAGGGAGAAAGGATCTGAGAGGGATCGAGAAGGGGATCGAGAGAGGGATCAAGAAAGAAAGAGAGAGAGAGTGCAAGTAAAAAAAGAAAGCAAATAAAAAAGTAAAGATAAGGATCGATACAATCTGTGATAGAAAGTATAGAAAGAATAGATTAGCATTTCCTTGTCTATATCTAGTATCTTTAATAAGAGCATAAATTTCCTTTCACTAAGGAAATAACATAACATTCCTTGATATGAGCCGGCCATCCAATAAGGATAATAAAAAGGAAGAAAAGAGAATGCAAGTAGAAATCCTTGACTATACAAGGAATTGGAAGGAAATAATAAGAGAAGCAATCACTACTTCGGATAGGAAATTGAGTGATGAGACTATAGACAATCTCTTAGATTTGGTTATAGAGAACGATTATTCCTCAGTGCTTGAGCATATCTCTGTAACGATGAGAATTAAAAGCATTAGCATAGCCCTTTCACGAGAGTTGCTTGAGCATAGAATAGGAGTTTCTCATACCGGTCGCTCAACAAGATATAATGAGGAAAGAGATTTTCATTACTATGTTCCTAAAGAGCTTCCATCATGGGCGTATAATAAATTCCTCCGCTTAATAGAGAGGATTCAGAAATTCTATGATGAGATGGTAAGTAATGGAATCCCAAAAGAAAAAGCAAGATACATTCTTCCACTTGCAACTCATACTGAATATGTCGTAACCATGAATATGAGAAGTTTAAGACATTTCCTTTCGCTACGGCTTTGTGCTAGAGCATCTCCTGAGATTAGAGACTTAGCTGAGATGATTAAAAAAGAGGTATCTGTCATCTTTCCTTTCGTAAAGAAATTTGGTTGTAGAGGAGAGAATATGGGTGTTTGTCCTGAAAATGATGTGAGACCAAATTCCTGCCAAAAGAAGAAAATTCCTTCATCAAAGGATATGAAAAGGAGGAGTTTAATATGGAACCGTTTGTCTGGAGAATAAAATTAGCGCATAATATAAGTTTAGATGAGGCGATAAAAATGTTTGAAGGGCGACAATGTCTTATGTGTGGGAGGGTGATTCCTCGACCTGAGAGGAGACGAGGTAGACCAAGACGGTTTTGTTCAAAAATATGTTTATCTCGTTATAAAGAATTTGAGCGCTCACGACAGGAAATATTATCGCTTGAGGTGGATTCTGAAGAAAGTCAGGAATTAGGAACTATTTATATTCGTCCTAAGGTTCATAATGAAACCTGGCAGCAATACCATCGATATCTTCAGAGTTTAAAGCCTTGGATTATAAGATGACAAAGAAGTATCCAACACCTTTCATATTTGAATTAGCGAAGCAGATCGGCTCGTATCAGACTGCTCTCGATCAAATAAGATTTAAGCAATGCTTATATTGTGGGAGAGCTCTTAATGAAGATAAAGATTTTTGTAGTAGAGCATGCAAAAGAACTTTCTATAAGTGGCGTAGTCTCAATTCATCCGAGGTTGGAACAATAAAAATAAGAGCGAAAAGAAGAGATGAAACATGGGAAGAATATCATGAATATTTAAGCTCATTGAAAACATGGCAGTCTGTATAGAGCGAGGAGATTGGTGGCAAATCTGGGAATTTAAATGCACTGGCCGAAAAATAGCAAGGTGGAAATATGGAAAAAGATGGATATGGAGAGAGCCGCTTGCTAAGTGTGAAAAGAATGAGTGGCGGGTTTTAATTTACAAAATGAAAAGTCTTGATGTAAAATTAAAAAGAGCAGAGATTTAATTTGGAGGAGGAAAATGCCCCAAGTATTAAATTATGAGAATTTTAAGTTGAGATATGAGGAAATAGAAAAGCGAAGGATGAGGAGATTTCTATTCACCGATACCGAGGAAACATTCACCGTTACTGAGCATCCGGTTATTTATTTTGCGGGTGAGACGACAAAGAGCGGATATACAGTTAAGAGAGGAAGCATGGTTGAAATTCCAGTGCAATCAAAGACTCGTACAGAAGTAAAATATATTCTCACAAATGAAAGAATTCTTGCTGAGATATATGCGGTTGCTAAAGGCGACCTTGTTGGGCAAACCTTCCATATAGTTGTAGATGAAAATGGCGGTGTAGTTGTTGAGGTTGTTCCTCAAGAAAATGTGAATAAGGAAACTTCTTCTTCTACTCCGGAACAGAAATCGAGTTCAGGATGGCTTGAGGAAGCAAGAAATTTAATAATCGCCCTCAATCTCATAAGGGAGGAGGATATTCCTAGCATAGCGAATGTGCTTATGGCTCGTGGATGGGCTTCTGATAGAGATGATGCAATGGAGAAAGCAAGAGAGCTATTGATAGCGAATAATTTGATTTCATCCCAAAAATAATAAATTAAAATAAAGATTTGGAAAATGTTTCGAGGTCAAATAGATTCTCGTATATTAAAGAACTGGCTAAAAGCTATTAAAGCAGTAACTAATGAATTCCGGATGGAAATTCAAAAAGAAAACGGGTGGCTGGTAACAGCTATAAATGAAGCAAATACCGCCTTGGTGGAGATTTCTTTACAAAGGGATGCTTTTGATAAATATGAGACTAAGAAAAACTTTGCAATTGCATTAGACTGCGATCTACTGGAGAATGTGCTGAAAGATGCACGAGAAAATATTGAGTTAGAAATCACAAAAGAAAAGTTAATTGCTATTACAAACAAAACAAGATTTGAAATAAGACTGCTTTCACCCGAAGGTATTCGGAAGCCTCCAGCTTCATTGGAATTAGACCTTAAGACAAAGGTTTATTTATATACAGAAGATTTACGACGAGGTTTACAAGCAGCGGAGAGGGTTAGTCGGTGGAATGAAGTTGTGCTATCGGTGAAGGACAATTGTTTCTTTGTGAAATCGGTTGGGGAGAGCGAGGTAATGGAGATGATACTTTCTACCGATGATCTGATAAAATTAGAGGGCGAGAATTGTCGCTCTATGTTTTCTTTAGTATTTTTGATGCCGATGATAAAAGCAGTGAATACGAAGTCTCTTCAACTGGGGATAGGAACCGATGAACCTGTTAAAATTACATGGGAAGACGAAAATATGTCTGTGATGTATCTTCTAGCACCAAGAGTCTCTGATGACTGGAATGGTGCATAGTCGCCTAGTCGCAACGCATTATTACGGTGGGAAATTTTACCTTCTTCCCTATTTATTGAAAGCGGTTCCGAAACATCATTGCTATGTGGAAGTATTCGGCGGGGGAGGCTATCTGCTTTTAAATAAAAAGAGAAGTAAAGTTGAAGTCTATAATGATATAAATGGGGATGTTGTAAATCTTTTCAGAGTGCTTAGGGATAATGGAGACCAGCTAATCAGGAGATTAAAATATACACCATATTCAAGACAGCTTTTAGGAGAAATTAAAGCAAAAACAGAGTTCTCCGATGATATAGAAAGAGCGTGGGCATATTTCATACTTCTCAATCAAACTTTTAATGCAAGGGGTCGAAAGAGCGGCTTCGCTTATGCACGGGTGAAAAATCATGCAAATATATTTAAAAGGCTGGTGGATAATCTTGAGCAGGTGGTAGAGAGACTGCGGGGTGTAGTGATAGAATGTTTGGATTGGAAAGAGTGTATGGAAAGATATGAAAGTGAGAATACATTTGCATACTGTCTGCCGCCCGAGACTGGTGTTTTGACTACTAAGGGTGTCAAAAGGATCTCAGAAATTGCTATAGGTGATAAAGTATTTACGCCTCAGGGTGTTCAACCCGTTATGGCAGTTCTCAGGCGACGCTATCAGGGTGAAATTATAAAAATTCAAGTGATGGGATTAGGAAGAGAAACAATAAGAGCCAGCCCCGATCATAAATTTTTGATTCGCAATAATAAAGCTAGCGCAGCTGTCTGGAAGAGAGCGGAAGAACTACGGCCTGGAAATTATATTGCATTAGGCACTTACCGGTTATCCCACAACGGCAAAATACCAGTTGTTAGAGATAATACGAGAAGGCATGGTCGTCGGAAATCATTAAAACAGCCGCAAGATCCATATAAATTAGCGTATTTAGCAGGTTGGTTCGCTGCTGAAGGGCATTATCAGAGTGGCTTAACATTTAATCTTGGTATTTATGAAAGCGAGCGAGCCATTGAAATCAAAAATCTGATAAAAGAATTATTTGATATAGACGCATTAATAAAAACTCCTCCTCACACGCCGAATGAAAGTGTAATTCTAGTGCAATGTTATTCTCGTAATCTTGAGGACTACTTTAAACAATATTTTGTTGGATATAGGAACGAATTGGGACATGGTGCTGGAAAATATTTAAAAGAATGGATTCTGTATGCATCGCCTGAGATACAGATAAACTTTATTAGAGGATGGTTATTAGGTGATGGTGGATTATATATTGTAAATGAGCTTTCTGAGTCAGCTAGCTTCAGACGTAAGAGCGGGAAAATGAATATATATAAATATACTGGAACAACCGCATCCGAAATAATGGCTTGGCAAATCTATCATCTGGCTATGAGATGCCGATTACATCCCTGCTTTAAGAGGCGAAGAAAGAATAAAGATATCTATTTCACAACAATAGCGGATACGAATCGCCTCCTAAATATTAATATTAATGGACGAATATGTAAAAGACGATTTTGGGACGATAATTTCTTATGGGCTCCTATCACGAAAGTTGAAAGAGAGTATTTTAATGGATACTTGTATGACATAGCTCTTCCGCAAGTGCATAGTTATTATTTATACAACGGTATTCTTTCACACAATTGTGATCCACCTTATCCACAAGATACTCGCAAAGACAAAAATATCTATGAGCATGAATTCACTATTGAAGACCACATTAAATTAAGAGATTATATAAAAAATTGGTCTGGAAAAATCTGTCTTTCAACATATCCTTCAGAAATATACGAAAAATTAGCGGATGAAGGCTGGTATAAATTAGAAATAAAAGTATCCAAATGGTCCCGTGTGTTAAGAAAAGACTATTCTGGCAATACGAAATCAAGAGCAATAGAGGTCCTATGGATGAATTATGAACCACCACAAAGGAAAATAATATAGAAACAGAAGGAAAGAGAAATGGATGTCTTCTCTGCTATTTGTTTAGCAATATTATTCTTCTTATTCCACTTGCAGTATTCCCAGCGGTTTAAAAACGGCATTATGGGTCTTGTTTCTTTTATCTCAAAATCAAGGATACCGCCTAAGTTGAAATGGCTAATTCTTTTCTCGGTAGC
>Ga0180301_10002070_pt1 | contig 15770 bp, 17 predicted proteins | sample GuaBasSediGuay16_FD_121797 | JGI IMG/M metagenome (GOLD analysis project Ga0180301, IMG submission 121797) | Subseafloor sediment microbial communities from Guaymas Basin, Gulf of California, Mexico - Guay16, Core 4569-2, 12-15 cm | ecosystem: Environmental > Aquatic > Marine > Hydrothermal...
AAGTGGGGCAGGGCAGCCACACTGTGATTCGCCAGATGGCGGCGCAGGCGTTGAACTTGCCGCTGGAGCGGGTGCGTCTGGTAGCCTCCGACACGGCGAGCAGCCCCGGCAGCTCCGGTTCTGCCTCTGCCTCGCGGACGACGTTTATGGCCGGCAACGCGGTGCGAGGGGCTGCGGAGGCAGCGCTGAGGCGGTGGCAGGATGGGGAGCGGCCTGCTGTCGCTGAGTATACGTACCTGGCTCCCAAGACCACTCCCTTCGACCCGCAGACCGGTCACGGCGTCCCCAACTTCGCCTACGGCTACGTGGCCCAGGCGGTGGAGGTAGAGGTGGACGAGGAGACAGGTCAACTGCGCGTCCTACGCGTCGTCTGCGCCGACGACGTGGGGAAAGCGGTTAATCCCCAATTGATCGAGGGGCAGATCGAGGGCGGCGTGGCCCAGGCGGTGGGTTGGGCCACGTGCGAGAATTTTATCACCGCAGACGGACACGTACTGACTCCCCATCTCAGCACTTACCTGATCCCCACCATAGCCGACGTACCGGAACACGTCGAATCTATTATCGTTGAGCGACCCGACCCACGCGGCCCGTGGGGCGTGCGGGGAATGGGTGAGATGCCCTTCATTCCCCTGGCTCCGGCTCTGGTTGCCGCCGTGCACGACGCGGTAGGCATCTGGTTCGACGAATTGCCGCTGACGCCGGAACGGGTATTGAGGGGGCTTGGTGACTCGGTGACTCGGTGACTTGGTGACTTGGTGACTCGGTGACTTGGTGACTGGAGGGAGCTATGGGCAAGTATCAGGAGTTGGAAGAGATCGAGGTGTATCAACTGGCAGTGGCCTTGGCCGACCGCATTTGGGAAATTGTCTCTTCCTGGTCGTACTTTGCCCGGGATACGGTGGGTAAACAGATGGTGCGGGCAGTGGATTCCATCGCGGCAAACATCGCCGAGAGTTACGGGCGCTATCACTATGGTGACAAACTGAACTTTTTGTACTACTCTCGTGGCTCATTGTACGAGACCAAACACTGGGTCGGGTGCAGCCATGGTCGCGGTTTGATGAACGATACGATTTTTGATGACCTGATGAATCGCATGCGCATCCTGGCCCCCAAACTGAATGCCTATATCAGCAGCAAGCGCCAACAGCGTACCCGATCTAAGTAGCCCGGTCACCCAACCAATCACCTAACTGGAGGATTGATTTTCAGCATACCAGAAGGGGTATATTCCCAGATATGGAACCCGGCGACTGAAGTCACGGGCAACCATTGCCTGCGTGGACTGGAGTCGGCGTAGGCCGACTTCGCAGGCCATAGCACGCGGTTTCAACCGTCGTGCAGCTTCACTAAACATACCCGTTCAAGCGTGCTGAAAATGAAGAGGAGCAAAGCTGTGTTCCACGCATCCGACCGTGTTTTAGTTGCCATTATGAATAACCGGCGCGACTTCGAGATCGCGCGGGACGAGGGTTGGTACCGTATCCCTCAGAAGCACGCTCCCCCAAGCACCACCGAGGCAGCCGTGCTGGCCTTCTATTTCACCAAAGCCTTCGGCGACGAGAAGTGGTCTATTCGCTGGTACGCCCCTGTGCGCGGCCACGAATTGTCCCGTCGCCGTCACCTGCTTCCCGACGAGCCTGATCATCCCCGGGCCGACGATCCGTACTACAAGCTTCAACTGGGGCCGTTGATGAAGCTGGAGCAACCGATCTTTAGTCTTCGCTGGCGACGTATCACTTTCATCGAGACCTCTTGGGATCGTTTCGCCGCTGCCGAGGAGATCAATGAACTTTACGCTTCCGGCGCCGATGGTCTTTTCGTCACGCTTAAGGACGCCGGGTTCTACCCGGAGCGCGAGCTCCTGGTGCGTGAAGGGAACGTGGAATACGTGGTGGACATGGCCATTCCCTGTCAGGATGGCACCGTCGTGATCGCCGTAGGCGACCGTCCCGCTCCTGCCGATGCCCTGCGTGATCCTAACCTGAAAGCTGTGCGCCGCGCCGTCGAGAATCTGGGCGGTCCTACGCCGCCTCAACTTGTCCCCCGCTTTTAGTCATTGTTGTACTTCGTGTAGGAATGTGGGTTGTTCTTCACAACTCTCCACAACTTGGAAGATACATGGTATAATAAATTATTCCGACATGGTGACCGCTCAGGCAGGCGGTTGAAACCGCGCCAGGGGGGCTAAAGCCGACCGTCCGCCTACGCGGACGACAGTGTCCACGCAGGCAGGGACCCCGTCTCGGGGTCGGCTATTGCGTCGAAAATTGCCGTAGCGTAGCGGTGGTAGCTTGCTTTACCGAATTCGCCCTCGGGGACGAGGGCTAGGAGCGATAAATGCGTTCACCCTATCCACGAAGGTGGACACCCGGCTGCAAGCCCTCCAGAGGTGATTTCAATCACTGATAGGGGGAGTTACCCGACGTGATTCTGTGGAGGGGCGTCACCCGGCGCACACGGTAGCGAAGAGGATACCATCTTGGACAGGACGGGCACTGTAGCACGGATAGCCGGCGTCGTGGTGGATGCCGAGTTCGCCTCCGGTGAGCTCCCCAGCATCCACAATGCGCTGGTCATACACCGGTACGACGATTCACAATTGGTCGTCGAAGTCCAAGAACACATTGATCCCCACACCGTGCGGACGGTTGCTATGGGGAGTACGTCCGGGCTTCGTCGCGGGCTGCCGGTGCTCGATACCGGCCATCCCATTCGTGTTCCAGTGGGGCGAGAGACTTTGGGGCGGATGTTTAACGTTTTGGGTCAGCCCATTGACGGGCATCCTGGCCCTCAAGGTTCAGAGTTACACTCTATCCACGTTGCGCCGCCCCCTTTGGAGGAGCAGGAGGCGATTAGGGAACCGTTTGTCACCGGAATCAAGGCCATTGACTTACTGACCCCCTATCCTCGGGGGGGCAAGATTGGCCTCTTTGGTGGTGCAGGTGTGGGCAAGACGTTATTGATGATCGAGCTAATGCGCCACACTACCAAAGAACACGCCGGTATCGCCCTCTTTGCCGGTGTGGGAGAGCGCAGTCGTGAGGGAAACGAGCTGTGTCGGGAGATGCGCGAAAGCGGCGTGTCGGAGAGCACGGTTCTCGTCTTTGGCCAGATGAAGGAGCCACCCGGGGCGCGGTTACGGGTGCCGTTCACGGCCTTGACCATGGCCGAGTACTTCCGCGACCGGGAAGGAAAGCAAGTGTTGCTTTTCATTGACAACATTTTCCGCTACATCCAGGCTGGCGCGGAGGTGTCTGCGCTGTTGGGACGATTGCCCAGCGCGGTGGGCTACCAGCCTACTCTAGATAGCGAGATGGGTGAGTTACAAGAGCGCATCGCCACCACCAGACGGGGCAGCGTGACTTCTGTGCAGGCGGTTTACGTGCCGGCAGATGACTTAACCGACCCGGCGGTTGTGGCCACCTTCGCCCATCTGGACGCGACGACGATTCTCTCTCGCCGCCAGGCCAGCCAGGGTTTCTACCCGGCCATTGATCCACTGGAATCCTATAGCTCGCTACTTACCGTCGAAGGTGTGGGGGAGGAACATTTCAGGATCGCTACCCAGGTTCGGGCGTTACTGGCTCGCTACCAGGAGCTGCAGGACGTGATCGCCATCCTGGGGATGGAGGAACTGAACGATGAGGATCGCACGGCGGTCAATCGGGCCCGCCGCTTACAGCGCTTCCTCACCCAACCGTTCTTTGTCTCCGAGCCGTTCACGGGAGTGGCGGGTCGTTACGTACCGCTGGAGGAAACGCTGCGTGGGTTCCGCGAGATTTTGGAGGGTCACCACGACGATCTGCCGGAGCAGGCATTCTACATGGTCGGCCCGATAGACGAGGTCGTCGCGAAGGCCAGGGAGTTGGACGAAGGGGGGCAGACGTAGAACATGGGGTTTGAACCGCTGCGCGTGATGGTATTGACGCCGGCCGAGACCCTGCTCGACGTCACAGAAGTAGAGTGGGTGCAGGTGCAACTGGCCGACGGATGCGGTATCGGCGTCTATCCCGGTCACGCGCCTTTGCTGGCGGAGACGGTCACCGCCCCAATTCGCTATGCCTTAAAAGCGAGCGGCGAACACACGCTCGACCTGGAAGCGGGGATATTGCAGATAAGCGAGGAAGGCGTGACGATTCTCACCAGTGGATCGCCTCAGCCTGACGAAGACTCACTGCCCTGTTCCGTGGATAGTGCACGCTTCGATCGGCTGGCGCGGGAACTGCTGTCCAGGCTGAAGACGTGGCCTGAGAATGTACTTGTTGATGAAGAGGAAGGTTGAACGGGGAGTCTGGCAGACCGCCCTCCTGTCTATGTCGCTGGGGTGGGATCTGGCGTTGCCGATCTTCGCCGGTGTGCTGGCGGGTCATTTCCTGGATCGCAAGCTTGGGACGGGCTACGTCTTCACAGTGGGGTTGTTGCTTTTTGGTATCTTCGCCGGATTCTACAACATGATGCGCACGGCCCGCCGTGTGGAGGAGAAGCAGCGCCACTACAGTAAGAAGGAAAGCAGAGATGAAGAGTAACTTGAAGGGGAGGCTCCGAAGTTGATTTTGTGGCTGATTGGTGGGGCAGTCGTCGGCGTTTTGAACGTGTTGAGCCTGGACTGGTCGCTGGGCCGCTTGCTGCACCCGGCTGCTTCCCTCGGTGGCGTGGCGCTGATACTGGGCGGTGCTGTCGTGCGCTGGGGGATCGCCGCCGGTCTGCTGCTGGTCGCTTTGCAGAGAGGGATCGGGGCAGCGCTGCTGGCTTTAGGTGGGCTGTGGCTGGGGCGATGGGTGATGATCTGGCGGTTGCACCGGCACGAGTGAATTGGTGGTAAGATCTGAGAGGAATAACATGGGTGATTTTTTCCCTCGTACAGTCTTCGAGATGTTTGGCATCCCTGTCCGGGATACTGTGGTCTCCACTTGGGTCATGATGGTTGTCATAGTTGTGATCGTGCTTTTGTTGCGCGTCCGTTTGCCCAGATCACTGGCTTTGTTGATTGAGCTGTTGAACGATATGATTTCGAGTGTGATGGAACGACCGGCCGAACCGTACCTGCCGTTCCTGGGGGCGCTGGCTCTCTTCATCGCCTTCGCCAATACGTTCAGCATCCTGCCGGCGATCCCGCTGCCCGGTAACAAGATGCTGCCCATCGTTTCTCCCACTCGGGATATCAACACACCAGCGGCACTGGCAATCGTGGTGTTCTTCGCGGTGCATTACTATGGCATTCGCTCCCAAGGTGCCTGGGAATACCTGAAGGATCTGGCTTCGCCGGTGTACCTGGCCCCTTTGACGTTCACGCTGGAGATCTTCGGTCACCTGAGCCGCACGCTATCGCTCGCTGTGCGACTCTTCGGTAACATCATCAGTACCGAGCTGGTCGTAGCCGTCATCTTCTCCCTGGTGCCGTTGATCGCCCCTTTGCCTGTAGTTGGGCTGAGTATGTTCACCGGTATCCTGCAGGCTTATATCTTTACCTCTCTGGCCACCGTCTTCATAGCTGGAGGATTAGAAGCCTACGAGCCGGCCGAAAAGCGGACAGATCAATCAAATCAATCAATAAGTCAAGATAAATCAACGAAAGGAGTGGATTGAATATGGCAGAAATGGAACCCGGAACATTGCTTACCCTGGTCACCATCATTGTATCCAGTGTAACTATTCTGCTAGGCTGTGTTCTCCCCGCCATAGTTGAGGGGCGGGCGGTGCTTAAGGCGCTGGAGGGAATGACGCGCCAACCCGAGGTGGCCGGAGATCTGCGGACGACGTTGATCGTGGCTATGGCTCTGTTGGAGTCCACGGCTATCTACGTTCTGCTGGTCGTTCTGGTTTTGCTCTTTGCCAATCCGTTGCTCGACCGTTTCTTCCCTGGGGGGTAATGCATGCTCAAGCTGGATTGGGCAACCATCGCTTTCCAGGCTGCTAACTTCTTGCTTCTGACCGGTGTACTTTACTACGTCCTCTTTCGGCCGGTGATGAGAAGTATCAAGGAGCGTGTGGCGGAGAGAGAGCGGCTGAAGCAGAAGTTAGCCGAGGAGCGTCGAGAGGTCGAAAGGTTGCGCGCCGAGTTGGAGGAGCGACTGACCACTGCTGAGCAAGAGGCCGACGAGATCATCACTCAGGTGCAGAAGGAGGCGGAAGCCAGACGACGGGAATTACTGCAAGAGGCGGAGAAGGAGGTCGAGCGTATCCTGGCAGAAGGGCGTAGCGAGGCCGAAAAGATGCGGCAGCAGGCGGTAGCTCAATTTCACGACCAGTTGTTGGACGCCGTTCTGGAGGTCAGCGCGCGGGTGATCGGCCAGTCAGCGCCTCCGGAAGTACACGATCGCATGGTGCGCCAGCTCAACGAACGTATCTGGGAGATGGGCCGCAGTGAGATGGAGCGGGTGGAAGCGTTTCGGCGTTCGCTGGGCGAGCGCACTCCTACTGCGTACGTGAGAGCGGCTCGCCCCCTCTCGTCGCAACAGCAGGGGGAACTGGCGCGTACCCTGGCAGCGTTGGCTGACCGCAACGTGGACTTAGAGGTAGAGATTGATTCATCGCTAGGAGCAGGAATGCGAGTGCGTCTCGTGGATATCGTAGTGGAGAACACTATCGCCGGTCAGTTGGGGGAGCTGCGCGAATCGGTCTCCAAAGCGCTGAAGGAGCACGAGGGTGGTAAGTGAGGAGTACCGGCAGTCTGAAGTAGCTTCACTGCTTCAAGTTCTTCACCAGCAGGCCGCCGATCAGGTGGCGGAAGTTCGGGTTCAAAGCCTCACTTTGAAACAGCGCATCCGTGAACGCGCGGCGGAGATCCTGCGCGCGATGCGGGCGGAACCGGACGTATCTGCCATGGTTGCTCTGTTGAACGAACGGATCGGTCGGCTGAGCAGCCAGGTGCGGCTCGTTGACGTAGGCACCGTCCAGCACATCGGTAGCGGCGTGGCGACGCTTTCGGGCCTGCCGGGAGCCTCCACCGACGAACTGGTGAGTTTCCCCACCGGTGTGCGGGGTCTCATCCTCAATCTCGACCACGCGCGCCTGGACGTGGTTCTGCTGGGGTCCGATGAGGGCATACAAGGTGGCGACGTGGTAATGGCTACCGGGCAACAGATGCGCGTGCCGGTGGGGTACCAGTTGCTGGGCCGGGTGGTAAATCCGCTGGGTGAACCTCTCGACGAGCATGGCCCCTTGCAGGCAGCCGATGCCCACTACCTGGAGCGTGAGGCGCCCGACATTATCGAGCGTGCGCCGGTGAACGAACCGCTGCACACCGGTACCAAGGTGGTGGATGCGTTGTTCCCCATCGGGCGCGGGCAGCGAGAGCTGATCCTGGGCGACCGGCAGATCGGAAAGACAACGTTGGCCGTGGACGCCATCCTCAATCAGCGCGACGGCGACGTGCCGTGCGTCTACGTGGCCATCGGGCAGAAAAAATCCTCCGTTCTGAGAGTCATTGAGACGCTCCAGCGCCACGGGGCGATGACCTATACTACGGTGGTCATCGCCGGCCCGGAAGATCAGCCCGCGCTGCGTTACCTGGCTCCCTACGCCGGTTGCACCATAGCCGAGTTTTTCATGCACGAGGGTCGGGACGTGCTGATCGTTTACGACGACCTCAGTAAACACGCCGACGCTTATCGCGAGCTGAGCCTGTTGCTGCGCCGCCCCCCCGGACGGGAAGCGTACCCGGGCGATATCTTTTACTTGCACGCGCGGCTGCTCGAAAGGGCTTGCAAGCTGAGCCCGGAGAAGGGGGGAGGCTCGTTGACGGCCTTGCCCATCGTGGAGACGAAGCGAGGGAACGTCTCGGCCTATATCCCTACTAATCTGATCTCCATTACCGACGGACAGATCGTATTCGATACGGACTTGTTCAATCGGGGAATTAAACCCGCCGTGGACGTGGGCAGGTCGGTCTCCCGAGTGGGGGGGAAAGCCCAGACGGCGGCTATGCGCGCCGTGGCGGGAGACCTACGGTTGAGGCTTTCCCAATACGAGGAGGTGTCTCGCTTCGCTCGTTTCGGCAGTGAGGTGGACGAGACCACTCAGCGCCAGATTCGGCGGGGCGAACGACTCCGGACTGTGCTGACCCAGCCTGCCCACCGACCGCTCTCATTGGCTATCCAGGTCTTGGTGCTGCTGGCAGTGACCGAGAATCTTCTGGATGACGTGGCGGTCGCCGATGTGCCCGCTTTCGAGCGGGGGTTGGTGGAGCGTGTTCGGGCTAGACACCTGAAGCTTTTGCAGCAAATCGATCGCAGTGGTGAATTAACCGCTGAGGTGCGGGAAACGCTGGTAGAAACTATGGCCGCTTATCGCGCTGAGTGGCTGGGAGGGAAAGAATAGGGATGAAGATGGTTATGGCCGTAGTCCCCCGAACGGAGGGGGATAACGTTCTCCATGCACTGGTGGCTGCGGGTCACACGGCGACTTTCACTGAGAGACGGGGTGGTATGTTGCGCCGGGCCCAACTGATGCTTTTCATCGCTGTGGACAAGGACGATGATCTGCAAAAGGTTTTAGGTGTCATCCGAGATACCTGTCACTCTCGCGTCACGGTAGAGTCCACCGAATCCGAATCTGATTCATCCGTGCCGGCGACGACGACCGAGGTGGGGGGAGCAGTGGTGTTTGTTTGGGACTTGGAGAGTTTCGAGATTTATTGAGGATTTTGTTGCGGAATTTATTGCGGATTGAGGACCTAGCGAAGAAAGAGCGATGGAAGAGCTGGAACGCGCCGAAGAACGCCTGGAGAACATTCGCTCTGTGGAGCCCATCCTTGGCGCCTTGCGCACCATCTCGATGGGGAGTTGGAAAGCAGCGCTCAGGCAAAGCGATCGGGTGCAACAGTACGAGGAGTGGCTATCATCCATTCTTCCCTCGCTGTTGCCACTCCTGCCTGTTAATACGCCTCCCTCAGGGCGGTATCTTCTCTATTCATCTTCGTCGGCCGAGAGAGAAAAGGCGCAGACGCGCGTGGTCGCGGCGCTGGTTGTCGGTAGCGAACGTGGGTTGGTCGGCCGGTTCAACAGGATTATCGTGGAAAAGGTAGAGGCGTATCTGGCTGAACAGATTGCCGATGAAGTCGAGGTGGAATTGGCGGCAATGGGAGGGCGTGTGCGTCGCCTGCTCCAGCGACGAGGGTATCAACTTGCCTGGTCGGATACGCTCTCAATTGCTGCGCTTCCTTCTTTTGAACGAGCGTTCGATCTCACCCGCCGCTGGCTAACACGGTACGAAGCCCGGGAGTTGGACGCGGTAGATCTGATATATAATGCCTATCACGGGATGGACAAGTACCACCCTACAGTGACGCGGTTGATTCCTCCGTCGCTCTCTCTCAAAAGCAAAGCGCACCGGGACGCGTCCCCTCGCACACGTTCAGCCCCAATCATCGAGACCGATCCATTGAGCTTATACACCCGCGTCGTCGAGCAGCAGACGGCGATCGGGTTGTATAGGGTATTACTGGAATCAGCCTCTGCGGAGCATGCGGCGCGTTACCGGCTCTTGGAGTCGGCCACCCAGAACATCGAACGGCTGATTGAAGAACTGACGTTGACGATCCAGACGGCGCGTCAACAGGAGATTACCCAGGAGATGGAAGAGCTGGCTGTTGGGGCCGGGATGCTGGGCTCCCAAAAGAGCTAGGGGGCGTTATCTGAGATCAAGCCGTTGAGGTCGTCGTCCCAGCACTCGCAGGCAACGCGTATGGCGTCACCTTTCGACATTGTGCCGTCATAGGGCATTACGTCCTCGTGAGCCGTCCAGCCGGAAAGCACCATGGGTACCGCTCCGCTGCCGGCGGGAATCCACGCGCCGTTGTAGCGCCGGGCGAAGTGCAGATGGGTCGCATCGGCGTATCCACCTTCACAGGAGGGACGTCCTATCCGCTGTCCCCGTTGCACGTACGTGCCCGCCTCGATCCGGCCCTCGGCGTAGATGTGCAGATAGAGCAACGTCCATCCACTCTGTTCGAAACCATCGCCATCCAGGTCAATCACGACCGCACCGTTCTCGCTGCGCAGCACCAGCCCCGATGCCGCGGCTGTAGCCCATTCGTTCGCCGGGGCGCATCCCAGATGCTTTTCGCCCGGCACGAAGTCGAGCGCAGCGCGTCCACTCCCGTTGCCCCAACCTCCGTGCGGGCCTGATGTGAGGTACCAGGTGTGACTGGCCTCCCAGGGCAACCGCATCTCCGGTTGCGTCAGATCCGGCGGCACCAGGGGATCAACGGTATAGGCAAAGGGGTTGCCGAAGAGACGCTCGTAGGTGGCCAGGAAGCCGGCCGGGCCGACCAGGGCCAACCACTCGTCTGTAGTGGTGGAGAGTCCGGCCAGGCAGTTCTGCACGCCGGCGGTGCCCGGGTTGAGGCCCGGCGCGACGGCGAATCGCGTCCCGTTGGCCAGACGCACCGTCGCGCGATCGCCCCGCTTCCACCCGTAGTAGCCCTCGTTGAGTCTCACCGCTGCCCAGCTCAGTTGCTGGAATAATCCCTCGTGGTAATCCTGGACGTAGCCCAGTGGGTAGGTCAGTGTCTCGCTGCCGGGATGTGGCTGGGTCACCCAGCCGGATCGTAGCTCCAGAAGCGTCAGTAATACCCGTGGCCCCACGCTGAAGCGCTGCGATACGAGTTGCACGATCTCCGGACCCGTGCGCAGGTTGCCCTCCACCTCCTCGGCGTAGCTCGCCAGGTAGCCTCCCTGCCCGGCCACGAAGTCCGCCAGGTCGAAGTGGATGTAGGCCGGGCCGTAGACCAGCTCGCTATCGGGAACCAGTTTGAGGGCCGGGCCGGTCTCGGTGGCGGTGACGGGGATGATGAGCGTCTGGCCGGCGACGATGCTATCGGGGTTGGGCAGGTTGTTGGCAGCGACGATCTCCTCGACGGTGCAGCCGAACACCATGGCGATCCAGCCCAGTGTCTGACCCGGCTGCACGACGTATGACTCGGTGCCTGTGCCGGCGGAGAGGCCGATGGGCGTAGGGTTGGGAGTGGGGGTGCCGGTGTAGATGCCGGGGTAGGCAGGCGAGGGAGATGGAACCTGCGTGACTGCTTCCACAGGAGCGACCACCGTAGTTCCGCCACCCCGTCCGGCGGGCTCGTCTTGCTCGGGCTTCAGAAGGTGCTCGGTTTCGGAACGGGCACAGGCTCCTACGATGCACGCGCTCAGGGCCCAAATACAGAGAAAGAGCGACCAGCGTTGCCATCGTTTCATCGTCGTGATTCTCCCTTGGAACCGAACTGCTTTACCCTGAATTACCTTGAGCGGCCCGAGCTGCCAACTCGCTCGCCCAATCCATATCGGCGGGCATGTCGTCTCCGTGAGCCAGAAGCCAGGTCACGTGGTGCGGTCGAACGGCTTTCAGAAGCGCTTGCCAGGCATCCCGATTGGCGACCGGCTGACCGGTTTTGGTCCGCCAACCACGGTTTTGCCACTTCTTCACCCAGCTTGAAGCTCCCTCGATCAGGTACTTGGCGTCGGAGTAGACGAGCACGCGGCAGGGCCTGGTCAGCGCCCGCAGCGCCTCAGCCGCACCCTGGATGAGCATAGCGTTGGCCGTGGTGTCAGACTCACCGCCGCTCAGGGCCCTGGTGTGTTCTCCCGTGCGCAACACTGCTCCCCACCCCCCGCGCTTTTCGGCACCCTGGCAGGAGGCCTTGACGCATATTTCGACGATGGGGCGGTCGTCGTCTGCATCACCTGTGCCTATACCTGTGGACGGGTGCCCGCTCGATTCGCTGTAGGAGCTGTGGAGGCGGGTGAGAGCCCGCCGCGCTTCGGTCGCCAGCCGGTCGGCCCGCTCGTTGAGGGGGTGTCCGGCGTGACCCTTGAGCCAGTGCCAGGTCACGTCGTGGGCCTGAGTGAGGCGGTAAAGCACGCGCCAAAGATCCTGGTTCTTGACGGGGCTCTTGTCGCTGGTGCGCCAGCCCTGGCTCACCCACTTATCTATCCACGTGGTGATTCCCCGTCGCAGATACTGAGAATCGGTATATATGTTCACCTGGCAGCGGCCCAGTAAACCCTCCAGCAATGCCAGGCCCGCTGCCGCCGCGTGAAGCTCCATGCGGTTGTTAGTCGTTTCGAGATCGTTGCCAGCGAGCGTCCACTCACGGTCACGCCAGCGGATGATGGCTCCCCAGCCACCGGGACCGGGGTTGGGGTCGCAGCCACCGTCCGTGTAGAGCTCCACCCGGGGTGAGATGGAATTGCTCAAGTTTTGCAAATCGGGCATAGATTGTTGGGATATGTAGTATGCACAATTTTATCCCCGTCCAACGGGGATAGAGCTGAACGGTCGTCAGGATTGTAACCCATACTTTCTGAGTGCGCAAATGCGCGTCTTGTGGGATGGTTGGTTTAACCGTCCAGCTCGAACTATCGAGGGGATACGAGAAACGCCCACGTGTACTCAGACTCGCAGAATGAGGCACGTGGGCGTTTCTTACTGTTTGAGTGGTTATTCGAGTCGCCACACCCGCAGATTGTCCAGGCAGATCGTCGCGTAGCCCTCATTGTACGTAGAGCCGCCCAGGCCGATCCGACCCGTTGGGAAACGGCTCCCATCCGCCTCGCTTACCAACACGCCATTGATGTACATAGATACGACCCCACCGACCCGCTCCAGGCTGAGATAGTTTGTTCCGTCGGGGTTGATGTTCCTGGACACTGTCCAGTCCACCAGGTTGTCCTGCCACGCCGCGTCTTCTCGCAGGAAGAGGGCAAACGTTTGGTCGTAAGGGGAAACCTCGAACCAATAGATGTTATCTATGCTCGGGCCGAAGCCCAGGCCGCAACTGGCGTCCTCGGCGTCTGAGACGTAGCAGGATACCTCGGCCACGAACTCGTCCGTGGTGAAGGGCTCGTACCACTCCATGGCGGTGTAGTTCTGTGTCTTGATCAGGATGCAGTACTCCCCCTCGGTGGGGGGCATGTAGAAGACATCCTCGCCCTCGGTGCTGCTCCCCCAGTTGTTGCGATTGTCTTTGAAATCGTCTTCAAACCGCAGCACAGCGTTGTCCGGCAGAGGAGTCTTTCCCACTACCGTCCACTCCTTGGCGCCGGAGAGTTCTACGTTGTAGATCACCTCTATGCTTTCATCGTCTGAATTTGCCACTTTGACGTCGTAGGTGTCTAGTGGAACGTTTTCTACTACGTAGCTATCGCCGGCGGCGATTGTATCGTCGCCCAACCAATCTTCACCCCAGCTATCGCTTTCCACGGGGGTCATATATAGATAGAAAATCGGATCGTCGGACTGGTTGATAATCTCCAGGGACGCCACACCGGTGATAGTCCACGTCATCTCGCCTTCGATCTCCACTTCCCACAGCACTTCGATGGGTTCCTGGTTCCTGTCTTCAGCCCTGACGTCGTAAAGACCTTCCGGGATGCCGGTGATCACGTAGGTTTGTCCATCTGCGATCACGTCGGTCTCTCCCAGCCAGTCTTCACCCCACTGGTCGGCTTTAGTGGGCGAAAGATACACGTGCCACACGTCTCTGCCTGACTCGTTGGTTATCTCAAGCACGGCTCCCTCGGGTTTTGGCACGGGCGTATCTGTGGGGGGATGAGTGGGCTTTACTTCCTTGGTAGGTGTAGGTTGTACTGCTTCGGTAGGCTTTACTTCTGGAGTAGTCGGCTCACCACCGCATGCTAGAGCGGCTAAGACTAGAATGGATACAGCCACAGAAACCCAATGTATACCTTTCATTTTTCTCTCCTCCTTTTTTCTGGACCTCTTCAGGCTCTGCGGATACGTTCCCTCGTGCGAGTGCGAGAGCAAACCGGTGAATTGTCATAATTGTAACACAGTGTTAAGTGTGTGCGTTTTCAGTTTCATGTCAATACCATTTCAGGACTATTCAATCGGGCGCGTGCACTCACACCTTCGGCTTCGGTTGGGGGGAGGGAAGTGGGTGGAGTATAAAGCTCAAGCTGGTACCTACCGGGCAGGGATGTACTGCATCGGCGCCAAGCTGGAGCAAGAAATAGAGGTAAGCCATCTCACCCGTGCAGTGATTCAAGTGCAGGTAGCGTATGGATTCCTTCTCTGCCAGCACTGTTCCGACGCGCTTCACGTGTTCTGCTTTGGCATTTGCCAGGTGAGCACCGCCGACGATGGTCGCCACCGGACGCTCGAAGGTGCGCTCCACGTGATACAGGGTGTTGAGCAGACCGGCGTGGCAGCAGCCGCAGAGCAGTGTCAGTCCCGAAATATCCTCAATGACCAGCGCCAGGTCGTCCTGGTAAGGATCGGGTATCCATTCCTCCTCCGCATCCTCTGCACGTACCACATGATGGGCGCTGCGCCCCTCAGACTCCGGCCGGGGCTCGATCTCACCGCTGGTCCACACGCCGGGCAGGATCTCCTGCGGATCGGTGCTCAGATTTAGCGTCACCTGAGCGGCCAGTTCCTCCCGTGACAGCGATAGACCGATGCTGCGTAGTTTTCCCCCCTGCCGTGAGAATCGCTCGCGGAAGAGATCGGGGTGGGCGTACAGCGCGAGTTCGGGACAGGCGCGTTCCAGGAACGCCGGCAGACCACCGGTGTGGTCGTAATGGGCGTGGCTGATGGCGATGGCCTCTATCGTCGCCGGGTCCACGTCCAACAACTCCAGGTTGTGTAGCAGGACTGAGCCGCTCTGTCCGGTATCGAAGAGCACGTTCCCGGCCCTGGTTTCGATCAGGAACGCCAGGCCGTGCTCGCCCCAGAGAGCAGAGCTGTGTTGAACCACGTTATCTACCAGGCATACGATCCGTATTTTGTTCTTCATGTTTTCAGTTCTCCGATTAGTTCGTTCGTTTCCTCATTCTCATACTCATAGAAACCGATCGTCTGACTTTTGGGTGCGTGCCCTTTCCCTGGCCTTCTCTAACCATCCCAGACGAATGTCCGTCAGGTGGTCGAACTCCGACACGTAAGGCTTGACGTCCAGCAAAGGCGTGCCGTCAACCACGTCCACGTTCTCTACGTACAGGGTGTTTCCCTCGACGCCGAGTAACTTCACCACCGATAGCCCGATCGGGTTGGGGCGCACCGGAGCGCGGGTGGCGAAAACGCCGTGTGGCTGGGAGTCGAGGAAGGGAACGACGGTGAGCCGTGTCTCCCTTACCAGGTGCAGATGATAAAGCAGGATCACGTGGGAAAAACCGCTCAAGTCTTTGAGGCCATCAGCAAACTCGGGAAATATCTCGACGTGTCCCCGCACTCCAGACGCCGCTACTGGCTGAATAGGCACGCCCTCCACGCTCTGGAAGGGGGTGTGGATCACGCCGATGGGTTGATAACTGATGTCCATAGAGTCCTCCAACTTCTAGTATGCTTGTGTCCGTTAGGTTATATCATTGTTCTATAATTGTCAACTCTTGGAGGGCTTTTTAGGGCGTTTGCTATCACTTTCGGACTATGATATAATTCTTTACCCGGGCCACTACCTGCGAAGAGCCTGGTACTCTTGGAAGGCGCTGCGCCGGTTGACCACGTCATTGAGGTTTGATCGAGGTTTGTTTATGACGCTCAAGATAGGACAGACGTTGCAGGATCGTTACCGCATTGTCTCCCTGCTAGGTAAGGGGGGGATGGCCGCGGTCTACAAGGCCAAGCATATGCAGCTGAACGTTGCGGTGGCCGTGAAGGAGATGATCCCTCAACCGGGGCTCGATTCGCAGACGTTGGCCTATTTGCGCCAACAGTTCCGCCAAGAAGCGCGAATTCTGGCGCGGCTTGACCATCCCCACCTGGTGCGGGTCAGCGACTTCTTCGAGGAGAGGGACAACGCTTACCTGGTG
>Ga0180301_10002071_pt1 | contig 15770 bp, 10 predicted proteins | sample GuaBasSediGuay16_FD_121797 | JGI IMG/M metagenome (GOLD analysis project Ga0180301, IMG submission 121797) | Subseafloor sediment microbial communities from Guaymas Basin, Gulf of California, Mexico - Guay16, Core 4569-2, 12-15 cm | ecosystem: Environmental > Aquatic > Marine > Hydrothermal...
CGTTTGAAAACCTCCGGAAGACTCGGAGGAAATAGTGTATTTGAAAATAAAGTTACTTTTTCTTTTTTATAATTTCTTCTTGCCATCATAACCCAGCTTGTTGCTTATTTCTTAATTTTTTAATTTCTTCTTTCATAAATAACTCAAATTGTTTAGATAAGATAATGCCCTTTTCTTCGCAGTTTTTTTATATTCATCATAAATTTTAGAATCAACCGATAGAGTTATTCTTTTGTTCGTCATGTCTATACCTTTTATTTACCTGTATTGCTGAATACATACACATATTTTAAAAGTTTTCTCTTTGCCACGAAAACCCTTCAAAAATAGTTCTTTTAGAGGTGGGCAGAATATCATATAACTCGATTATTAAACCCAATTTCTAAGCAATTAAATATTATAGATTAGAATTGGATAGTCAATCGGAATTTGTGAACCCCATGAAGCCGTCGGCTGGAAAACCTCAGAAATCCAGTTGACACGGCGAACAGAGTATCTCTTCGCCCGGCGAGAAAATGCCGTCTTCGTCGTCCTCGAACCAGGCGACGAGGATGTATTCACCTTCGGAGAGGTCCGATGGAACCTCGAAATCGATCTCGAGATAGACTGGAGCCCCCGGAACCAGCGTCATCGTCCCTGTCGACGGGTAAATGCTCATCCTGCGGGGGATATTATAGAAATCGGTCATACCGTTGGTCCCGGGCGGCGGGTCGATATGTCTATGGATTTCCGTTACAACCATTTTAATAACCCCGACACCGGCGGTCGTCCCAAATCCCATTGCGCCGATTTTAGCCACACCGGGGGATTCGATATGTCCCCATAACTTAAATTTCCCGACATCGGATTCCGGCGCGACGGCGTTTGTAATAAACGAACTAATCGAAAGACTCGAAGTGGGGTCGTGGACTTTATTAGCTGCGACAAATACCTGCGGCATACTCGTAACGCCGAAATAATCGGCTCTCCCATCGTGCATTTCCGGATTGTCGTCGCGAAACGGGTCGGGACCGGCGAGTTCGGGATGCCATTCGAGTGGAATCACGCTGTCGGCAAAACTCTCTATTGCGGTGTGAACAGCGGCAGAGGCATAAGGGCAATTAGTGCAGTTTACGTGCGAGAATTCCTCGACAAGAGCCGCGCGTTTGAAAGAGAGTTCGAATTCGAGATTAGCGACCGCGCCCGAACCGACATCGACCGTCTCGGGAACGCAATCGGCGAACGACCAGCCGCCGGCCTCGACGACGTGTGTCCCGACGCCGACCGGAATCGTATCCGGCGTGTAACCGAAAGGCGCGGCGTCGATATAGACAGCGACTTCGTAAATCGGCACGCCGTCGATATCAGTAGATACTACGATATATCCGGTATCGGAGATTTCATCGAAGAGAAAACTCGCCGTATCGACATTTCCGTCGGCTATCGTGATGATAAGCGATTCGGGATTCGGTTCGTATCCGGATAATGCAACCTTGACAACGTAATCTTCAGGCTCGAGTTCAAAACTTACAGGGGAGGTGCCGCTTTGAAGGACACCGTTTAAGAGAACGGAAGCACCCGACGGGTCGGTAATCACTACGAGAGTTCCCTTTTCCGGTTCGGGTTCCGGGCCGTTGCTGTTGCAGCCTGCTAAAACGGCAAGAGCGATTATTGAAAATAATATCACGTTTTTTTTCATCTTTATACGGATTTGTTTTCGGCGGTTTTCTTCGAGCCGATAAATATGTTCGAAACTTTAATGGCACCGAATTTACAGGCACTGAAACACTCGCCGCAGCGGATACAATTATGGCTATTCGGGCTTTTATAGATATTATGTTCGACCGGACAGTTATATTCGCACAGTCTACAATTGGTGCATTTCCCTATGTCGACCTCGAACCGAAGCAGACTTACATAATTGAATAATCCCAGAAACGCACCAAGCGGGCATACGGCACGACAAAACGGCCTTTTCATCATCAAGAAAGCTATAAGGCAAACGCCGAGAATCACCATTTTAGCTGTGAATGGTTTTCCTACTATCGCACGAAGTTCGGGATGCAATAGCACCTGCGGAATGCCGCCCTGCAGCGCACCCTGCGGGCATATCTTACAGAACGTCGTCAATCCGGGCTCGAAAAGCTTCTCGACTTTACCCGTTTCGGTGTCGATATAAGTGAATACTTCTCCGGTCTCGTCGTCGAACATAGGCCTGACGGTCAATATAGGCGCGAGTATCACCAGCGCAATAAGAAACAAGAATTTCCCGTAGCCTATCCATCCGGGTAGCTTAATATGCGGGAGTTTTATTATTCTACCGAGTTTAAATTCGAGGTCCTGGAGAAAGCCGAACGGGCAAAGCCAGCCGCAGGTCGCTCTTCCGAGGAACAAACCGACCGCGCCGACGACACCAATAACGAAATATGGTATCATCTTGAGCGCAAAGAAATGCTGGGCACTGCCAACGGGACAGGAAACTGCGGCAGACGGGCAAGCATAGCAATTGAGCAAGGGGGCGACAACGGCTTTGAGTTTTCCCTGATAAATCTGTGGATTGCCGGTCCAGCCGATAAAATAAGAATTAGGTAGAATCACACCTAAAATTTGTGTGATTCGGCGTAATAGCGCTTTTTTCATATCTATAATCCGACGGCAGGAGGTCCTATCCTATCCCTATACAGGAAAGGCACAGGATGGATGCGTTGGTGATAATTTCCCCGATATCGTCCAGGCTTACTCCGCGAATAATCGCGGCGACGATAACGACAAACAAGACAATAAACGCCAATCTCCTTCCTCGAGTAAGAAGACCGAGTTTCTTTTCGCTTCTCACCTCAGTAGATTAGTCCTGCGGGACTTTTGTTTTGAAAGCCTTGCTCGGTTTGAATACCGGGACTATTCTCTCTTTGATAGGAACGGCTTCGCCCGTTCGAGGATTGCGTGCGATACGCGGTTTACGCTTTTTTAGTTTAAAGGTTCCGAAGCGCCTAATCTCGATGTCGTTTCCTGCCGCCATTACGTCTTTTATGGCCTGCAATAGACCCTCGCAAATAACGGCGGTCTCGGTTTTAGTGAAACCGGTCATCTCGGCGACCTTCTCGACGAGGTCCGCTTTTGTAACTACCCGGGCTTTTTTGATTGCCATTTTCCTCCAATCTTTTGCGAATTTATTTATCGGATAAACCTAATCGTTTCCTACATTTATCCTCAGAATATCCCCTATTCTCAACCGTTTCGGGTCGAGGTCGTTGTTCTCTCTTAAAATCGCGTCGGTTGTAGTTCCGTATCTCTGTGCGATTATCCAGACCGTATCACCTTTTTGCACCTTATAGGTAACCGTGTTATTTTTCGCACCGAAAATATCGGAACCGTAATGTGTGTAAATCGTTAATACTTCACCGATATGAATGATATCGGTCTTTTTGTTGTTCCACTCTTTAATATCGTCGACGGATACACCATAGAGAACGGCCAATCGATTTAATGTTTCTCCCTTTTCAACGACGTGGCTAATCATCGCCGGTTTATCGCCGGATGCCGGACTGTTGCTCACGGTTCCTCGAATTATCAATTCTTCACCGAGTAAAACTAAATCTCCGGTCTTACCGTTCCACTCTTTTAGGTCTGACACGGTTACACCATACTGCCGCGCGATTCCGCTCAGCGTCTCTCCGGGTTTAACGTTATGTATCGTAAATGACTCTTCGATTTTTTTACCCGTTTTTATTGTAAGGGTCTCGCCAGCGACAATTATATCGCTCGATTTACCGTTCTGGGTCTTGATGTCGTTCACGGTTACGCCGTATTGTTCGGCGATTTCGCTCATCGTCTCGCCGGAGCGGACTTTGTGCTTTATGGTTCTCGGAGAGCCGATATCCGCCGCGGCGGGTTTGTCGGTATATATCGAGAGTTTGTCTCCTATTTGAAGGCGCGTGTCGGATTTGTTGTTCCAACGCTGGATGGCCTCTACCGTAACGTCATAGAAAGACGCGATTTTGCCGAGCGTATCCCCTTTTTTGACGGTATACGTAATTCTCGTTCTACCCGTTGTATAACCGCCGGAACCGCCGGGAGAGTCGGTAATTATCTCGAGTTTCTGGCCGATACTCAAAGTAACGTTTTTACTTGAAAGGCCGTTCCAGGCGACAATCTCGGAAATGTGGACATTATAGCGACGGGCGATTGCCCATAGGGATTCTCCTTTTCGAACGGTATGGACGATTTTGCCTTTCGGTTCGCGATGCGATTCAGTAGCCAAAACGACCAGCTTTTGTCCCGGATATATTGTGGATTTACGGTTCAGGTTATTCCAATTTAGAAAGTCTTCGGTGCGGACGCCGAACCGCGCGGCGATAGTGCTCGGGGTATCGCCCGACCGGACGGTGTAGGTCGTTTTTGTTCTGCCATACGGAATCTTTAACCGCAAACCGGGTTTGATGACCGAACCTTTTCCAAGAGAGTTCGCCAGCAAAAGGTCATCGAGTCTAACGCCGTGCTTTTCGGCGATTTCGGATAATGTGTCGTTCTTTTTAACGGTGTAATAACGGTTAATCGAGCCTTCGCCGGACGGCGCGGTTCTTGCCGGAATCGGAGCGCTGCCTTTTGCGGCGAGAGCTTTGGCGACACCGGGCGAGACTGGTATAACGAGCTCCTGGCCGATGCTCAACCTGTGCGCGTTTTTCAATCGATTTGTCTCGGCGAGAATAGCGACGCTGGTGCCGTAATGCAGCGCTATTTCAGAGAGCGTCTCACCTTTACGGACTTTATGCCGCGCCCAAACGGTTCGGTCCTCTTCGGGGATTGCCGCGTATCTTTCAGCGAAAGTTTCGGCTTTGCCGATAGGAACTCTTATCGGGTATGCAGTAATATCGGGCGGCGTGCAATAGCGTAGAATTTCCGGATTGAGTTCTTGAATAAAGGAGAGGGAAGTATCGGTGCATTGCGCGATGATTTCGAGGTTCGTAGGTTCGTCGACTTTTATTGTCTCGAACTCGTAAGGGGGATATGGTTCGATATCGAAACCGTAAGCCTCGGGGTTTTTAGCGATAATCAGCGCGGCCATAAACAGCGGGACATAGTTCTCGGTTTCCGTCGGGAGGTCCATCTCCCAATAATTATCGGTTCTTTGCTTTTCGATAGCGCGTTTAATACGTCCATCTCCGCAGTTATAGGCGGCTAGGCAAAGCTCCCAATCGCCGAATTTTTTATAAAGGCTTTCGTAATAGTCCGCAGCGGCGATAGTCGATTTTTCGACATCGCGGCGTTCATCGAGCCACCAATTCACTTTCAACCCGAAGATTCTGCCGGTCGATTTGACGAACTGCCACATACCGACGGCGTGCGCCCAGCTATACGCTCCGGGAGAGAAACCGGATTCTATAAGCGGGAGATATGCGAGGTCGGTCGGAAGACCGCGGGACTCGAATATTTCTTTAATCATCGGGAGATAGCGTCCGCTGCGTCGAAGCCATTCTGAGAACGGCTCGCGGGCGTCCGTTTGCAGAAAAACTATCTTTTCTTTGACGCGGTCGTTCCAAACTACAGGGAAATCGAACTCGCCGCTGAGAGCCTTCGGTAATTCACCCGCCAGTTCGGACAGGCGCAATCTGGTGTCTTCGGAAAGAGCGCGGTCCTCGAGAGCGACCGAAAGCACAATCGGTGCCGCAGTAGCTTCGAGGCTATCGGTGTGCGCAAGAGAATAACGATAGTCGTAAGCGATTTCGCGCAGTAGCATATCTGTTTGTGCAGAAAGGTCCTCATCGTCCGACGCATCGACCTGAGCGATAAGATGCAATGCCTCGTCGAAATCGGCGCGAGCCTCGGCCCATTCACGCTTCATATTATGGACAACGCCCTCTGCATAGGCGGCCTCGGCCGAACGCAGCAGTTCATAAGCGGGGTTGGCGCCTTTTTCGTCCTCGGGAATCGATTCCAGCAGAGATGCTTTTTTAGAAAAGTCGGTAGTGGCACAACCGGCAATAAGAATTGCGGAAAAGAGAATTACGGAAATAATGGTTATCGCCCTGCCGGTTATCATAGGCCTTATCGTTTTAAACGGTTCGGTATATTTATTTATTTCAAATAATATTCCTCAACTCTATATATGTCAACGACTTTTTGAGATTTAGCCGAAAAAAAACGGCCGATGCGGTTTAGTATATCCCACATATCTCCTTGATATTATTACGGTTATACGAATTATATGATATTTTACTAAAAATGGTCGCTTTATTCTCGTGCCAATAAAGACAGAACAAACGTGGCGAAACCGACAGGGCTGTCACGCTCCGTGCGAGGTCCTCATAAGGATTAATTGAACACATCATTTCGGACGCACGGACTCCCAAACCCACAAAGACCCGACCCTCGCGCCAGCCGCCAGTGGCGGAGATAAACGTGTTCGACGGCTTCACCGATTCGCTTCCTCAGAAAAAGTCTCGATTGCGAATTAAATCCCTAAAGTCGCGGGCTGTTGGGTCTCTATAAATCGACCGTCAACGAATATTTTTCCCTTATTGACAAAGGAGCGAAAAACCATTAAATTATTTATAAGAATATTCTCAGGAAGAAGGGAGAACGATGATAGTTTTGATATTAGTTTCTATACTCGCGGCTTTCGCTGCGAATGTGCTCTATGCGGCCGACCCGTGTGATGGGGCTAGTGTGGTTTATCTTATTTATAATGACCCGGATATACATCCTATCGGAACGGCGTGTATTTCTATTCGATACGCGCCGGGGATTTTTCCGCGAAAAAGAGAGCGATATTGATGAAATGAGAAAAGAGCCTAGGGCCTAGGACCTAAAGCGATACACCTAAAAAGGGGCGCTTGCCGTGCGCTCTCGCAATTAACGGAGAATCAACGCAGGTGCTCCCCTATGGATCATTTCATATAGATACCCTTTTTCATTCTGTCATTGCGAGCGACCGTAGGGAGCGCGGCAATCTCCTGCAAATACGGCGAGATTGCTTCGGTCATTCCATTCCCTCGCAATGACAGGTGGGTTGAACGGGAGCACACGCAGGTGTTAAACGGCGATAATCGTTCATTATGGAACGGGCGACCGGCCGGTCGCCCTTACGGGTTATCTCAAATACACGATGCGCTTGGTAACCGATTTATCGCCGGCTGTTGCGCGGATAAGATAGACGCTGGAAGTGATGGATTCCTCCGGCGTCCACGTTATTTCGTAGGGGCGGTTCGTGAACCGCCCGTCGTCGGGACGTTCGCGAACGTCCCCTACGGAAATATCCGCCACCATTCGCCCGTTTATATCGAGTATCTCTATTTGGTATATGGTTTGTGGTCTGTGGTATGTGGTTCCCGACCCCACCCCAATCGAAATCGTTACCGCCGCATTAAATGGATTTGGATATGTTTGTAATTCATAATCTTTTACTTTATCTTCAAACTCTTTTATTCCTGTTGCAACACTATCTTCTGGGTTTAATGTTATTCTTGGAACCACAAAAGCACTCCAATATTCAGTAGTGTCCATTTCAACCATTAAACTATCTCTCCATTTTTGACCAGAATATTCTTTAGTAACAATTGCTATTAAAGAATCACCATGTCTTGGTGGGTTTGTGAAAGACAAATTTGAGATGTGGCATGGATAACCTGGTTCAAAGGTGATGTGTTGAGTTATAGAATCTGAAGGATTATCTAATCTTTTCACAGTATAATAAAAATCACCGAGGTAAGGATCAACACCAGTGCTGTCTCTCATATGTGAATCAATCATAATATTATGCTCTCCGCCTGCATCTGTTGGAGCAACATCTGGAAAACCACCACTTCCACCGCAAGTATAATTAGGATTTTTTATATTTATAGAAGCACCAGCTGAATTTGTTCCCCAAATATAAGCAACAGAATCATCATCACCAGGCATTGGAGAAAAGTTTAGATCATTAATAGCAAATAGGCCTGTAACACCAACAGGATAACTCAAAGTATCAGTATGAATTAAACAACCATTTAATGTATCGCCTATAAAAGTATCTCCTGTTTGTGATGGTCTTACATAAACACCAATACCATATGAAGCACTAGCTAGTGTAAGAAATGTCATAACCCCTGCAATTAATGTCTTTAAACCCATTTTTTCACCTTAAATATATATTTATTAGCGATTCTTAACGTAAAATCCTCGGGTCATCGCACCAATAATATCGTTCCGCTGCAGACAATTTCGCCCTCGTGGTCGATAAGGAACATATATAGCCCGGGTGCGCCGATTCCGCCGTCGATGACACTGCCGTCCCAGCTTGTCGCGCCGGGTTCCGACTCGAAAACCTTCTCGTTGCGGATGTCGAATACGCGGATTATCGCCTTCCCGGAGGCCTGATACGGATACGTAAAATAGACCGATTCGTTAACGCCGTCGCCGTTCGGCGTGAACGGGTTAGGATAGTAATTACAGCTGGTAACCGATGGGAAGAAGCACCAGTGGAGCGTGTCCATCACGTTCGGGGCGCCGTAATCGGGCAGAATATCGGAGGCGATAAGGTCGACGCAGATGCTGTCGTTATTCGACCAGACTATACCCTGTTCTTCGGGCAGAAAAGCGAAAGCCTCGTCGATATCGTCGTAATAGATACCGGCATCGCCCCAGCCGAAAAAGAGAGTATCGCCGAGGATTAATTCGAGGCTCGCCGGTTCGACCTGACGATGGACGTCTCTGAGCGGGACGGTTATATCGGCCTCGAGGTCGAGGACAATCGCGCCCGGAGACGGCGTTTGTGCACCGGGAACCGGTGGAGTCAAATCGACGAAGAATTTCCAATTGACAGGGTCGGCCGGGTCCCCGGCGTTATCGAGAGCCTGTTTAAGGCTGCAGGCGACCCACATACCGTCGGTGAAATACTCCGCGGGTGGCGGATAGAATGTCAGGATGTCGTCGGTGAAATCGAGAATTGTCCCATCGACAGTGTGGTCGATACCGTTAACGCCGAATATTATGCTGGTTTCGTCGACCCCCTGGACTGAATCGGTAATAAGCATAACTATTTCCTGGTCTTCGTTTGTGGAGACCTCGAGCGGTTTCGGGTAGATAATCTCGGTCAGCGGGCCGCGAATAATGTGTATGCTGAATGTATCGGACCAGCAGCAGGCACGGTCTTCTGGGTTTCCGCCGTCGGTGTCGTCGTCGCAGGCATAAACCGCGAACACGAAATCATCCTCGTCATCTAATCCGGGCAAATTAAAATCGGTTTTGAACGAATCACCGGTAGTTCGGGAGAGTGGAACCTCGCCGATGTAGCCGTCGTCGAGGTCGCCGTCGGTATCATAAATCAGGATAACCCCTTGAGGGTCGCCCGGGTCGGCCGGGTCGTAGACACCCGAGAGGTCGTCGATAATCTCCATATAGATATTGAATCCCGTTCCGGCGGGGACCGAATACGGCCCGAGGAAAGTAAATTCGGGGCAAAGCGTATCGTCGTCGAGAACGACATAACACCATTCGACAGTTTCCATCGAGTTTGGACCCAAATTAAAATCTTCGTAATCGGGCATATCCATAGCGCGGATTATCGCCACGCAGATAGTATCGTAATAGCTGTTGACGATAGGCGGTTCGGCGAGAGTCGGGTCGAATGTAACAGTCGCGCCGTCCCAGGATACTCCGGGGGAGGATAACGACATAAAACGGACATCCGGAGGATACGAAGCGCGGCCCTCTCTATTGCAATATGTGAACAGAATTGATTGTTCGTTAACGCCTGAAAAATCGTCGGTAATTTTAAAGCTAATTATCTCGTAAGGTTCCGGTGTAGTTATCCCGGGTGCCGGATAAAGGTTCGAAGCGACCGGCGGCATAGTATCGGCGCCCCAGCACCAACGAATCGGGCCGGCATAGGGCAGATTGCCCTGCGTATCCATCACCCGTGCGAGGACGACATCGACAATCAGGTGGTGTTCCCACGGCGTCGTCGGAGTAAATATTAGTAGGGGGCTATCATAGACCAGTTCGGGGTCGGATGTTGTGAACATCCGGTCTTCTACTACGAGCTGTATCGACGATTCGTCGACCGAGTCTTCCATCTCGATTTCACTCAAATCCATAATTATTCTCTGGTAGCGCCTGTTGGATATCGGATAGGGGTGAGTGGAAACGGTATCCGGATGCGGTTCGACAATAGCCGATAGCGGGCTGCACGGCGCCCAGTAATCGGACTCGTCGTCGTCCTCGAGACCGAACTCGTCTATAAAGGCCTCGATTTCGACGTGGCGGAAATCGCAACTCGCGACCGGGTGACTCGTGCTCCATCGGACATAATACCCGCCACGTATGTTCTCGACGATATTGACCAGAATCGTGTCGAAACTGGTAGAAGGGGTATACGAGTAAAAACCGCCGCCGGTCTCTTCGGTTATACTCCCCGGACCCCAATAAACCCCGTTATATGGTCTACTCGGGTCGGTATAGCCTGTATCGATAATAACGAAACATATCGCGTCGTGGGACATAACGGCGCTATAGACATCGGAGTATACTACGTCGGAAAAACCTGTTCCATCACCCAGATAGTGATACGGCGCGTCCGAGACGAGACATATAACCTTCCGCGCGCCGGGTCGCCAATGTATAAATTCGAGAGCGTCGTAGATAGCGTCGAACGCGACCTCGGGGCCATCGCCGCCGCCGGAGGCTCCGAGAGCCGAAACCCAGGTCTGAAATTCCAGGGCGCTTCCGGTAAGGTCGTATCCATAAGGGAAGTTCACGATATCGGAGAATGTTACGAGGCCGAGCCTGTAATCGATACCGGAGACGACCAGCGATTCGGCGAACTCGACACACCTGTCGGAAACCTCGTCTATCATCCCCCACATAGAGCCGGTCGTGTCGATACACCATACTATATCCGCGGCGCCGCCTCCGCCGAGGCTGTTGACGATAAGCGGATACTGCTCATCGCTATTCATCCACACCCGGAAATTTCTCTCGTCGAGGCCCTCTATCATCCGGTCGGCTTCGTCGTTAACGAGGCAATATGCGCTAATCATCGGGAAATTCGCAGGATTGATGGATTCGACGGTGAGAGTTAAATCGAGAGGAGGCGGTATTTCGATACTGAACTCCCAACAATAGACCGTCCAGTTGGGACCGCAAGGCCCGACGATGTCGGCTCCGCCGACGCAGACCTCGATAGTATCGTGTAGGTCATAGCTTAAACCGGCGTAAGAGGCGTAGAAGAATAACGTGTCGTGTAGCCAGCGAACGGGCGCTTCTCCCCAGTGGAAGGTGTCGCCGTCGATGACGAAGAACATAGTCAGTGTATCGACTGCGGTCAACTCATCGAATACACTTGTAAAGATTATCGGGGAGAAATCACGCGTGGTGCCGCCGTCCGGCGGGAAAATATCGTCGAAAACCGGACCGGTGGTATCCATCAGGAAACTGCAATCGAACGGGGGGAATAGTATGTGATTTCCGAATATATCGGCGAGGTCGAGCAACGACATATCGATTAAACCCTCGGGGAAAACGCCGGAAGGTCGCCAGATAAGCAGCGTATCGCCGGAGAGAGTGAGTTCCGGGTCGGTTGTCCCGTATATTACACCATCGACTCTCAACTGAATCGAGGTTTCGTCGATTCCGCTGGCGTCTTCGACCTGTATAAATATAGCGCTGTCGTTACAGGCGATAGTATCGCCGCAGTGCGGCCAAATAAGCGTAACAATAGGCGGGTCGCCCTCGGGCAAAACCCAGAAGCTGTCGAATAGGGTGTCGGCTTCGCCGCCGGGATTAGTTATAATCACGTCGTGAAGTCCGATAGGCGCGGTCGGCAGAACGTCGATGTTGGCCCTGGCCTGACTTCCGGTAAGGCGCATTGTCCCGAGGACGTCTATTCCGGCACCGAAATCGCTCGTTATTCCCGGGAGAAACCCGCTACCGTAAAGCATAATATTCGACAGGTCGCCGATATGCACAGTGCATGGGTCGGCCACTGTCAGGGTAGGGGTTTGCGAAAGAAGGATACCGGGTATTATAAAGAACAGGATTGGAAACAAAAAGGTTGTTTTGGCTTTCATTTGTTACCCTCCCGGGTATATTAATTTCCCTTTACGAAAACACGATTGTTTTCGCGCTCCCCTGTTACTTTATAATATTATAATTTATAGATTATTATAAGTCAATACATAAATGGAAATTATAAGGGACATCGAGCGATATAAAACTCCTGAACACCTTTTGTTGAAAACAACATTCTCAATCCGTTTGACATAGTCTCAGTCAAATCTTATCTTAAAATATGCCTAATTGGAAAATGATAATATCCTACGACGGGTCGGAGTATCACGGCTGGCAGGTGCAGCCGGGTGTTCGGACAGTCCAAGGGGAATTGAACTACGTTCTTAAGAAACTTTTCGATATGCCGGTTCGGACGGTCGGTGCGAGCCGGACCGACGCCGGTGTCCACGCGCTAATGCAGGTCGCGAATGTCGAGTTGCCGGACAGGTTCGAGGTCGAAGACCTACGGCGGAGAATGAATCTAATGCTACCGGATGATGTCGCTGTCGGTGGTATCGAAAAGGTGGCGGACGATTTTTCAGCGCGATACAGCGCAATCGGCAAGCGATACGAATACAGGATAATATTCTCGAAGGACCCTCACAGAAGAAACGGCGCACTGCTATTGCATAGACTGCCGGATATAGATATATTGAATCGAACGGCAGGTTATCTCATAGGCGAACACGATTTTACGGCATTCGCGAAGCTACAGAGCATCCCGGAAAATCCGGCCTGCAAAATAGCGGAAGCAAGATGGGTTCAGCTCGTCGATGGTCTCAATTTCGTTATCGAGGGAAATCGTTTTTTGCATCAGATGGTCAGAAGTCTTGTCGGCGCTATGCTCGATTGCGCGCGTGGGAGGTTTTCGCCGGAGCAGTTTAAGGAGATGGTCGAAAGCGGCAAGAGAATTTATGATTACAAGGTTGTCGGTGCGAAGGGCTTGTGGCTTGTGGAAGTGATTTATGATTGAGGATTGAGGATTTTGGAATGCGGAATGGAAATTATCGCGCGGATTCCCCCTACGGGGGCTATCAAGTTGGATATGATATTGATTTGATAGGGCAACCGTCCCGGTTGCCTTTTCCGTTGCATTCCCGGCGGGTTATGATTATATTGTGAATAACAACAACCGAGGAGGGGCAATGCGATATATATCGATGATTATTTTGTTATCCGTGACGACCGTTGTGATTGGCCAGACATTCGTCTCCGGCGCGGTTTCGGGTGTGTGGGACTCGACCGGCTCGCCGTTCTACGTGACCGACTCGGTCTGCGTGCCTTCGGGCGATAGCCTGCGAATCGGCCCGGGCGTGGAAGTCATATTCCAGGGGCATTACAAGTTTTGTGTGGACAGCAACGCGGTTTTGAAGGCGATAGGAACGGCGGCGGATTCGATTTTGTTTACGGCGGAGGATACGGTACTGACCGATTCTACCGGCGGGCATCACGGAATTAGATTTTATAAAACCGTGAATTGTAGTATTTCGTATTGCCGGATCGAATGGGGCCATGCCTTCGACCCAATGTATATAGATGTAGACAACTTTTCGGGCGGTGGTGTCTTCTGTGATTCATCCCGGATAACGATTACGAATTGTCTGTTCATCCACAATTATATAGGTGGTTTCATGTGTGGCGGAGGAGGTGCCATCTGCTCTTATAGGTCCGTAATTAACATCATCCAGAATTCTTTTATCGAAAATGATGGTTTCGATAGCGCATCGGTTATAATTAGTTATTCGGAAGGCGTTATTAAAAGGAATTATTTCCTGCGGAATACGGGCGCGATATTCTGCAATCGTTCAGACCCGCTTATTGAAAGTAATGTAATGTTAAATAACTCTTCTGGTTGGCCCGCCGGAGCAATAGCTTGTAGGGGGTCATCACCAAAAATTATTAATAACATTATCGGATGGAACACGGGGGATTATGTAGGCGGAATAGCGTGTTGGTCAGGCTCCCCGCTTATTATCAATAACACAATTTATGGAAATTACGGCTACATTAAGGCAGGTGCTATTTACTGTAGAGGCGTTGCCAAACCTACTATTATTAATAATGCTATTAGCACTAATACGGGTGTATTGGCGGATGAAATATATATCCAGGGCCATATTAGCTATATTTGCACCGTTTTTATCGCTTACTGCGATATAGATACTTCCAAATGCGTGGTTAATAACGATACTCTAGACTTTTGCATCTTCGGTCCCGGCAACGTTAATTACGACCCGATGTTCGTCGATACTGCGGCGGGGGATTTTCGCCTTCAGGACGGCTCGCCGTGTATAGACGCCGGGGCGGAGTCGGTTTATATTGCTCTATGGGATACGGTTATCTACGCGCCGGATATCGACATCGACAGCAATCCGCGGCCGGTAGGCCTCGACTGGGATATCGGCGCTTACGAAAGCCCATATACCGCGATGTCGCGTATAGATTACGACGCCGGTTGGAACCTGATATCCAATCCGTCGGAGTTACCTTTCGACACCGATATTACCGGTTTCTCCTATTACGGCTACGAAACCCCGACCGGTAGCTATTTCGACGCGGAGAGTCTCTATTTAGCAAAGGGATATTGGCTGCTCGGAACAAGCGCGGGCACGACGTTCATCAGCGGCGGCGAACCGGCCTATACCGACACGCTCTACCGCGGCTGGAACCTTATAGGCTCTATCAAATACCCGATACCGCGCAATCGTATCGCGACCGAGCCGCCGGGACTCGGTCTAACGCCGCCTTACGGATGGGACCGCGCCGCAAGCAGCTATTTCACGGCAGATTCGCTGTTTCCCGGAAAAGGCTATTGGTTCCTATCGAGCGGAAACGGAAGAATAACGGTAGGGCCGTAACGAAATTCGGAATGTGGAATGCGGACTGCGGAATGAGAACGGATGAGCCTCCCGCCCGTAGGGCGGGAGGATGGATCGAGATGAATGCGGACTGCGAATAACGAACAACGAAAATCGATAAACGACAAAGGACCCGAATGGCGCGAATCAAACTCGAAGAGACACTCGAATATCTATACGACGACATCCAGCCGAGTCTCGCGGAGGCTGTCCGGGAAGTTCTTCCTGATGCCGAGTTCGAGAACCGCGAGCTTTTCCGCGCGTTTTTGAACGCAATCGGCAGACGCTGCCACGACTGGGCGAAAATCCCGAACAACCTCATCGATTCGGTATGAACAAGAAACTTCGCGGATATATCACACTCGCCGTCAAGGTCTCCGTAAGCGCGGGGCTGCTCTATTTTCTGCTCACGCGGATAAATCTCGAGAGCTTTATCTCCGCGGGGCGGGAATTCCCGCTGTGGTCGTTTATCCCGCTGACCGCGCTGTTCGTTTGCACGGTTTTTTTCGGCAGCCTAAGGTGGCGCGTGTTTCTGCGCGTGCACGGTGTCGAACAGTCGATTCTCAAGGGGATAAAGCTCTATCTAGTCGGTTATTTCTTCAATAACTTTTTGCCGAGTGGAGTCGGCGGGGACGTCGTCCGCGGATACTCCGCCGGCAAAGATAGCGGGAAAATGCCGGAGGTCTATGCGGCTATCGCCGCCGAGCGTCTCACGGGGCTTCTGGCAACACTCTTTATCGCGCTCGTATTCCTGCCGTTCGTCCGGCCGGTTCCGCCGATTCCGCTTGTTATTCTGATTCTAAACGCCGCGTTCTGGGCCGGGACTATAGTTTTTATTTTTCTGAATCTCGAAAACTTCCTCCGTAAAATACTCGGCAAACTGCCGTTCGGTATCGGCCATAAAATCGC
>Ga0180301_10002072_pt1 | contig 15769 bp, 26 predicted proteins | sample GuaBasSediGuay16_FD_121797 | JGI IMG/M metagenome (GOLD analysis project Ga0180301, IMG submission 121797) | Subseafloor sediment microbial communities from Guaymas Basin, Gulf of California, Mexico - Guay16, Core 4569-2, 12-15 cm | ecosystem: Environmental > Aquatic > Marine > Hydrothermal...
AAACCCCCTGTCAAAATAAAAGGGAATATGCAATGTGCTTCCTTCTACCGCACTCGTAGTAACCTTTGTCTTTTCTAATTTTAAAACAGTATCGAATCCTATTAAAATCTTTTCTTTTTTTCCGTCTTCTCTCACAATCATTTTTGTTGGAGCATCTGCTTTCTGCCCCTTACGAATATTAATTGTTAAAACAGAATTATGTTTTAAAGCATGTCCTCCTGATAATGTTTCGTATGCTATAAACCCAACATTTGTTCGAGTTTGACCTACCATAATAAAAGCACAATTAGAGGTATAAATTCCAGAAGAAGCCATTCTAAAAAACTGAGCTAATTTTCTGGCTAATAATGCCATTGTATCGTTTTCGACACTTTTATCTTTACCACTTTTTTCTTCTTGTTCCCCTTTTGGAGATAAACTATGAATACTATCTAAAATGATTACATCTACCGCTCTATTGTTAGTTAAATCTATAATTGTGTTCATAGCATGTTCGGCAATTTTAAAATGTCCTATAACTAATTCATCTAAATTTACTCCAAAAAGCTCTGCTCTTTCTTTATTAAATGAATTTTCAATATCTAAATATGCAACTACTTTACCATCTCTTTGAGCTTGAGCAATGAGAAGATACATTAACGTAGATTTCCCTGTAGCTTCACCCCCCCATATAATACTTGGTTTGCCATGAGGGAAACCCCCTCCTATAAATTCATCAATTTCAGGAATTCCTGTTGGAGCTTTATCCCAATCTTTTTCCTGTCTCCCAAAATGCATTGATACCCCTTCATATTTTTTATTCTGCTCTCGCATTAAGTTTTTTATAAGAGACATTTTTTCTTCTTTTGTCTGCGGATTAGGTCTTTCAATTTTTTTTGCTCTTGCCATTATGAACTCCTTCTATTAAAATTGTTGAATATTTTTGTGGAATAAAATCTAATATAATTCTATTAGATGATTTTTCAAAATTAAATTTTTCCAATAGCCCATTAACAAATACTCTTAATGGTATAATATTTGTATAAGGTATAATTTTATATTTATTACTTCTTCCCCATCTACGACCAATAACTTGAAAAAAATTCATTATAACCCTCCTTGAAAATCATCTTCATATTCATTTACCATACCAATTCAATTTCTAATAGTTTATGACATTTTGCACAGAATACCCCTTTACAATTATGATAAACTTTATAAACTTGATTTGGTTTATGGTCTTTACATTTGCAATATTGGTTTTTCATATTATCTCCTTAAACTTATAAATTTTTATATAACAATAAAAATAAAAAAATTAAAAATTCCTATAAGAAAATGCCTCCCCGCCCAATCTTTTTTATAATAAAAATGAAAAAATTTATTCATTTTACCTTTATATTTCCAATTATTAATAAATTGAATTTTCATGTTATACCCCCGCTTTATAAATGATTCGAAAAATTTCTTATACAATTTCAGCATTCATAGTTATCATTTTTAATTTCATAGCATATCTTTGAACCATTCTACACAACAGTTGGTCGGCATCATCTATAATTACTTCAGTATAGTTTTGTCCCCAAAGTTCCTCAAACCTTGATATAATTCGTTTCGCAATAGTAGGATATAGTTTTCTATATTTGTCTCTATGCATTATTGACGGAACTAAAAGTACACTATTTGGATTTTCTAGTAAATAAGCGATACATTTGCTTGTTTTACCTAAACCTCTTCCTCTAAAAATTTTATCCATTTTATCCTCCTTTTTTAATTTTGTTCAGCTTTATATACAATTCTAAAAAAATCTTCAGCTTCCATTGTAATAAAAACCCTACCTTCACAATTTTCAGTAGCAACAATTACGGGTTTTTTCGTATTAATTGGAGTTTGTTCTAAAAGTTTTAAATACTCGTTTTTGTAATCTACGATAATATTAGATTTATTTCGCTTTTGTTTACACTCTACAAAGAACAATGTGTTATACACATCACCTAATTCTGTAGAAGCCCCGCTTGCTCTAGTAGGTCGAGCATTAGGGTCTATCCATTTTAATTTATTTGCTATATACAATTCAAGTTGGTTATTGTGCTCGGACATTTTTTAACCTAAATCTATTTTTACCCGTTAACTTATTAAAAGTACATTTTTGAGATATTATCCATATTTCATATTCTTTTGGTTGTTGTAATTTAAAATTTGCGGGATAACTTTTTCTAAAATTATATTCGCTTCTCATTATTTTATTATCCCTCCCATCGCTAATACTACTGCATCAGCAATATCGTGGTCTTGAATATCTATGCCTAATAAATTGTTTACATAAGCCCTAATTTCATTCTTTAATTTAGAGCCTTTAACGCTCTTTGCTGATTTTTGAAATTTAATTTTCTTTCTTGCTTGTGTAGGTAATATTAATTTACTTTCAACAGAAATGCCTCTAAACTGGTCATATACTAAAACACTAAATCTAGCTAAAGCTTTTAATGTCTTAACATTATTTCCAAAAAAACAATCTTCAATATTATTTGTATGGATTTTATATTGTTGACTAATTTTCATTGCTAAATTCTGAACTTGGGCGATAAATAAATCAACGCCCTCTAACAAATTTACTTTTTTTGGAACTTCAATTTTACTTACTCTATCTAAAAATAATGTATTATCTGTTGTTCTAATAATGGCTACCCCCGTTGCGTGCATACATACATCGAAACCTGCGGAAACTTTGTTTCTTTGAATAAAACAATTTAATTTTTTCTCTAATTTATGAATTTTCACCCTTGCTATTGGTTTCATTATTTTTTCTCCGAGTTACACCTGTATTTATATCCTTTAGTTCTCTCAGCTACGGCTTTGGTTGCTACTTTAGCATTATATTTACAATTCTTTGTACATCCTTCACACCCGCAATGTTTAAATAAAGGTTCTCTTTTCCAATGAACTTTACCGCCATTTGCAGTTTTTTTCTCCATTATCTTTGCCCCTCCTCCAATTCATCTATACGTTTTAATTCCTTAGTTTCAAAGCAATACTTACAAGGAATTTCCCAACTTTTAATGTTACCTTTAGGTTCTCGGATAACATCAATTTTAAATCTACCATATGTTCCATCATCTTCCTTTTCATACAAATACCGTGTTGACAATACAGGAAATTGATTAATTAAATTCGGAGCAAAATACTGTTCGTTATCTTTTAATTGCTGAAATACTATTAAGAATCCCTGTGTCTTAGCAAGTTCTTCTATAAGTTTCTGAAACACCAAATCTGTTTTCGCTTTTTCTTTAATCATCAACCAATCAATTATCGTTATTGCTCCTTTTTCCAAAGGAATTTGAGTAGGGTCACTACAAAATGTCCACTTAATATCGCCCTCTTTTAATCCTAATTGAAGAGCGATTTTGGCAAAACGGTTTCCAGGTTCTAAATTAATATAATATGGTTTTATTCCTTGTTCAACTAATCGTTTTACAATATTAATACTTAAAGTTGTTTTTCCATATTTTGGCAGGCTTGCAATTAAAATTAAATCGCCCCAATTAAAATTCGCTACATCATGCAAATAAGGAATTTTAAAATTTATTGGTTTACTAACTTCTACCAATTGCTCATTCCATTGAACTTTTTCGAGAACTTTATAAAATTTACCCCTACGAATTACATAACCTTCTCGAATTAAATACTCTAAAACCTTGTCAATTCGTTCCTTTTCTTTTCCTCTATTTGTTCCTACCTTTGCCATTGCTACTTCAATTCGGGAAGCACCGTCAACTGCTTTAATATAATCTAATACTTTTTTAGCAAGTTCTTGGTCGTCAAAAAACGAATATTTTTCAATGCTCTTCATAATAGTTCTATCTATTTCTGAACCAAGTATCGGATTACAAATAGCATTATCCCATAAATGTAATGTTCTTCGGGTATCTTCTACACTTAAAAATTTTCTTAACATTCCTCCCATACGAAGAAATAATTCATTTCGTCCTTCACCTTCATTAATTAAAGGTCTATTATAAATTTCTTTTTCAATGTCTTCTTTAATAAGCTCCGAATTAGTTTTAACAGGAACGCTTACTTTAGTTTTTAAAAAATCTAAAAGTTCTTTTGGCATTTTTGGGATTTTTTCGCCTTCGGGTACATTAGTAAATGTTCGTTGATAGTTATTTATTATCGAAGGAAAAATTACTACTTGTCCACCGTCATTTTCAATATCAATGTTTAATTCATCAATTCTTGTTTTTGGTAACTCATTAGTATATTGATAAAAAAAATGAAACCCTTTATTCGTTTCCTGTCTAATTTTAGATAAATAAGGCTCAATTTCTGCCGGAATTTCTTTAGTATCTAAATCAATAACGGTTATATTACTAATCTGCCCTGTCTTTACTCCAATATTTAAACCGTTGTCAATCCAATGCTCCCATTCTTTAATATCTCTATGATTTTTATTAGTCCAATCTTTTTCAATAGGATACTTTTGCCCTGCTACTATCGGAACTAAATCAAATCTCCATTGATAATATTTTTTTAAAATAGATTTCACATTAGCCGTATCAATCGGTGTTTGAATTGCAATATTTAATTTTTCTTTTAAATAAAAAGCAATTTCTTCTTGTGTTTTATTTTGCAAATGGGGTTCAATATAAGGAACTAATTTAATTAATGTAAAATATGTTGAACAAGCATGGCAATTTATTTTATAAGAATTAGGAATAACTTGTGCTGTATGTCCATTTTTTTTACATTTTGGACAATGAAGCATTATAACTCTACCAGATTTTTTATAATCCCATTTTATATTTTCTAAATATTCAAACAATTTGGTATTTAAAATTTGTATATAATTCATAAATTCCTCTTGATTTTTTACTTTTTTGTTGGTTTTTTAAATTTCAATTGAATATACTTAATTTTTAAAATAACATATATATACAAAGTTCCAATAACAGCTAAAATGTAATCCCCCACACCGCATAAAAAACCGATAATGGAAAGAGGAAGAAGCAATGATGCTGTAGTTATTCCTTCAATTTCTTTGTTTCTCCCGCTTTTATTAATAATTCCTCCACCAAGAAATCCCCATCCAACTAAATAATAAGCTATTGGTCTTAATAAATCAGCCCTTTTTAATATCAAATTAGCACTCTCATAAAAGCGTGTGATAAATAACACTAATAAAGTTGCTCCAAAACAAATTAGCATGCAGGTTCTAACTCCAGCAGGTTTGTCGTTTCTTTCTCTTTCGGCTCCCATTAATCCACTTAATAGCAAAGATAACATTAATTTCCCTATTAATTGAAAAATCGGCAATTGTAAAATCTTAAGCATGAAAAATTCAATCATCATAACAATTCCTTTAAAAATTTAACAATATAAACGCCTTTAACTGCGTTCGTTCTGGTATAATCCCAACTTATTTTTCCTTGAATCTCAATACCCATATTACTACAAATTAAACCAAGTATTAATCCGTCTTTATTAAAAATCCCACTGCCTGATTGACCGCCAATACATGGAAGTTGATATATATCATAAAAAAATGATGTTCCTGAATATATACCTTCTTCATATAAAAAAGGTCTTCCTAAACTATGACCGACCGTATAAACTTTTTCAGTTATTTCAGGGTAAGCTATACCTTTCACAACTTGTTTATTTTTTAAACGCTCTGATATTTTTAGTAATGCTAAATCTTGACTGTCGTGTAATTTTACTATTTGGCAATGTCTTTTTTTACCATCATGCCAAATAAATATTTTTACTGGGTTTGTTTGATATCCTCCAGCAACGTGTTTATTTGTTAAAATATAAGTCCCTGTATCATCCATTTTAACAATAACTCCCGTTCCACACCAGCCGCTTATCTTTTTTTCTTGAAACGATTCGTTATTATTTTCTTCCGATTGCTCATTTTTAGGAAGATTTGCTATTTCCCCAATAATAAAAACCGTTACTGATTTTAAATATTTATAAGTTGGTTTTCGATGAATTGCATCTATTTTACTATTAAGTAATTTTAAAACTTTATAACTATATTCAAAACTTTTTTTAATCTGAACTTTATTTTTGACAACTTGGTCTAAACAAATTTCTGTGAGAGCAATGTTCTCTTTTAATTTTGTTCTATCATGTTTATAAACATGTATAATATCTTTAACTGTATCAGATAATATTTCCGCTCCTTTAGATAAAACAATCACAGCACTTGCGTTAGATTCTATACTATCCGCATTTCGTTTAATACTATAAGAATTAATACTAATAAGTATTAAAAAAATTATAGCCCAGCAATATTGTTTCAAATTCTGCAAAAATTTCATTTTAAACTCCTTATTTTAGGGGCGGCAGGATTTCAGTTGGTTCGTCTTAAGCCAACCAACTATTGGGTTTCCCTTCTGCCTGCACAGACAAATCAAGAACGCCCCACCCCTAAATTATTAAATGATAAATTTAATTTATATTTTTATAAACTTCTTCAATGGGCATCTGAACTAAGTCATAATATAAAATATATAACTTTCTAGCTATTAATTCAACATTATTTGGGTCAACATAACCTTGTAATCCTGTCATAGTTTGAGCAACCGCTTTTACTACAGTTTGGCGAATAATAGACTCATTTTTATTATCAACTACTTTTGGAGGATGTATATAACTTTTCTTAGATTGAAAATTTCTAGATGTTGAAGTTGATGCTACCGACTTTGTATAGCCCGACCCTTTTTTAGAAACTCTTTTAACATAATACTGGTCTTTGCCGTTTTCATCTTTTTCAATATAAAAATCGATATCTATTTCATCTCCTTCTTTAAATGTTTTTTTTAAATAATTATATACTTGCGTCCCGCTTGCCCTTTCATCTCCAACACAAGTTCCCCATACTTTTCGGTCATCTTCCAAAATAAAAAACAATCCTTCATTTCGATAACCAGCCTTAACAAATTTATACACAGCTTTCTCCTTTCTATTTTAATATTACGTTAGATAAACATGACAATGTTGTGATTGTTTAGTAATTTTAAAAAAATACTCTGAATTTGCTTTTAAATCAACCAAACAAATTGTATCATCAGACATAATAGGATAACACCACATTAAAATGTTGTTAACAATTTTATAATCTTGGTTTTCCTGTTGTAGCAATCCGTTTAAAAAAACCAAATATTTATTGTGCTTGATTATATAAGCCGATGTTGAATTCGTCGTATCTTTTTTGAAACAATCGTCGATTATCCATAACATAATTACAACCAACAAAAACATTAAAATATACGCCATAACTTACCCCTTTCTATTTTTTGTTTTTTTTGCTAATGCTTTTTGCTTCTCTTTTTTCTTTTTCAACCTTGCTTGTTTTTTCTCTTGTTTAACAACACATTGTTCAAACGTTAAAATATTATCTGTTTCATAAATATCATAAAACTGTTTTCTTAAAGATTTAAATGGTAAAGCAGACACATTTAATTCTGTCTTATATTGGTTTATTTTTTTTAGTTGTTCAATAATAGGTTGTTCAATAAAATCTGGAAGCTCTAATAAATTAACAAGCATTTTTCGAGTTTCATAATCTTCTGTAGTTATTATTGGACTAATTAATCCATCCGATGTTTCTTTTTCAATTTTTTTAGCAATATGTTTATATGGATTAAAATTCTTAGGAGGTATCTTATACATTTTAGTTTTTGGACTAAAAATTTTTACATTAGGGTAATTCCACAGTTGTTCCATATCGCTATCATAAGTAACTAATATCACCTCTCTATCTTTATAAAACCTGGAAGCACAGTTATGTACTAATAAATTATTCGCAAAATAGTTATTATTAGGTTCGATATTTAAATTATAAACTGTATATCCTTTTTTATTATTTATTTTTTCTTCTATTTTAATTATTTTTTTGCCATTATGGAGATATTTAGCAAAATCGTTCCAGTTTGGATATTTTCGTTTTATCGCCGGTTTGTAAAATGCGTAAAAATTTAATATTTCTTGCTGTCTATTTATTTTGATTAAATACAATTTTTTATAACCTTTGCTATTGTTTTTTCTCTCATATATTTTATGTTTAACTTTTAATTTTTTCGAAATAAAATTTATAATTTCTTTATTTGTATTTGACATGCTTAAATCTAATGAATGATTATATTGTTTTAAACATCCTTCTCCATCAAAAAATCCACTAATATATCCTGTCGAAAAAGATTCTTTCTGTTTTGATTTTTTATTAATATAACCTAATATAATATCATATATTAATTTGTTACCAATTAAAATTCTATAAGTTTTATTTTTCTTAGATATTGACACTGAGTAATTAAATAATTGTTTAAAATAACTTTTTAATCTCATAACATAATCTCTATCATTAATATTAAAACAAATTCTATTATGTTTTTCATCTAAATAACCGTCGCTTTCTATTGCTCCACAAATATAACCTATTCGATATAAACTATGATAATTTTTTATTTTTGGTTTCATTAATATATATTTATTTTTATTAAAACTATTTAAATAATATATTTCATCTCCAACCTTTAAATCTTTAGCTTTAGTCCATCTATTATTTATTAAATAAAATCTGTGGTTTTCTGTTACACTAACTTTAGTTTTATTATCAAAATAAATAACTTTTATTTTATTAATTTTTCTTTTATATATAATTTTAACAGTGGATAATTCAACTTTATCCTTTTTTAGGTTATAAGAATATACCTTATCTCCTACTTTAATATTCTTTATTTTTCTTTCTTCAGAGTTTTTTAAAGGAGATGCAATATAAGTGTTGCCTAAAAAACAAGCCATGATATCATCGGCTTCAATAGTTTTAATTTTAATAGGAGTCCAATTTGTAGCTATTTCAATGTCTTCTAATAAACCATCAAATTGTTTCCATAGTTTATCCCAATTTATACCTGATTTTTGCCGTTGTTCTTTACGTCCAGATTTATATTCTGTTGAATATTGTTTTCTCCAAATGTTTCTACCGTCACACGCTACAATGATATTATCATCTGGAGTGATTCCTATTCTTTTTAAACAAGCTAACATCATTCTAAAACAGGTATAGGGTACTGGAATATTCGGATTATGAACGCTTGCATATCCAGCTCTATGGGAAAATATACCGTAGTCTAAAATAACAACTTTATTTTTATTCATAATAATTAGTATCTATATCTCCAAAATCATCAATATAAAGTCTCGATTGATGATAACAATTATTAGCATCGTCATTATGGAATAACTTACCATTTGTTATTCTATAAGATTCAAATTCATAAACCGCATTTTTACAATATGAACAATATCCTATTATATTAATTCCATATTCTTCCATAAGTTCACCTACTGTACTAATCTCTGCAATACACTATTTAAGTTTTTAAGACTAGTTTCCAAACTTCCTGACGCATCAATAACAATTAAATCATCTTTAAAAGTATCAATCAAAGTTTCTGATTTATGATTAAGAGTATTCTCTTGTGCAGTTCCATCTCTACCAATTAAACGTTCTTTTCTAATTTCATCTGGTACATCTAAATAAATACCTACAAACCCCAATTCTTTTAATACTTTATGCTCATTAGGAAATCTACAATCATCCATAACAAACTTAGGTACAGGTCGATTAAGTTTTTCAGCAGTTAATTTAACAATTCTCATATCTTCTTTAAAACGATTAACCCAAATTTGGTCGTTTATATTGTCTCTTCCTGCATCTGTTCCAATAATTTGTAAAAGCTTACGGTCTTTATCGGTCATTTTAAAATATTTTTCAGCAATCATATAAACCGGATATGCAAATTTAGCGACTTCAAAATTATATTTTTGGATTAAAAATTTAGCACTAAATGTTTTACCTGCACCTGCTTTAGCAACAAAATAAATATTAGATAATTTATGCGCATTTTTAATTTTTGGAAGTTCAACCACTAATCGATTTAATTCAATTTCAAACGAATTATTAAATTGTTTTTTTATTTCATAATTTTTTGTCTGTTGAATAATATTATTAAATTTTCTTTTTAATTTTTCTACCTGGTCTGCTCTTAAAACCATTAAGTGATATAAAATATCTGAACATGTTGCACACAATACATATTTTTTTGTTTTATTTTTAATATCATTAATATATTGCAACGATTCTAATGGAGATATAATTTTTTTCGAATATTTTCCTGAATCCCGATAAATTGTTAAATAAGTAAGTGTCTCATTAACAGGTATTATTTCTTGACAATTATCACATGTAATTAATTCGCCCATAATCAATCCTTTGTAATTAAATTATAATCTTCTTTAATAATTTTAATACAAGTAGATACGTTATTAAAAATTTTTCCTCCGCTCATTAAAACCCCATACAATAAAGATGAATTAGTATCGGTTTTTGTTCCATCAGGAACAATTAAATATATTGGAAGTCTAAATAAAAATGCGGTCATAACTTCATAAATAGTTCCTACTGTTTTTGTCTTCATTGGTAAATAAACTACTATAAAATCAGACCTAACCACTGCTTCAAAATCTCCCCATGCCGAAATTTCCTCCCTTCGATTTCCATCGATGTGTTTTCTCATTCGTAAATTAATAAACAATTGCATTAAATCGGTGTTTTGAGAAATTTGACCCAACCAAATTTTCCGCATTTCATCATAAAATTTATCCCAATGCCCTGCTCTTTTTAAACCGGCAATATAATTACATTGTTCAACTGAAGGTTTCCCTACTTTTGAAGCTTCTTGAGCAATTGGGTCGTAAATTAATAAATTAGGATGAGTTAGTTCTTCTGTTACTTTTACTCTCCAAGCCACCGCTTCTTCTTTTTTTTTAACATTCTCGATTGCACCTGCCAAATAAGTTGTATATTTAATTCTTTCGCCAAACATGACTAAACATCTCCATTTTCTTTAATTTTTTTATCTTCATATTTTGCAATTTCATCATCATAACAACATATTATATATTCAAATAAATCTTTTAAATCAATATGTAACCTTCTATAAATTTCTTTATAACATCTTACTAAACAACCTGTTATATCATTGTATTTTTGATAATTTGGTTTCTTTCCTAAGAAATTTTTAACATATTTTTGAATTTGTTTAGTTAATTCAGTACAAGTGGATATATAATTTAAACGAAAAAATCTCCAATCATAATATTTAACATAATAAAATATTTGAAAATTTAATTCGCCAGCATTTTTTGCAATATCTCCTTTGATTAATTTTTTTCTTCTACCATCATCTGATTTAATATAAGGCATATCGTTCTCCTATTTTATAAAATATATATATAATAAAACTAAAACAAAGTTTATCCCAGCAAACTTCCAACTATGAGAAATTAAATTACATATTCCTATTAATCCAAAACAACTTATGGGTATAATTTGTAAAATTCTTTCAAACATTATTCTTCTTTCCTACTATAAGTATACCATATCAGACCCCCTGTGTCAAGAGGTATTAAGCTTTTTTCTTTTTCTTTAACTTTTCTATTTTCAACCACTTAGCATATCGGCTTAAAATTTCATTAATTGTTACAGGATAAAAATCCCAAACATCTACTCCGACATTAATAGCAACCGACTTAACTCCAACACGTTTAATTTTCCAATTTTGATGAATATGACCTACTAAATTAATTTTAAAATCTGTATTAACATATTTTGGATTATGCACCATAAACATTCTTTTACCGCCTAAACAAATTACTAATCCTTGAATACATGTTTTCGTTGCATTATTTTTATCATGATTACCAGCAGTGAAAATAATTTTTCCGTTTAGTTTCTTTTCCCAATCCGTTCCTTTTAATCTAGTGTCTGGAGCTTCCGAACTTCTTGTTAAACAAAAATCACCATTAACAAAAACAACATCACCTAGTTTAACTCGTTCATTCCAACGAGAAATTAATTCGGAATTCATATGTTCTAAATTTTTAAATGGTCTATTACAATATTTTATTATATTATAATGTCCAAAATGTAAATCTGCAGTAAAAAAATATTTCATTTTGTTTTCCTAATCATCTTTTTAAATTCTTTAATAATTACTTTTGTATCTAATAAAAAACACTTAAAATCTAAATACTCATGATAAATATCTTTTTGAAAAAACAAATTTAAAAGAGTATTTATTTGAATCATACAAATACTAAAATTAACTTTTTCAAACGGATGTCCTATAACAAACAACTGTATATAATGCCCTAATAAATCTAAAGCTTCTTCTTTATTATTTGACAAATAATAATTCTTAATTTTATTTAAAATTTTATACATTGGAATCAAATAATATTTAAGTAAATGATTCTGAGGTAAATGCAAAACTAAAACATTTTCTTTATTAATTAATTTATGCCGTGCAAAAACTGGCACACTATCAATATTAGGTTGAATTTTTTTAATATTATTTAAATTAAAATTAGCTAATTCTTCTTTATACCATTCTTTTTTTAATTCTGGTTTTAACAAAGTTATTTCATGAAATTCAGGTTCATCTCGAAAAACATTTAAAATCGGACGATTAATTATCGGAGCTGTAGTATTTCCTCGATACCCATAATGTGTCATAGCAATGTGTTGTTCTTTTAGCATTTTTCTAAATAACAAATAAGTAAAAGATTTGTTCAGAATAAAATAATTCATAAATATCTCGTGTGCCTTAACGGATGCGAACTCATACCGTGTATCAATGCTATCTTGATAAAATCGAGTTATCTTCATTTTTAATCTCTAATTTTAAATGTGGAATAAAAAACAAACATAATAAAGTAAATGTCCCACTAATAATAATTAACCAATTTAACCCGATAATTGGATATAAAAAACCTCCTACAACGCCAGACAACATACCGCTTAAATTTAAAATTGAACAAATTCCTGCAAAAGCAAAACCTTCAGCTTCTTTTGGTGTTATTTTAGCGGAATAATCTAAAACTACTAAGTGAGATATCATTCCAAATATACCAAATAGAATTGCATAAACTAAAGCAATAATCCAATTCGGATAGTATAAAAAACAAAATGTTGTTGCTCCGCTAAAAATAATAGACCATGTTAATAATTTTTTCAAAGGAACTTTTCGACAAATTTTTCCATATATAATAGCCCCTAATATACCGAATCCTGCTCCAGTCGTTCCCAATAATCCAATAAACAATTCATTAAAATGTAGAACGTCTCTCATTTTCCATCTTAAAGCTAAACCAAAAGAAGGACTGAACCACAAACAAAATAAAAAAACTAACGCTAGCCAAAGTTGTTTATTTTTAATTGCTTTTTTAATTCCTATAAAACTTTTAGTATTTATTTTTTCTGTTCGCTTTTTTTCTTTATAATTTTTAACTAAAAATAATAATATCCCTATTGTAACAATCGAAACAAATAAATATGCTATTTGATAATTTAAATATTGAGCTATTAGCCCACCAAACAAACCAACAAGAACAGAAGCAATGCTTGATGCTCCCCATTGAACACTTTGAAAAACACCTGTCATATTAAACTCTTGACCTTTTTCAACCATAATAGAATCGCAACAAACATCGTTCATAGCAAATGCTATTGCACATAACACATTAATTATTAATAGACTAGAAATCGTTAACCCATAAGAAAAAATATATAGTCCTGTTAAAACAATTAAAATATAATTAATAATTAAATAAGATTTTCTTCGGTAACCACAAATAGGAAAAGTATCGCTAATAATTCCATATAGCGGTTTTATAGTCCAGGGAATAGTAGCAAAAGCGGATATATAAGCCACTTTATCTACCCCTAAACCCATAACTTTTTTTAACCATAATTCTAAACTTTGATAAGGCAAATGATAAATTCCCTGACCAAAATAAATTAAAGCAAATAATATATAGTATTTAAAATATTTTATTTTCATTTTTATTTGATTTCTGTTTAGCTTCATATTCATCTAGTATTTTATCTATAGCTTTATGTACTTTTTTTATAGACCATCCCATAGTATGTGCTGTAACTATCATTCTTTTTAATCTTATACTTAATTGTAGTTTAACTGTTCCTTTAATTTTTATTTTACCTGAAATTTCTATTTCAATCTTACATTTCGGGCATTTATAATACGGTTTTGTAAGATAATAATGCGTTGTGTTACAGATATGTTCTCCTGTTTGACAGCAGGTTTCTATTTTAGTCATTTTTGTGTTACAGTCTGGACAGTTCATAGTCATTCCCTTTTCATTTTTCTTTATTTTTTCTTGTAGTTTTATATGTCATAGCTCCTTGACAAACTAATTCCAATGCTTTTTCATAATACGAATTGTAACCTTATCTCCAACTTTGTATTTCATAGCTATCTCCTTTCTACGCCCAGAATTTATACCATTTGCGCTTGTAATCCTTACAGTCCTTATTTTTATTTTTTTTATTACAATCTGCTTTGGAAAAATCATAAATAGTTTGTCCAATTCCGTTTATTGTAATTTTATACTCCAACCAGCAAAACCACCCCCAATTAACACCGAGAGAAGCAAACTCTTCATATTTGCACCACTTACAGTTCTTACAATATACTTTTTTTATGTCTACACCTCCACTGAAATTATATCTTATAAATTTTACAATACATCTAACCCATACCGTTAAACAAACAACCACTACAGGAATAATAATAAACATATGAGCAAACTCTTTCATACCCCCAACCTTTCCCTTTCCGTTAAAAATCGGATTCCATATTTCTTCCATATTTCTTCCATTCTTTTTTTGTAATCAAAGTCATAGGTTTTTATATTTAAAATACGCAATATTGTTAATATACAAGCAGGGCAATCAAAATCTTTTCCTATTTCTCTTAATATGTATTTAATATCAAGACCTTCTTTTTCTTGTAATTCACCACTTCCAGCAAATCTCTTTATAATTGGTTTTATATCTTTCTGTTTTATGCATAAAACAGAACTACACACACGGCATTCTCTATTTATATTTAAAGTACATCGTTTTTCGTGATTAATGATTGTGTCTTTTCGTAAACTTTTTTTCTTGCAAAAGCTACAATAGTAAATTTTTTTAATTTTAATTTTCATACCCCCATCCTTTTCTTGATTAGTTTGTGGATTACTCGTGCTAATTTTTTTTCTTGAATCTTATATCCATCTTCGGGAAATCTTCCTAAAGGTTCCAAAAAATAGCCGTTTTTTATGCTATCTTTTATCTCCCCCTCGCTCGGCACACTCTTAATCGCCGCAAGTTTGCACTTAGTAATTGCTTGAGTCCACCCACTGCTCACGCAACCTCTACAATCAAGTTCGCAAGTATGGTCATCCTCTGCTTCTATTGGAAACCCCTTCACGTTTAGATAGGCGTTAGCGAGGTCAACCAATATTTTAATATCTTTTCCTCCATCACTTAATTTATCAATATATCCTACTCTTAACATTTGTTCCAATTTATTAGCCGCTTTTCTAATCTCTTTTTCTGGTATCATCTCAACCTCCTTCCAAACCTTTCTCTGCGAATAATTTCATTTTGTGCTTCTTTTTTACTATCAAAAAAATCGTTGGCATCTATTTCTTCAATCCTACAGCCATAAGCATCTGGACAATTAAGGTCATTTTCCATTGCAACAATACAATGATTAGTATTATTATCATATTCAATATATTTTCTAATATAAGATTGTACCCAATGCACGTTTTCCCCATCTTTTGTTATAAACCATCTTTTCTCTGGTTTTGATATTTTACCCGCCATTTTTTCTTCTGGTATCATCTCAATCCCTCCTTTATTTCTCTA
>Ga0180301_10002073_pt1 | contig 15765 bp, 15 predicted proteins | sample GuaBasSediGuay16_FD_121797 | JGI IMG/M metagenome (GOLD analysis project Ga0180301, IMG submission 121797) | Subseafloor sediment microbial communities from Guaymas Basin, Gulf of California, Mexico - Guay16, Core 4569-2, 12-15 cm | ecosystem: Environmental > Aquatic > Marine > Hydrothermal...
AACTAAGAATTTATTTCGCCGTGTCGAAAGCAGTGTACAACATGATCGTTTACCATGCCGGTAGCCTGCATGTGCGCATAAACGATTGTAGAGCCAACGAACTTGAATCCCAACTTTTTCATCTCTCTGCTTATCAGGTCCGACAATTCGGTACGTGCAGGAATCTCTGATACACTCTTCCATTTGTTGATGATCGGTTCCCCATCGGTAAACCGCCAGATGAACTCAGAGAAACTTCCGTACTGCTCCTGTACCTTTAAAAATACCTGGGCATTGTTTACGCAGGCTAAAATTTTTTGCCGGTTGCGAATAATGCCTCTATTTTGTAGCAGTTGCTGAATCTTTCTATCATCATATCGGGCGATCTTTCCCACATCAAATCGGTCGAAGGCCTCTCTAAAGCTCTCTCTTTTATAAAGAACTGTTCTCCAGCTCAAACCGGCCTGGAAACTCTCCAGTACCAGAAACTCGAACAGCCTCCGATCATCATAAACGGGTACACCCCATTCCCTGTCATGATAGGCTACATAAAGAGTATCGTTTTCCGGAACCCACTCACATCGATGTTTATTCACAGCAGTTTGCTTCCCGGAGGAACCGGCCTCTCCGGCACACATAACACTACCTCCCCTTTTTCGTTGTAGAATCCGGTAACCAGGCATTCAGACATTATGGGGCCGATTTGCTTTGCAGGAAAGTTTACAACTGCTACAACCATTTTACCGACCAGGTCTTCCGGTTTATAAAGATCTGTTATTTGGGCACTCGATTTCTTTATACCAAGTCCTTTACCAAAATCTATCTGCAAAATATAGGCAGGTTTTCTCGCTTCGGGAAACGCTCTTGCATCGATTATTTTTCCCGCTCGAAGCTCAACCTTAATGTAGTCATCCCATGAAATAGTTTGCACAAAGGCCTCCCTGGGAAATAAGATTTTTTAATGTATAATACAGTTTTATTCCAGTTACTTAAAGGAACTCTTGCAAAATCTCCGAACCGAATCATTTCTGAACTCGCAGTTATAAGGATCACAAAGATGCTTATATCCACAGGAATAAATCACTACAGGGCATAAAAGTCCTTCCTTCTCATGGCAGACCTTTTTAATACCACCACCAAAAAAGCATACTGCACACATTTCCCTTTGACACATTCTCGGAACAAAATCAAAAGTAACATCAAGCTGCTCGGGATAAAAAGATATTGAGCCTATTTTATTGATGTGATTATATATTTCACGAATAGTCCGTGGCATGTCCCAAGTTTTCCTTTCATTTTCAATATATGGTTTGAAAAGCCCTTCTCTGAATATGCTCATTTACTATATACTGCTAATCCTCAATGGCTGTCTGATTAGCCAGAGACAGAGTACTGGTTCGGACAATTCGTCAAATACCACCACTTCGGCAAACAGCTCGAACAATACCTCAGATACTATAGCACTGAGGGTTGTATCCGGTATCAGGGTAAAAAATTCTTCTGCGAAAGGTTACACTCTCCTGAAGCAATCCCGATGGTACAGATTTCGTTGGAGTCGTTATACACAGAGACACATCGATTCTCCTTGCTCTTATACAGAGGGTATTGAAATGTACATAGGTAACAGCACCTCTACCATTGATAATAACGTTGAAAATAACACAACTTACTACTACAGTGCCCTTAGCTATGACGAAGTTTATAACTACTCAGATGTTTCAAGGAAGGAAGCTAATATTCCTCCTAATGGCTTCCAGGCCCAACCTTTGCCAATGTCGATAGTGTAGTAACCTACAATGGTGGCAACTATGACACCAGCCGTGCTATTATGGTTGATAGCCAAGGGCGAATCCTGACTGCAGGGTAGAACTCCACCAGAACGAACAGCGACATATCGCTGTTGCGGATATGGCATAGAGTCTTTAGATTGAGATAATGACCCAAATCAAACGAGATAGTAGCCACAAACATATACACGTAGTTTAGTCCTCTATGTGGATTCACTATTTATGTCGGAACTTTCAAAGGACTGGTTTTTTTCAATTTCCATCTTGACTGAAATTTTTTTTTATGATTAACATATCTTTTAGATATATGCGAAAACGAAAAAGCAAGACACGATACTTGATTATGGGATTGTTATCAGAAGGGCCTATGTCCGGCTACGACATCAGGCGAATAACCTTAGAGCGCTTTCGTTTTTTCTGGAGCGAGAGCTTCGGCCAGATATATCCGGAGCTAAGGCGCCTCGAGCAGGATGGTCTTATCGCTAGACTTGAAGAAAAAGATACACCCAGGCACAAGAAGCGCTTCTCTCTTACGGAGAAAGGGATGGAGATGCTAAGGCAGTGGCTCCTCTCCCCTGCAGAAACGGAACAAATGCGCTTCGAGGTGCTTCTTAAGTGCTACTTCTCCTATCTTGCACCCAAGGGAACGATTCTTAATCATGTAAAAGATTTTAGAAGACGCTACACCGATGTCTTGAATCAGCTTCTGGTTATTGAAAGGGAGCTTCAAGTTGCTCCCGATTCCTTCAACAATCATTGGTATGTGCTGGCTACAGTCAGACTGGGTATAAAGACCTACCGCGCATACCTCTCCTGGGCGGAGGAAATACTGAATGAGTTTAAGGAGGATCCGAGGTGAGACAAAAAGTTAGAACCATCATTTCCTTTACAGCACTTTTACTCTTCCCTTTAACCATAAACTGGTTTTCACCGTACCTGATAATAGACGGAGCTTCGGCGGGGTTTATAAACGGAAGCTTCCTTACTTTTACAATCTTGTTTTTAGTATCTCCTTTTTTTGGCAGGCTCTTCTGCTCCTGGCTCTGTCCGGGAGGCTCCTTACAGGATATTCTTGCACAGGGCAGGTCTAAACCTTACGGCGGCGGGTTCCGCGACAGCTTTAAATACATACTTTGGGTACCGTGGCTTTTCGGTATCATACTGGCATTTCTATCCTATGGGAACATAAAAGCAATTGTTCCCTTCTACCCTTCACAATCTATTGACCTCTCCCTTCTCTCTGGACAGTTGATCGTCTACTACGGTGTGATTACAGTATTCACTCTTATTGCTCTTTTCCTTGGTAAACGGGCCGGGTGCCACTCCATCTGCTGGATGGCACCATTCATGATACTTGGACGGAAGGGAGGCAATTTACTCGCCTTACCCGGTTTTCGTTTATGCTCCGATTCTTCGCGCTGTACATCCTGCAAACGCTGTACCGATAATTGTCCCATGAGTTTAAGGGTTCATGAGATGGTAAAAGATGGTAAAATGGAAAACTCAGAATGCATTCTCTGTGCTCGATGCGCAGATAACTGCCCGAGAGGTGCGATAAGATTGGTTTTCCGGCGGCCGCCGCTTGGAAGATTTACAGATACCTCTTTGAAGGCGGAAGTACATTTGACGGGATCAAAAACATCCCCTTTCGTCTCCTGAAAGGTCAGTACTGTATTCTCTCCCAGTATGAGACTTACCTGCTCTGAGTCCACCATTTATGTTTTCTCGTTATATGAAAGCATCTTTAGTACGATAAAAATGTAATCATCATAGTCTTCCAGCTTGGGCCTCTGGTTGATGTTAAGTATGTCTTCTTCACCCCCTGCTTCTCTCTGCATGAGAGGATCTCCTCCATATTTCTTTCTCTTTTCTCCTCAAAACCATGCTCATCATAAACAATAAGAGTTATATCGATCTCCTGTTCTTTCCTGTCTCCTGTGTAAATCAGGGTTCCCGGAAGTTTTCCCACTTTTGCTGGTGGTTAGCCGCTACACGTGCCGGATTGTCCGGCTTGCTTACATTAGCTTTGCTTGGCGCACTCATAAATACTCCTCTTTAATAGTAAAATAATATTTTCCGGACGGGGTAATATCTACATTTTCTATCGCGATGTTTATCATTTCCGGCGGACGCACTATATTGATTTTCTCTGAATAGATAATCCTATTATCGGATGCTGAAAAATCGAGCAGTACCATCCGTCTGTGAGTCGATGCCCTTAGATAGAAATTAAGCTTTCCCTGGCAATTTTCTGTAAGCTTCTGAGGCATTACACACCTTACTCCCTCCCCGGGAATCACTGATGCTGTCTCCTTGCCCCATGGCGGGATTTCCCCTCTCAGGTAAAGGGCAGCGTTTTCTCCCGCCTTTTTCCCGCTGTCAGATACATGATCTACAAGATCGAAGACCTGTGCAACGTTACCGGCTGCAAACACGCCGGAAAGGGAAGTCTGAAAGTACTGATCCAGTAGCGGGCCGCCGGTAATCGGGTCGAGTAAGATGTTCGCCTGCCTGGAAAGTTCGTTCTCCGGGATAAGTCCCACCGACAGGAGAAGGGTATCACAGGTTTCAATAAATTTTTTCGAAGAATCGGGGATACCATCTGCATTAATAGGAGTTATTTCAACTGCCTCTACCCGTTCCTCCCCAAGGATATTCGTAATTGTATGCCCCAGGTACAGGGGAATATCGTAATCCTCGATACACTGTACATAATTCCTGGTAAGGCCTCCTGCAAAGTTACCGATCTCTACCACTCCCTTTACGACGCATCCTTCCAGATGGAGGCGTCTTGCCATTATCATGCCGATATCTCCCGAACCGAGTATGATTATCTCTTTACCGGGCAAATACCCTTCTATGTTGATATACCTCTGTGCAGTCCCTGCAGTCATTACCCCTGCAGGTCTGTACCCGGGTATGCGTGTTGCTCCTCTTGTTCTCTCCCTGCATCCCATGGCCAGCACCAGAGCTCGAGGCTTTATTTCTACCAGCCCATTAGGCGATACTGCAATCAAGCACTTATCATCTTTAAGTTCAATGACCATTGTTCGTAACAGGTATTTGATAAAACGTCTTTTGATTTCACTTATAAATCGTTCTGCATACTCGGGGCCGGTTAGATCCTCGTTAAAAAAGTGCAGGCCGAAACCATTATGAATACACTGGTTGAGTATTCCGCCGAGATGATCATCCCTTTCGATTACAATTATGTCGCTTAAGCCCATATCGGCGGCACCTATTGCCGAGGCCATTCCGGCCGGACCGCCTCCTGCTATGGCAAGCTCACATTCTATTTTTCTCATCTCTAATAATCCTGCCCCCTCTTTAATTTTTGACCCGAACGAGCTGTGAGCGGTAAAGTTGATGGTCGAGAGGGGCACACTGACTTTGCCTTGAGCTGGAACCCAAAGGGACTGCAAGCGATCAAGTTCATGGTCGAATGGAGTCTATATTTATTCAAATCTTTTAGTCTCTCCGTTCAGAAAAAAGGAGCCCCCACCCTTCTTGGTTACCCGATTGAGAGGTATGTTCAACTCTCTTGCCAGTATTTTTGGTATATGCATTCCGCAAAAACCTCCCTGGCATCGTCCTAACCCGGCCCTCACTCTCCTTTTAATTCCGTCCAGGTCGTGTGCTCCCGGATTTCTCTTTATTGACTGTACTACTTCCGATTCCGTTACGGTTTCACACCGGCAGACAATACGGCCGTACAGGGGGTCTCTCTCTATCAATTCCGCCCGCTCCAGGTTATTAAGCTCACGAAACATTACGATTCCCTTTCTGATTGGCAAAGGCGTAGAAACAGTGCACACCGCCTCTCTGTGTTTAAGGGGTATGCCCATTTCTTTAAGCTTCCTGCATGTAAATACAGCAACTGCAGGGGATGATGTTATGCCTGTTGATCGAATACCTGAAAGCTCAATAAATCCAGGAATATTCTTGAAAGTACGAATATGGTAGCCTCCTGGTTCTCTTACCGGTCTTAAACCTGCATATTGAGTGATAACATAATTTTTATCGATTGCCGGGATGAGTTTCTTCACATCAGAGATTATTTCATCGAGACCGTTCCGTGTCGTATTGCTTAAGGATTTATCGGAAAGATCCTCAGCAGTAGGCCCGATGAGCCAATTGCCGTGAATCGTCGGTGTTATGAGCTTGCCTTTAGAGATTTTTGTAGGAACAGGCAAAATGATATGCCTGATGGGAAGTTCTGCAGACCTGTCGATTACATGAAACTGACCCCTCCGCGGAGTAACCTTGAAATCATCGATACCCAGAAAATTACTTATCTTATCGGTATTCAAGCCTGCGGCATTTATAACGATTTTACTTTTTACCTTTCCCTTTGTCGTCTCCGTGGTGAAAGATCTGCCGTTATAAACGATGTTCTTAACCTCGCATTCCCTGTAAAACTCCACCCCGTTTTTAACGGCAATTTCCGCCATTGCAATAACCAATAGAAACGGATCTATTATGCTTTCCCTGGGTATATACAACCCGCACCTTACCTTAGGTGTTATCAAGGGCTCCATCTCTCTTACCTTCCTTGCCGGAAGATAATATAAATCGAATACACCGTTCTCATGGGCTTTATCGAGGATTTCAGGAATTTCCTCCTCTTCCTCTTCTGTTACGGCTACAAGGACGGCGCCTGTTCGCCTAAAGGGTATATCCAGCTCACGGCAGAGTCTATCAAACATGGGATTGGCATGAACGACCAGTGAAGATTCGAGGGTAGAGGGAGGGGCATCAAAGCCGGTGTGTATGATTGCACTGTTCGATCTTGATGCATCTCCTCCTACATCGTTTAAGCGATCCACGACAGTTACGGAAAGCTCATATCTGGAAAGCTCATAGGCTACTGCCATACCTATTGCTCCGGCACCGATTATAAGCACATCCGTGTTGTTGTTATTCACCTCTCCCCACTCCTGTTTTGTGTTCGTGCGGATTAGAACAAATGGCAGGCAACACTTCGCTCCGGCGATAGTTCTTTGAGAGAAGGTCTTGCTTTATCGCACAGTCTCTCAATAAAATCACTGCACCTGGGATGAAAGGGGCAACCCGAAGGCACATCGCTTGCGCTGGGCGGTTCTCCCGGAATGAGGGGTCTAAGTTTTTTTCGATTAAGGGGATCGGGTTCCGGAACCGAGGCCAGCAGTCCCCTGGTATATGGATGTAGGGGTTCTTCTATAACCCTTCCGGTAATACCTGTTTCTACGATTGTACCAAGGTACATTACGGCGATCCGGTCTGAAAAATGACGGGCACTGGCAAGATCGTGAGTTATGTACAGGAAGGTGATGCTCTTCTCTTTCTGCAGATTGCGGAGAAGATAGAGGATCTCTGCACGGTTTGAGGCATCTACCATGGAAACCGGCTCGTCTGCAACTACAAACTCCGGCTCCAATACCATTGCCCTGGCAATACTTACCCTCTGCCTCTGCCCCCCCGATAGATTGTGAGGATATTTGTATAAAATCTCTCTTACCGGTAAAAGATTTACCTGTTCCAAAGCCCTGAACAGCATCTTCTCCCTCTTCTCCTTCTCTTTAACTCTATGAATAAGCAAGGGCTCGGAGACTATATCATAGATATTCATATAGGGGCTTATGCTGGAATAGGGATCCTGGAAAATGGCCTGGGCACTGCGTCTGAAACTCTTAAGCCCTTTCCCTTTTAATCCTGTAATATCTCTCCCCCGGAATAGAACGACACCGTCACGGAGCTCCACCAGCCTGAGAAGAGCCCGACCCAGCGTTGTTTTCCCGCTTCCCGATTCTCCTACCAGTGCCAGCGTCTCACCCCTTTCTATCCTCAATGAGACCCCATCTACAGCTTTAACAGCCCTCTGTCGGAAGAGACTCCGGCGTAAGAAAAAATATACCTTAAGCTCCCTCGTTTCGATAACTTCTCCCATGGTTTACCCTGGTCTTCAGCCTTTTTCCGGAGGTTTTCCCTTGAGCCAGCACCTGGCATAATGACCATCGTCTGTTGCAAAAAGAGGTGGATCTTTCCGAGTACAGATTTCATATTTTTCGGGACACCTGGGATGAAAGCGGCACCCTTGGGGGGGTTCCGCCGGATCGGGCGGTGCTCCCGTAACAAAATGAGGAGATGCCTTCCCGTGCAGACGGGGGATGCTCGAAAGGAGCTCTCTTGTATAGGGGTCCTGGGGATCAAGCAAAACCTGTTCTGCCGATCCGTACTCTCGTAATTGTCCGCTGTACATAACCACAATTCTATCGCATAGATCGCTTGCCAGGGCTATATCGTGGGTTATAAAAAGCATGGAAAGCCCCATATCCCACTTGAGTTGCTTTAAAACATTCATTATCTGAGCCTGAATGCTTACATCAAGGGCCGACGTGGGCTCATCGAGGATGAGCAAGGATGGATTTAAGGATAAGGCCATTGCGATGGCAGCCCTCTGCTTCATGCCTCCTGATAGTTCATGGGGATAGCGGAAGAAAGTATCTTCGGAAAGCCCCACCTTCTTAAGCAATTCTACAGCCACTTCACGTCTCTTCTCCGGAATGATGGCTCTCTCCTCCACCATGCGCTCCAGAATCTGATCACCCATTCTTATCACAGGATTGAAACCGTTCATGGCTCCCTGAAAGACCACCGCAATCTGCTTCCAGCGTATTTCTCTCCTGAACTCCTCTTCGGGAATATGTATGATTTCTTTGCCTTTAAGTATTACCTCCCCGGAGTATGTATCGATATTTCCGGGAGGAATCCGCATTAAGGCCCTAACCAGGCTCGACTTTCCGCTCCCCGTCTCACCGATAATTCCAAGGGCTTCTCCCTCCCCTCTTACCTCGAAGGAAACAGAATCCACCGCCTTTACCGGCCCTCTCTCGGAAGCATAGTGGAGAACCAGCTCCCTCACTTCTAATAACGCCACCACCGCCTCCCCCTCAGTCTTGGATCCACGACTGGTTCCAATCCCAGGGCGAGAAACATGAAGGTTACAGCTGTAATTACAATCAGCAAGCCTGGAGGGACAACCCACCACCAGTAACCTAAAAAGACGGCTCCCGTTCTGAATCCGTATTCGAGAACCTGTCCCCAGGTCGGAATTGAAGGATCTCCTAAACCGAGGAAACTTAAGCCCGCCTCTGCAAGAATTGCCGAAGGTGCAAAGAATACCAGTTGAGCCAGAATGTAGGATGCTGTATGAGGGAAAATGTGGGAGAAAATCACCCTTGCACCGGATGCACCCAGAGTCTTAGCCGCCTCCACCTCCTGTCCGGTTCTAAGTTGCAGAACCATAGAGCGTACCATTATGGTTAGTCCGGGCCAACTGAAGGCGACCAGGACCATTAGAATCAACCATAGTTTCGAACCCCCTATAAAAACCAGAAAGATAAGGAGAGGGAGTACAGGTATATTGGCCACAATATCGGCTGCTCTCTGGATTACCAAATCGGTCTTCCCGCCTGCATAACCGCTCACCATTCCGAGAATCATCCCAAGCAGGGTACTTATAGTGGAGGTTGCAATCCCAATAAGCAGGGCTACGGGAAGGCCGAAGAGAAGACCCTCTGCCAGGTCCCTGCCCAGGGCATCGGTACCCATAACACCGTATACCGAGCCACCCTGCACCATACGTACTTTTCCCGCTTTATCCCTCTCGTCGTTAACCAGGATCCTTACCTCCAGCGTGTATTCTCCCTTTAAAACTGGAAAACCACCATCAAAACCGGGAACACCGAAGAGAGCCATAACCGGAGCCGAATGTACCACATCCAAATCTATATCTTTTATATATTTCTCGGAGAAAAACCTGGTAAGCTGATCCTTAACCCGCTGATCGGAACCCAATACCTCTCTTAGAGGCTCATCCCTGTACCGAGAATAGGGAGCTTCCTCACCTGTTCTGGGTCCGCTTACAGCCTGACGGAAGAGGGTAATTCTGCCGCCGTCGGGACGGGAAAGTACCGCTGTTATAACGGGAGGTCTTAAGTGATACTCCACATTCCACAGGGAAAACGAGATAAAGGTGGGATGCTCGTCTCCTTTAAGTGCAAAAACCATTCTGTAGATTCTCTCGTGGCCAAAATCAAGGGAAACGACTTCCGAGGGCTTCTCCCATTCCTCTATTCTGTGTCTTGTGGGCTTAACTGATGAGAGGAAACCCGTCCATGCAGGTGGAACCGATTTGGGATTATCGGCCCACAGTGCAGGATTTCCCCACCTTGATGTTCCGTAATCTGAAGGATATGTGAGTATAACATAAACAGATACAAGCGAGAGCAAGCCCAGGAGAGTTAACCCCAACTTTCCCGGTGCACTCTTCCATAACTCCCTGATAAGTGTCGCGGTTTTCATCTATTATCCCCCATCTCACCCATATCTAACCCTGGGGTCGAGTATCACGTACAGCACTTCCAGCACCATCCTTGCCAGAATATAAATAAGGGTGTAGATAAAGGTAAGTGCAACTATGACCATTTCATCGGGAGTTCCCGCAATGGCTTCATAGTAGAGACGCCCCATGCCCCTCCAGTTAAACACGGTTTCCACCAGGATCGATCCGCCCAGGGTACCGGCAAGACCGAGGATGAGACTGGTAACGATGGGAGGTGCGGCTACCCTGAGAATATGCCTTCCGGAGACGGTTCTCTCACTTAGACCCTTGGCTCGTGCAATTGTAACATGTTCTGCCTGAGCGATGTTAAGTGTCATGGTGCGTATTACATATACATAGGGCCCCAGGCTTGCGAGAACCAGTGTGAAGATCGGTAGAAGGGCATGGTAGAGGAGATCCATAAAACGAGCAAACCCTCCATCCGGAGGAGGGACGCTGTACATGCCTCCTGTGGGAAGGATTCCCAGTCTGAAGGAGAAAATAAGGATAAGAAGAATACCTACCCACCAGGTGGGCAGGGCAAAGGAGACAGCGGAAAAACCAGAAACAACTCTGTCAAGAGGGCTGCCGGGGTGGGTGGCAAGTTTTACGCCGATTAAAATTCCTATCCCCGCGGTTATAACCATGGCACTCGTAAGGAGAAGCATGGTAGCGGGAATACGCTCCAGCACGATATCGGCCACACGATTGCTTCCGTCAGAACTTCTTAAGGTATGCGCCTCCCCCAGATCGAGTTTAAACACACGGGCAACCATACCCGGCATTCGAGCAAACCACGGTCTGTCGAGCCCATAAGAGCTCTCAAGCTCCTCCCGGTGAGCCTCCAGTGCTTCCTCCAGCCGTGCGGGGTCCCGTATGGTCTGTGCCAGCGATGAGCGCATCCCCCTTAGCTGCTCGCTTATCACGGCTTGAAGCATACGATCGGAATAGCCCGTAGCACCCAGGCATACTACAACAAGTATTTGAACCGCCAGAAGCACGCCCAGCATTGTGAGGCCGCGCACAAGAAGGGTTCTCAACAATGACATCTATTCTCCGCTCTCACCGAAGGAATCAAAAAAGAACATCCACATCGACAGTTCTTAAAGCGGTTTTTGCAATTGCATCGCTGTAGGCTATCAAGTGTAATTCGTACAATCCCGGAAAGAGTTTAGAGGTTATACTCGAATCGATTGAGAGATAAAACTCTGTGGGCTCTCCCCTTTGTTCCGCCTCCCCTCGGGCAATTACCGTGCGGGCTGCAGTGTCGAAGAGCAGATACTGTAATCCAGTCTTACCCGGCCCCTGTACCTGGACCTTAAGCCCTGCGCTTTCACCTGGAACCAGTCTTATTTGATTGGCAGAGGAGATCTCTATTTCGGGAGGATAGCCGAAGTACCAGTCTCCAGGCTTGAAGGGATATGCAGAATCTCTGAAAGCGTTAAGTTCGGCATACTGGGCGGGAGGATCGTATTTACTAAGATAAAAGGGACCGTTACTTATTACCAGGTGCCTTTTATCCCTGAACCACTCAAGGGCGGCCTGGTACCTCGCTTCGGCATCTTTTTTATTAACAAGTTCCCGCCCTCCCACATTGAAATAACCTTCAGGTATATAGCTTCTTCTTTCGAAATCCCGCAGAGTCCGTTCCACGAGCCTTGCATCCCTGTCCATCACCAGGCTGATCCATGTTACGTTAAACCTGGAGGCCGCGGTATCGCTGTATGCCGCCCGTCTCTGGTGGAAAACCAGATCATCCATTGCGGCAAGTATCTCCCAGGGCATACTCAATCCCGCAGGACTTGCATAGGAGGCAATGTGATTCTCCTCGAAATGCCAGTAATCCACATAAACTTCGACTTTACTCTCTCCTACCGGACAAAACCCTTTAAAAGTCTCGAGATACGGCCTGGCCGTAACACCAAGAGCGACCTCGATTCTGTTCTTATCCCGATCGTAGGCTAGCTCGAAGGATTGGGCTATGGAGTAGAAAATATCCGCCATGGTAATCGGCTGATCGTGATGCCATTTTGACCGGAAATAGCGAGAGTAATCGAAAGTTACCTTGCTTACAGCTCTTACTCCTCCGCCGACCCCGGTCCATCGGTTATTCTCCGCATCCCAGAGCACCGCATCGGGAGGTACGGAAAGTTTCCCTCCTGGTCCGGCAGTCTCGACTTCGAATCCGGCTCTCATCGGCTGCGGGATACCCGTAAAGGGATGGTTCCACAGGGGCGGATCGTGAAGGTAGCGCCAGATGTCTGCACTGTATACATCTCCAAATCCACCGACAGGATTCCAGGTGGTGCGCTCCGTCCATACCCATAGATGACCCACCGTTAAATCGGACTTTCCCTGCAAGGAAGCCTCCCGTAATGACCATGGAGAGCGTAATCCCGAAACAAGATCGGGTGTTATCCCCTTAAGATTCTTCTTTGCAGGAAAGGTGTTTACCGCTGTTACAAGCCATATTCTTACCGACTCATCAAGCCCCAGTTGGGTCATACGTCGATACAGGCTGTTCCGCTCCTCGAGACTGCCGAACTCACCACGGAAAAGCTGTTTCCCGAGCCTGTCGAGTTCCGGGTGGGAATACTGCCAGAATCCGACCTCCTGCCATCCGGGCATGTTCCCCAACCATGGAGCATACATCTGATTTACGGTAGCAAAGTCATAGCGCTGTACTGCAGATCTACCCCACCCTTCGGTATAGATGTGCCATTCGAAGGTTTTAGGATCGCTCGAGTAAACAGAGATAATAGCCGCTGCAAATGGTCTGTAGGATATGCTTGCATCAAAACCTGCTTTTTCCAGCTCAGCTCTAATCAGGTCGGCGATATTCCGCCTCTCATCCTCCACCCGCCCTATTATTTTTACCCTTACGGGCATTCCCCTGTAGTACCATTTCCCGTCTGCCATCCCAGCCCCTGCTCTCCTCATTTCTTTAGCAATGATTTGCCTGCCGTATTCCGGGTCATAGGTTATTCCGGAAGTCCGCTCGATGTCGTATATGGTAAGATAGTCGAAATCCTGTGGGCTTATATGGCTTATCATGGGTACGGCCATGCCCCGGTAGATATCCCTGGCTATAAAATCTCTGTTAACAAGATACTGCATGGCGTGCCTTATCTCCTTTATGGAGAAAGGGTTTAGCTGGCCCTGGGGCGCCGGAGCCGGATTAAGCAGAAGAGAAATTGTAGAGGCAGGAGCCTGGTAAAGGGAGAAGGTTCCCCGTCTTTTAAGTTGCTCCGCCGCTTCTGTTTTAAGGCTGTACATGTAGAGATCCATGTTCCCTGCTTCCAGATCCAGGGGTGCACGATCCACATCAAAGGCGTGAAACATAATCTTATCCGATGCGGGGCCTGGTTTGTTGTGGGGCGGCTGGTAAGAAAAGGCAAATACAGTAAGAAATAAAAGAATTATAATCGATATTCCCCGGAATGTCTGGCTCTGTGTTATTTTCATCTCTGTCCCTCCGGTGTTGATTGCTATCTGGTATCCAGTTTGCTGTTAAGAGCCTGCATTTTCTGTATCAGATCTCTATATAGGTTCTCTATGCTGTCAAAACCGAACTCCGTGTAAAAGGAGGTAGAGGCCATGTTCCCGGATTCATCATAAACCCTTAAAGACTGCACTCCTTCCCCAGTTACCGGTACAAATATTCCTGCTGTAAAGCGGCCTTCGTTGTTAGTCCTTGCCAGAGCGATGGTTGCATCCTGTAGCTGAATCATAACATTCATTTCGGGTTGAAAGTTAAACCCCTGAATGGTTATGCTCTGCCCTCCTGAGCCTGCCGAAGGGGAGATAAAAATATCGGGAGACTGTATAGCCCTCTGTCTTGCAAACCCTATTTTCTGATTGATTCCACCGTACTCACCCAAACGGCTATCCGCCCAGACCATGTAAACATCGGAGTCGGAAGAGGTTATTGAGAAATAATCACCTATGAAAAGCCCGTAGGGGAATCCCCTGTTGGGATTCGAGGGGAAATCTGTTACCCGTGTATCGGGTGTAGTGATACCCAGCTCCTCGGATCTGAATCCCCAGCTCTTTCCTTTATCTTTTGATTGTGTGTAGTAGATGTTGTAGCGAATCTGGGTAGGGTCCCCCCTCATATCTCCCCACATCACATGTATAGTGCCGTTGCTGTCTACATCTATCTCCGGAAAAAACTGAAGGTTGTCCTCCTCATCTGCATTGAGACGAACAGGTTTAGACCAGCTCTCTCCCCTATCCACCGAACTTATAAAGAAAATATCCCCATCATCGCGAATTCTTTCCGCCGGACGGGCGGTGTAGACGAGGTAGAGCTCGTCTTCCGGTCCTATAGCCAGTCTGGGAAACACCGAACCCCAGTAACGGAAGAAAGCATTGCGGGGCCTGAAGGGCAGCTCATTGAAAACCGAGGTGATTACAGGTTTTGAAAAACTTTTGCCCCCGTCTGTAGACCGGGCGACATGTATCTCCCCCAACCCCTTCATACTGCCGTCATCGGTGCTGTCGAACCACGCCACATAGAGAGTTCCGTCATTACCGACAACCGGTCTAGGCCCCTGAACTACACGGTCGGTTCCAAACATTCCCGGAACATCGGAAGGTGTAGGCACTTCTCCGAAAACCCGTCTTACAACAGGACTTACCGCAACGGGATCGCTCCATGTAACGCCCTTGTCTTCGGAACTTACGAGTTTTATTGTAGTGGTCATCTCCCTGGGCAGAAGGAGAGGCAGCTCTCCCGAATAGATTATCTGGTAGGATACTATAAAATCAACATAAGTAACATAGATTACATCCTTCTGTAAATCGGAAGGATGAGGACCGACCGTAATCCAGGGTTTATCCAGAAAGCCTACGGATACCGAGCCTCTTAGCCTTCCACTCGGATCAATCTGTTGTTCGCTCAGTTTTACATCACTCCTGTCTGTAGAGACTATATCAGGCCATGAATATCCCCCGTCTGTGGAGCGAGCCACTGCAATGCTCGAGACAAGTGCACTTGTATACACGGGTCCAACGGAAAACTCCTCTATGCCGAGAGATATACTTACCATGTACAGGTTTTCCTCCCTGTCGAAGGCTAAAACAGGATCTCCGCCGGAAACCCTGTCATCGGGAAGGTAGCCTCCCTGGTGAGGGCCCTCCCAGGTAACGCCTCCATCTATGCTCACGTAGGAGGTTATTGAAGGGAAATTGTAGTCGATCATCCCTACGACCAGATGGTCGGGATCGTTGGGATTCACCGCTATATGCGGTTCGGTTTGAATGGGAGTACTGCTGAAATCTCTGCTTATTAAAACATCTCTGCTGAAGGCAGGTGCCGGACTGCGATAGGGCACCAGGAAACCACCTCCCGCAGCCTGAAGAGTGGGCATTATGGAAGGAGCAGCCGACCAGCCGAAACTGCTCTCAAGTTTCGACCAATCAAGCCTGGTGAGAGTATCCCAACCGGGGCGTTGTTTTAGACCGGGATCCAGGCCTTCTGAAATCAACCAAGGACGACCGGAAAGCACAGTTTTTATCGGATCTAAAAAATCCATGGCAAAACCCTGTTTTTTAGGCTCTGTGGGAAGACGAATGTCGGCCCGAAGGCTTTCTTTATCAGAAAGAAAGGTAAAAAATAGAATAACAAGTAATACC